>OFJB01000087.1_pt1 | contig 57618 bp, 56 predicted proteins | sample 1775081 | NCBI WGS metagenome assembly OFJB01 (sample SAMN08195771, study PRJEB24354) | sludge metagenome | isolation source: initial sludge from phenol fed wastewater aerobic bioreactor | place: India: Nagpur | collected 2016-06-05 | reverse complement strand
TAGCGTGAAGCCTCAAACGTGGTGAGTGCAAAGCGGGCCAGCGCAGCCCGGATGCGTGTGCATTGCGCCGTGGTGTCGGTGCCCGGATGCGCGGCCAGAATCTCTGCCAGTGCCTGCCGCTTGGTTGCGTCGGTGTGCATGGTGTGCCCCCTTACGCATCGGCGGTGTGTTGGTTGATCCATGCGCGCACGTCGCCTACCTTCCAGGCCGTCACGCGCTCAGACAGGCGGTGCGGCTTTGGGAAGGTGCCCGCCTTTACCTTGCGCCACAGGGTGGGGGCGCTGAAGGGCAGGGGGGCTGGGCTGTCGGGGCGCTTGGGGCTCTGCACCAGTTGCGCTTCGCGAATGAATGCGCTGTCGGGCAGTGCGTCAAAGCCGATTGAATATCCAACGGACGTAGCACATCCTGGCTTTAGGCCATAAGTTTGCTTGTGCATTTGGCCCCCTATTTGCCGAGGGTGGCAATGAGGCTGTCGATCTCGCTCGCGCGCCACATTGCAGTGCGCGGGCCGGTCTTGATGGGGGAAGGATATTTGCCGCACTTCACGCCCGCATACCAGCCGGAGCGGGACACAGGGAAGCGGGTCAGCACTTGCTGCAGGCGCAGCAAGGTTTCTGGGTGGGTGTTTTGGGCCATAGCGGCTTTCTATAAACAAGGGTCGATAAACCCCCGCACCCGGTGAAAAGGTCGCGCACACTGCTTATAACCACAGCTCTATCACGCGCGCGGCCAGTTCTATAGAATCCCAGGTTGTCCGCCAAGACAGTCCTTGATCCTTCGGGATTGGGGTCTTAGAAACCCCCGGTGCCGTAGGAAGCTCCGGGGGTTTCGCCTTTTTGGACGTTGCTGGTTTTGCATGTATCCAATTGGGTGACGCGATTTTATGGGCGCCGCGAGAATGCGTTCAAACCCGCGCCAGTTGTGTACCGCCTTTTTTGCGCCTACGAACGGGAACACTTTTTCCCACGGACACCTAAGGACACCCGCGGACACTTGTTTGCGTTCAGGATACGCAGAGGGACCGCAGGGGACTGGCGTGACAAAGTTTTACATTTCATGCGACAGAAGAAAACGTACTGCACATCGTCAACGCGCATGAAGACGTTCTGGTGGTTGGTGAAGATGTGGCCGTCGTGAAACTTGTCGTTCTGCTGGTCGTCGTCGAAGTTGTCTTCGAATTCGCCATAAAAAAAGGCGCCGAAGGGCCTTTCGGCTTTATGCACTTCTCTCTATTGCCGTGTACTCATGCTGCGTCCTTAATAGGGATCACATGTGCCCCCCTGCGCAGCTTGTCCAAATAATCCGCCCACTCTTTCATCATCCTGCGCCGTTGCTCCATGAATTCGGCACGGTCATAGGCGGCACCCAGCGGCCCCGATTTGCCGTGTGCCAGTTGGGCTTCGATCACATCGGCAGATATTCCGTGGATGCGTTCAATCATCAGCGTGCGCGCCATCGCTCGGAACCCGTGGGCGCTCATTTCGTCGGAGGCAAAGCCCATGCGCCGCAGGGCAGCATTGATGGTGTTGTCGCTCATGGCCCGCTCGCCCGTGCGCAGGCTGGGGAACACATAGCGGCCATGGCCGGTGAGGGGCTGCAGCTCTTTCAGGATGGCGATGGCCTGCGGGGCCAGGGGCACAAAGTGCGGCCTGCCGTTGATCTTCTGTGCCAGCCGCCGCTTCATGTCCTGGGATGGAATGGTCAGCAGGGCTTTGTCGAAGTCAATCCACGCCCATTCCATCTGCCGAATATTGCCGGGGCGCTGAAAGAGTAGGGCAGACAGTGCCAACGCCGCCTTGGTCATGGGCTGGCCGGTGTAGCCATCAATGGCCCGCAGCAGCTCGCCCGCCTTGGCAGGCTCCAGCACAGCAGCCATGTGCTTGACCACGATAGGTTTCAATGCGCCGTGCAGGTCGGTTACGGGGCTGCGTTCGCAGCGCCCGGTTTGCACACCGTAGCGGAATACCTGCCCGGCAGTTTGGCGGAGGGTGTGGGCGGTTTCGTTGGCTCCGCGCTTCTCTACCTTGCGCAGTGCGTCCAGCAGCACGGGGGCGGTGATGGCGGGCAGCGTCAGCTTGCCGATGTGCGGGAACAGGTCTTTCTCCATGCGTTCGATCCACCGCGCAGCGTAGCGGGGGCTCCAGCCGCTGGCCTGCGTGGTGTGGAATTCGCGGGCCACGGCTTCAAAGGTGTTGGCTGCGGCTACGCGGGTTGCCAGCTTCTCGGCCTTCTTGGCTGCGCTGGGGGCCAGCCCTTCTGCTAGGAGTTCGCGGGCTTCATCACGGCGCTTGCGGGCCTTGGCTAGAGAGACTGCGGGGTACACGCCTATCGCCAGGGTTTTCTGTTTGCCCAGATGGCGGTAGCTCATGCGCCAGTACTTGCCAGCCGGTTTGACGTGCAGGTACAGGCCCTGCCCATCCGCGTGCTTCTCGCCCGTGGCAGAGCCAGCGGGCTTGACGTTCTTCACAAAGGTGTCGGTAAGTGCCATGAGTACCCCTGTTGTTGGTATCTGCTCCGTTGGTATGCAGAGATACCGGCAGAAGTACCAACTTTTTGTTGGTATGTCATGGTACGCAGTGAAATGGCCTGAGACAACAAAAAACCCGCCATGCTAGGAAACATGCGGGTTCTGAGAGGTTGTGAGACTGTGTGGAGGTCTGTTTTGGCCTGCCCGGAGGGACTCGAACCCCCGACCTATAGCTTAGAAGGCTATTGCTCTATCCAGTTGAGCTACGGGCAGATGGATGTGGTCGGTTGTGTGGCCGACCGGCTTGCGGAGTGTCCGCAACTGCTTGGCGCAGGGCGCTAATCATACCCGCCCTGACCGGTGCTCCTGGCGCTGCCGCCGGAGCGATTTTGCTGCCGGGACGGTGATGCGGTTATAACCGGGTCATCCCCCCGTTTTGCCTGCCCTCTGGAGCATTTGCCCATGCCACACAGCGTCACGCTGATCCACACCATTGCTGCCGCCTTGGGCTTAGCGCTGGTGCTGGGCTTTCTGGCCGCCCGTTTGCGGCTGCCAGCCCTGGTGGGGTATTTGCTGGCGGGGGTGGCCATCGGCCCGTTCACTCCTGGTTTTGTTGCCGATGCAGCCTTGGCCAGCCAGTTGGCGGAGATCGGCGTGATGCTGCTGATGTTTGGCGTAGGGCTGCATTTTTCTTGGGGCGACCTTCTGGCGGTGCGCAAGATTGCCGTGCCGGGCGCCGTGGTGCAGATGATGGTGGCGACGTCGCTCGGTATGGCATTGGCCCTGTGGTGGGGCTGGGGCATGGGGGGGGCTCTGGTGTTTGGTTTGGCGCTGTCGGTGGCCAGCACGGTGGTGCTGCTGCGTGCGCTGGAGACGCTGGGGATTCTGGACAGCTACACCGGACGCATTGCGGTGGGGTGGCTGGTGGTGGAGGACCTGGCCATGGTGCTGGTGCTGGTGCTGCTACCACCGCTCGGGGGATGGCTGGGAGGCGGCTCCGGGGCCGACCTGGATGCCGCGCAGCTCTGGCGCACGCTCGGGTGGACGCTGCTGCAGGTGGGCGGGTTTGTGGCGCTGATGCTATTGGTGGGGCGCAGGTTGTTTCCTTGGCTGTTATGGCAGGTGGCACGCACCGGGTCGCGTGAACTGTTCACGCTGTGTGTGGTGGCCGCGGCGGTGGGCATTGCGTTCGGCTCGGCAGCACTGTTTGGCGTGTCATTTGCGCTTGGGGCCTTCTTTGCAGGCATGGTGATGCGGGAGTCCGAGTTCAGCCACCGTGCTGCGCACGAATCACTGCCGCTGCGCGATGCATTTGCCGTGCTTTTTTTCGTGTCCGTCGGCATGCTGTTCAACCCGGCGGTCTTGTGGGAGCGTCCGCTGCAGGTGCTGGCGGTGGTTGCCATCATCATGCTGGGCAAGACCGTGGCCGCAGCGGGTCTGGTGCTGGCGTTCCGTTATCCGCTCAACACGGCGCTCACCGTGTCGGCCAGTCTGGCGCAGATCGGTGAGTTCTCGTTCATTCTGGTCGCACTGGGGTCTCCGTTGGGCCTGCTGCCGCCGGAGGGGGCCAGTCTGGTGCTGGCGGGCGCCCTGTTCTCCATGGCGCTCAACCCGTTGTTGTTCCGTGCCATTGCACCGTTGCAAGACTGGCTGCGTGCCCGGTCCGCGTGGGCCAGACGGCTGGAGCAGCGTGATGACCCCCTGGCTGAGCTACCCACGACCACCGATTCGCGCTATCTCGCGCGGCAGGTTGTGCTGGTTGGTTACGGCCGGGTAGGGCGGCGCGTGGCTGCGACGCTGGCGGCCAACGATATTCCGTTTGTGGTGGCCGAGCAGAACCGGGAGCTGGTAGAGGCCTTGCGGGCCGATGGCGTGGCCGCCGTGTTTGGCGACGCAGTGGAGCCCGCAGTCCTGATCCAGGCGCACATCGCGCGGGCCGCGATGCTGGTGGTGGCCACCCCCGACGCATTGCAGGTGCGCCAGATGATCGAGACCGCGCAGACTTTGAACCCGGGTGTGGACATTGTGGTGCGCAGCCACAATGAGGACGAGGCCCAGCGGCTGGTGCAGGAATGCAGCCATGCCCAGGTGTTCCTGGCAGAAGATGCCTTGGCACAGGCGATGGCACGCCATGTGCTGGAGCGTGCCCGGGACCGCCAGGCCCGCGCCACGCGGCCTGCGCCACTGCATGGACCGGCATGATTTGAAAGAAATCTGCCTGTAGCGCTAGAAGAATATACCTAAATAGCTATTGAATTGATAGCGAAATTGCGACCGCAGCCACAGTCGCAGCGCAGCATCCGGGCGGCGTCCTCACGGAGCGTCCCATCTGACCCCGCCAAGAACGCAGACCTCAGCCTCGCGCCATGCAGCGACCTGCCGCAAGGCACGGATCAATCTGTTTCTTCAAACACCAGAGATGGCACGGCCATCACGCGGGCGCTTTGGTCCAGCTCCTGGATCAGGTGGTTGGCAAAGTAGCTGTTTTGCGTGTCGGGCTCCAGTGCAGCCACGGCCAGGTTGGCACGCGGCTGGTTCAGCGGCACATAGAAGCTGCCAGCGGGTGCGTCGATGGCGCTGCGCTGGGTGGACACCTGCACGCGAACGATGTCGCCGCCACCAGCAATGGTGCCGATCACGTCCTGGCGGTTGCCGGCTTCGCGCGCGGTTTCGCGGTAGCTCTCGGCCAGCACTGAGCCTGGCTCTGCCACCCGCATGACCTGGATGCCCAGTTGGCGCAGGCGTTCCACAGCCGCACTGGCGTCCGCCGACAGCCAGTAGCCGCAGGGTCGCGCACGCACCTTGGTGTTGCGCAGCGTCAGCGATGAGTTCCAGTCCACGCGAATACTGCGGTCGGCGCCGGTCTCTGGGTCCAGAAAGTCCAGGTCGCGCTGGGTGGGGGTGGCCTCGGCCTCGATGACCACCTGGTCACGGCAGGCCAGGGCACTCACGTCACGGGCCACGAACGAGCGCACCTGCTCCAGGTTGGCGGCGCGTTCGGCGGTGGTGCGCAGGGCGCTGGTGATGGCGGTGACCTGCGCATGCACGCGGCGCTGGATGTGCATGCGGCCAATGCCCACACCCCGGGTCTCGATCAGCAGGCTGACCGTGTTTTTCAGGCCGTGGACGTTACGCCCCGTGTCGGGCTGGGTGCCGCCCATGGAGATGCGCTTGTCCTGCAGGTTGGTCGAGGTGGTGTAGTACCAGTCACTCGTCAGACCCTGGGCCTTGAGGGCGGCCACCATGGGCTGGTGAAACCACTCCTGCGACGCCTTGGTGAGGAACTCGGGGTAGTTGGCGGTGGTGGTGTATTGCAGCAGCGCGTCGTAGCGCTGGATGGCGTTGAACTTCTGCAGATAGCGGCCCACCACGGTGTATTCGTGGGCGTCCACGACGAGGATGGGGCGGTAGTCGTTGATGACCTGCGCCAAGGCGCGGGCTTCGGGGGTATTGAGCAACAGGTGGTCGCGGTTCATGTCCACGCCGTTGGCAGTAACGCGCGTGCCCACCTCGGCGCCATCCGGGTTGGCGCGGGGCACCACCACCACGTTGATGCGGTCCAGCAGCGGTTCGAGCAGGCCCTGGGCCAGTTCGCGGCTGATGACCAGCAGGGCTTCACTGCCGGCAGGTTCGTCGCCATGCTGCTGCCCGATCAGCACGACGGTAGGGCGGCCAGTCTTGTCCAGGCTGGCAGGGTCTGTGCCGGCGGCACGGGTGAGCAGCAGGCCCTGGATGGGCTCGCCGCGCTGCGAGGTGCCGATCTGCAGCAACTGGGTGCGCGTGCCGCCACGGGGCACGCTGTCGCTCAGGCTGCGCAGCCATTGGCCCACCTCCGCATTGGTCGTGAAGGCCCTGCGGTCGGCCCCCAGACCGGGGGTGCTGTAGACCACCGACGGGTTGGGGAACCGCGCGGCCACTGCATCGCCATAGGGCGGAGCCATGGGCGCTTCGTCGCGCACCAGAAGCGGTGCGGATTGGGGCAGGGGGCTGGCCACCACGGCGGCGCGCTGTGGCGGCACCTGCGCGGGTGTCTGTTGTCCCAGCGGGGCGGGGACCACGGTGCCTTGCTGGACGCGCGGCAGTGGCGCGGGGGCGCTGCGCTGCTGGGCGGTCGGCGTGGAGGGCCAGGGCGGCAGCGGGGTGCTGCCGCAGGCTGTCAGCAGCAGCGCTGCCAGTGTGGCCGGAGCGGCCCAGCGCGTGATCCGTGGTTCAGGGCGTGAAAGCGGGGTGGCATCGGCGCGGCTGCGCTGGAATGTGTGCTGGGTCATGGTGTGGGCTGCCAGAGAGAGCCCCGAATCTGGGGCGAGTAGGGCGCTTTGTACGTGGATGTTACCTGCGCGCACCCGCCTCTCCTTGTCAGCGTACATCCCGTTGCAAACGCGTGGTGGCTTGGGCGGACCCCATGATCAGCGGGGGAGGTCGCTGGGGACGGTGGCGTCAGCGGGCGGCATGGATGCGCTCTGAGCCGGAGGCGGACTGGGCAGCTTCAACCGCAACAGGGCGCGCACAAAGCCGTGGTCCGAGCGCGTGCGGTCGCGTCCTTCATGCAGGTGGTCATTGAAATAATCCACCCGGCGCACATCACCCACGCTGTTGCGCCCGTTGGGCAGGAACTCCTCGCTGACCAGGATCTGGTCCAGCACGTAGGGGGCGCCCTGGTGGATGTGGGAGTAGGCCACGTCTTTTTTCAAGGCGAAATCTCCCTGCAGGTCGTACGCATTGAACAGTGCCACATCGCGGGCCGTCCGGTCGTAGGCAATGTCGGTGGTGGCGCAGATCAGTTGCGTGGTGACGCTGTCGGGGGTGTCGTTGAAGTCGCCCAGGACCACCAGGGGCACGCTGGTGCGGTGCAGCAGGTCGATCACCAGGCAACGCAGGGCCATGGCCTCGGCGCCACGCATGATCAGTGAGCGCAGTGAGGCCAGTGCGACCACCTTGCGGTCGTCCCGGTCCTCGGTGGGCTGGCCCAGGGCATCCTGCAGAAACTTGGGGCGCTTCGATTTGAGGTGGGCGGTGAGGACGTTGAGGGTCTGGCCATGCTTCATCCGCAAGGTGGCCACAAGGGGCGGACGCTCAAAGCGCGTGTGTTGGCCAATGCCGGGCACGTCCACCTGAAAACCCGGGGGGAAGTCGGCGAAGGACTGCACAGCCTCGACCTTGAGTCGGGTGGCCAGGCCCACCCGGGGTGTGCCCTGCGCACCTTGCTGGGTGTCGTTGTTCTCGGCTCCAGGTACGGCGACGAAGTCGTAGCGCATGCCGCCCCGCCCCAGTGCTCCCTTGAAAGCCGCATCGTCCCAGACCTCCTGCACGGCCAGCACGTCGGCGTTCAGTGCCCGAAAGCGCTCCCCCAGCCAGGTGATCTTGCGCTCAAACTCGGTCTGGCTGTAGGGGGCCTGGTTCTCGTAGAACAGTCGACCCGGGTTGGCCAGGTTGAGCACATTGCAAGTGGCCACCATCAGGGTGTCCAGCGGTTGGGGGAATTCGGTGGGGCGCATGGAGGGCGGGCTGCGTCGTTGTGGTCACGGGGGCTGCAGCCGCCTGTCAGCGAGGCTGCAGCGCACGGCCGGACAGCACTTGCAGGCCGGGCCGGCCCGACTGTACGGCATGGACCAGCGCCCGGGCCACATCGGTGCCCGGGCGGGCGCGGTAGTTGGCGGGCAGGAGGGGGTTCAGCCACTGAAACAGCTTGAGTGACAGCGATTCGGCGGGCCGGTGGGCCTGCTGCAGCGCCCGGCGCTCGCCCATGAGCAGGGAGGGGCGCGCGATGACCAGGGTCTCGAAACCCAGCTGCTGCAGGTCGCGCTCTACCTCGCCTTTGACGCGGTTGTAAAAAATGCGCGACTGCGCGTTGGCCCCCATGGCGGTGACGACTCCGCAACGGGTCGCGCCGGCCGCACGCGCAGCGCGGGCCGTGGCCATCACGGCGTCGTAGTCCACCGCGCGGAACGCGCTTTGGCTGCCTGCTGCAGCCATGGTGGTGCCCAGGGTGATGTAGACGTCATCCACCGGGGGCAAAGCAGGCATCGCCGCAAAATCCACCGCATGCAGTTGCAGGCGGGGATGGGTCAGCGCGGGGGCTCGCCGCCCCTTGGCATGCAGCACATGGACCGTGGTGCCCGAGGTCTCGGGCGCGCCCGCTGCGGGGGCAGAAGGCGCCGTGCGTGACTCAGCGGTTAAAAGAGCCGCGAGGACCGCCTGGCCCACGAGACCCGTTGCCCCGGCCACCACCGCCACCCGCGCCTGATCCGCCGCCATAGCCACCACCTCCAGAGTTGCGATACCCACCGCCACCACCACGGCGACCGCGTTCAGCCATGCTGTCCACGCTGGTGCGCATGGGGTCGGGCTGACCGCCCGCACCATGGCCCGAGCTGCGATGGCCTGGATTGCTGTGACCCAGGTGGGTGCCCAGGTGCGCATTGGCGCGGGGGGGTTGTGCGTCATCGTAGCGATGGCCGCCACCGCCCTCTGGGCGTGGGCCCCGGCTGCGTGCTGGTGCCTGGGATGCGCCGTCACGTGGGCCGCCGCGACCACCACCTTGTCCGCCACGGCCGCCGCCGGCCGGGCCCTGGGCGTTGCGGGGCGCGCCGCCGCCGGAGCGGCCACCGCCGCCATTGCCGGCACGAGGGCCGCGCTCGCCGCCGCCACCCTGGCCGCCGCCTTGGCTGGCCTTGTTGGTGCGGATGCGTTCCATCATTTCGGTACGGGCGGCCTTGGCGGCAGCCTGCATCACGTCGCGGCTCGGGGGCTTGCCAGCGCCGCCCCAGATGGTCTGGCGACCCATGGCGATGGGCTCGGCCTTTTCACCAGGCTCGGGGCCAAAGCCTTCGATGACTTGCACGGGGATCTGCTGCTTGGTGAAGCGCTCGATGTCCATCATGAAGCCTTCTTCGTCCATGCAGACCAGGCTCACGGCCTCGCCGGTAGCGCCAGCACGGCCCGTGCGGCCAATGCGGTGCACGTAGTCTTCGGAGACATTGGGGATTTCGTAGTTGACGACGTGCGGCAGGTCATCGATGTCGATACCTCGCGCAGCGATGTCGGTGGCCACCAGGGCGCGGATCTCGCCGCTCTTGAAGCCGGCCAAGGCCTGCGTGCGTGCGCTCTGGCTCTTGTTGCCGTGCAGGGCCATGGCCTGCACACCGTTCTTGGTCAGGAATTCGGCTACGTTGTTGGCGCCGAACTTGGTGCGCGTGAACACCAGCACCTGGCTCCAGTTGTGCTGCTGGATGATGTGCAGCAGCACCTGCTTTTTCTTGCCGCGGCCCACGGGGTGAATCACCTGCGAGATGCGCTGCACCGTGGTGTTGCGCGGGGTCACCTGAATGCTTTGGGGGTTCTTGAGCAGGGTGTTGGCCAGCTCGCGGATCTCATCGCTGAAAGTGGCCGAGAACAGCAGACTTTGCTTGTCCTTGGGCACCAGGGCCAGCACCTTCTTCACGTCGTGGATGAAACCCATGTCCAGCATGCGGTCGGCTTCGTCCAGCACCAGCACCTCTACCGTGGACAGGTCCAGGAAGCCCTGTTGCTGCAGGTCCAGCAGCCGGCCGGGGGTGGCCACCAGGATGTCCACGCCACGCTTGATGCGGTCGATCTGCGGGTTCATGCCCACGCCGCCGAAGACCACCGTGGAGTTGATGTCCAGGTACTTGCCGTATTCGCGCACAGATTCTTCGACCTGGGCGGCAAGTTCGCGGGTGGGGGTCAACACCAGGGCGCGGATGCCCTTGCCGCCAAACTTGTTCTTGGGTGCCGTGCCTTGCGAGAGGCGGTGCAGCATGGGCAGGGTGAACGCGGCGGTCTTGCCGGTGCCAGTCTGCGCGCCGGCCAGAAGGTCGTGGCCTTCCAGAACAGCGGGAATGGCCTGGGCCTGAATGGGCGTGGGGGTTTCATAGCCCGTTTCGTGCACGGCCTTCAGGATGGCAGGAGCCAGGTTCAGTTCGTCAAATGTCATGTCATTGGATGCGCCCGTCCGGGGCGCTGGGTATCCGCCTGTCGTGCAACCGGGAGGTTGCCGAGCCAGTCTCAGGCTGATGAGGTTCAGGATTGGGAGCCCGGAAGCGTGGCTTCCTTCGTCCCCAGCAGTGTGCTGATGTGGTGGGCAACTGGAGCCCACAACGGGGGTATTGTCGCATGGACCGATAATCCAGGGTTTGAGAGCGCGTTCGGCGTCCTTTTGGATTGCTCCAAATGGTCCTCCAAACCCGCTCGGATGCAGACTTCCTGCCCACTTTCGCAAGCTAGAACCCTCCATGGCCCAATACGTTTATTCGATGAATCGCGTCTCCAAGACCGTGCCTCCCAAGCGGCAGATCTTGAAGGACATCTCCCTGAGCTTTTTCCCGGGCGCCAAGATCGGCGTGCTGGGCCTGAACGGCTCGGGCAAATCCACGCTGCTGAAGATCATGGCGGGCGTGGACAAGGAGATCGAGGGCGAGGCCATCCCGATGCCGGGCATCAAGATCGGCTACCTGCCCCAAGAGCCGCAGCTCAACAACGAGCACACGGTGCGCGAAAGCGTGGAAGAGGCCATGGGCGAAGTGTTTGCCGCCAAGGCCAAGCTCGAAGAGGTGTATGCCGCCTACGCCGAGCCCGATGCCGACTTTGACGCCCTCGCTGCGGAGCAGGCGCGCCTGGAAGCCATCATCGCCACGGCCGGCACAGACTCCGAGCACCAGCTCGAAATCGCGGCCGACGCACTGCGCCTGCCCCCATGGGATGCCAAGGTCGGCCTGCTGTCGGGGGGCGAAAAGCGCCGCATCGCACTGTGCCGCCTGCTGCTGTCCAAGCCCGACATGCTGCTGCTGGACGAGCCTACCAACCACTTGGACGCCGAGTCGGTCGACTGGCTGGAGCAGTTCCTGCACCGCTTCCCGGGCACCGTGGTGGCTATCACCCACGATCGCTACTTCTTGGACAACGCTGCCGAGTGGATTCTGGAACTGGACCGGGGCTACGGCATTCCGTACAAGGGCAACTACAGCACCTGGCTGGACCAGAAGCAGGCCCGCCTGGAGTCCGAGCAAAAGGGCGAAGAGGCCCGTGCCAAGGCCCTGAAGAAGGAACTGGAGTGGGTGCGCCAGAACGCCAAGGGCCGCCAAGCCAAGAGCAAGGCGCGTATCGCACGCTTCGAGGAACTGAGCGATTACGAATACCAAAAGCGCAACGAAACGCAGGAAATCTTCATTCCTGTGGCCGAGCGCCTGGGCACGCAGGTCATCGAGTTCAAGAATGTCACCAAGTCGTTTGGTGACCGCGTGCTCATCGACAACCTGTCTATGAACATTCCGGCCGGCGCCATCGTCGGCATCATCGGCCCCAACGGTGCCGGTAAATCGACGCTGTTCAAGCTCATCGCGGGCCGCGAACAGCCGGACAGCGGCGAGGTCGTGATCGGCTCGACCGTGAAGATGGCCTTTGTGGACCAGCACCGTGATGCCCTGTCGGACGACAAGACCGTGTGGGAAGACATCTCCGGCGGCCTGGACATGATCAATATCGGCAAGTTCACCATGGCCAGCCGTGCCTACGCTGGGCGCTTCAACTTCAACGGCGGCGACCAGCAAAAGAAGGTGGGCATGCTGTCGGGCGGTGAGCGCGGCCGACTGCACCTGGCCAAGACGCTGATCGCAGGCGGCAACGTGCTGCTGCTGGACGAACCCTCAAACGACCTGGACGTGGAAACGCTGCGCGCGCTGGAAGACGCTTTGCTTGAATACGCGGGCACAGTGTTGGTTATCAGCCACGATCGCTGGTTCCTGGACCGTATTGCCACGCACATCCTGGCCGCCGAAGGTGACAGCCAGTGGACGTTCTTTGACGGCAATTACCAGGAGTACGAAGCCGACAAGAAGAAGCGACTCGGTGAAGAGGGTGCAAAGCCCAAGCGGATGCGTTTCAAGGCCCTCAAATAAGGGCCGAGGTCAAGTAGGATTGCATCTGGAAACCTCTTGCCCGATTCCTCCCTCCCACCATGTCCCTGCCCGCCTCGCGTCTGAGAACCGTTTTCCGCGCCTGCGTTGTCAACGCCGTTCGCGGGGGCGAGGCACTGATGGGGCAGCTCGTCAAGGTCACCCAGAGTGCCTTGACGAGCGAGGAATCGGGTAGCCGCAACATCCAGCAGCGCAATTTGCTCAGCGATGCGCTGCGCCTGCTCAACGAGCACGAGGCAGCGCTGGTCAAGGGGTATCCCATGGCCCTGCTCGAAATCTTTGCCGAAGGCCCTGCAGTCGCTAAAGGACGCAGTTCGGCCGACGACACCGGCATGGACTTTGGCGAGCTTTCGCTCATGGACGAAAGCGAGATGCAGGCCCAGGTGGAGCTATCCAAGGCCCAGCAGTCTGCGCTCCATGCCACGGACGCCGTGCTGGCAGAACTCAACACCCTGGTGAGCGCTGCCCAAGGTTTGCGCAGTGTGCAGCCTGAACGCAATCCGCTGCGGCCCGAGAGCTACATCCGCGCGCTGCAGCAGGTGGTGGGTGAGACCGGCGTTTCCGCAGAGGTCCGCCAGCTGTGGATGCAGCACATGCGCGACCTGCTGGGCAAACTGCTGGCCGAGGAATACAAAAAAACCGCCCAGAGCTTGCGCGAGCATGGCGTGCAGCCGGTGGGCTATGCGGTGCTCGGCACGCCTTCGGGCGGCGGACGCGGCGCAGGCCCAGGCACCGGTTACGGCGGGTCTGGCTACGGTGGCCCTGGCACGGGGTACGGGGGCGGTTATTCGGGCTACGGCCCTTCGATGAATGCGCCCATGGGCGACTATGGCAACACCGGCTACGGGCGTGGCATGGGCCCCAGCACGGGCTGGAGCGGCGAGTCGCAGCAAGGTGCCATGGTGCCCATGCCTGTGGATGCTGCCGAAGAGGCGCTGCTCACCGTCGGCATCCTGCGTCAGATGCTGGCGGGGGGCGATCCGTTTGCCCCCGCTCCGGTCTACGGAGCCGTGCCAGCACAGGCGGTGGTGGTGCCCAGCGGCGCGGGTCAGCCAGGCTGGGTGGACCCCCGTGCGGGAGCTGTCAGCGCCCAGTCATCGCTGGCAGGGGGCTACTACCCGTCAGGCGCAGCCGCCGAAGCGATTGAAGACATGGCCCAGCTGGAGCGGCTGGTGGGCCGACTGGCCGGGGGCGGCACGGTCAGCCAGCCCGGGTCCTTGCCCGTGCCTTTGGCCGGCTGGCGGGGGCCTGGTGTGGCACCGGTGGTCTATGCCGCCATGCCCATGGAGGCCGCAACCCAGTCCACCGCCATGGCGGTGGAGGTGGTGGGGCGCATGATGGCCAACATCGCGCAGGACGCCCGCTTGTTGCCTCCCGTGCAGCAGGCGGTCAAGAGCCTGGAGCCCGCGCTGAAGCAACTGGTGCACCACGACGGACGGTTTTTTACCGACAGCAATCACCCCGCGCGCCGCCTGCTGGACGAGCTGACGCAACGCAGCCTGGCATTCACTGCAGAGACGGAGCCTGGTTTCAGTCGTTTCATGCGGCTGGTGACGGAGGCGGTGGGCCACCTGTCCGCCCATGAGGTCAAGGATGCGGGGCCCTTCGATACCGTGCTCAAGGCGCTGCAGTCGGCCTGGGACACCCAGGAGCAAAAGATCAAGGCCCAGCAGGAGGCCGAACAGAAAGCCAAATTGCAGGCCGAGCAGCGCGAACTGCTGGCCGAGAAGATCGCAGCCGATATCCGCAAACTGCCCGATGTGGACAAAGTGCCGTCGGACGTGCTGGATTTTGCGGCGGGCCCCTGGGCTGACGTGGTGGCGCTGTCGCAGGTGATGCGCGGTGACGATAGCCAGGACGATGACCCCAGCGGTTACCTGGCGCTGGTCCCGGTGCTGCTGTGGACGGCGCAGCCGGACCTCACCCGCCAGGAGACGGACCGGCTCAACGAGGCCATCCCTGGCCTGCTGGCCAAACTGCGCAAAGGGCTCAAGACCATCAACTACCCAGCGGTGCAGACCAGTGCTTTCTTGCAGCGGCTGGTGGCGTTGCACCAGGCTGCTTTTGAAAAGCCGGCGCATGCTGCCCCCGCACCGGCCCCTGCGCCCGAGCCCGAAGCGGTCTCCGAGGTGGCAGAACTGGCCGAACCGCCCGAGGCGTCCGCTGCTGCTCCTGCCCCGCAGGACAGCGCCCAGGCTCCGCTGGACACGCCGGACCCTTATGCTGACTTTGTCATCGGGGCGTGGGTGGAACTGGTGACCAATGGCCGGGTGGTGCGCACCCAGCTTACGTGGGCCAGCCCGCATGGCACCCTGTTTTTGTTCACTGCGCCCGATGCCAGCACCCAGTCCATGACCCGCCGCATGCGCGACAAGCTGGCGGCTGAAGGCTCTCTGCGCGTGGTACCGGCCCAGCTGCCCAAACCCGCCAAGCCTGCGGCCCGCGCTTCGGGCGTTGCGGAGACGGGTGGGGCAGACCGCAAGTCGTCTGAGGGTCGTACGGGCTCCAGCTCCCGAATGGCGCCGCTGTCCAAGTCCGCTCCCCTGGCCCCGGCTTCGGGTGCCAAGACCCCCAAGAATCGCTGAGCGGAAAGACACCTGCGCTGCGGGCGGCGCTTGGAGTGCTGCCAGCGGCCTCGCGCCACTGGCCAATGAAGCCTGGGTCAATGCCCAGTTCCTGCTGCGCTTCCTGTTCCCTTCATGCTGTTTTCAGTCATCCCCTCGCCCGGGGTGCTGTGGTCAGTCGATCCGCCAGCCCCCTCCGACGCGCGCAGCAGCTTTTTGCGCACCAGGTGGATGTGGTTGCGCAGGGCATACAGCTCGTCCGCATACGACAAAGGCACGCTCACCTTTTCGGCCTGGGCTTCCAGGCTGTCCAGGGTGCGCAGCAGGCTTGCAGGGTCGCTCTTGCCCATCTCCAGGTCGTTCTCGATCTCACGCAGGCGGCCATACCAGCGGAACACCCGTGACCGCACCCGGAACTGGTAAAGCGGCGGGACGATGCGCGACAGCGGCAGCATGATGGCCAGCAAGATGCCCAGCACCAGCCACATACGCTCGATCAGGTTGGCCAGCCAGAACGGCAGGTAGCGTTGCAGCATGGGCACCGGCTCATTCATGGCCCGGTCGCCCTCCTTGGCAATCGGCAGCTCGCTGCCGCGCGTGTTGGGGAACTCACGCGCACGGTTGAACCAGCCTGCGCCGCTGTGCAGCTTTTGGGCGTTCTGGGCAAACAGGGTGAGCAAGGCGGGGTGCGTGCCGTCGCGCGCCAGCAGGGACGTGGTGGTGGCCACGAGCCGGACATCGCGCTGGGGCACGTTGGCTGCAAGGTCCACCACGCCGCGTGGCAGCGTCACGGGGGTGAGGAACGGAAAACGCCGCGCGTAAGCCTCGTGCTGCGCAAAATCCAGCAGTTGCACACCAGGTGTCTGCAGCAGCATCTGCACCATCAGCGATTCGGGCGCCGAGGCAAATACCAGGGCATCGAGCCGGCCCGCGAGGAACTCCACCGTGGCAGGCGTCTGCTCCAGTCTCGACAGTTTGACCGACCCTGGCTCCACCTTGTTGGCCTGCAACAGGCGCTCAATCAGCGTGGGAACGCCGCTGCCCTCTGATCCCACATTGACCCGCCAGCCGCGCAGCTGCCTCAGGCTGTCGAGCCTGGGGGCGTTGTGCATGCGCTCTGCTGCGTCGGTGCGGTAGAAAAGCCACAGCGGCTCCACAAACAGGCTGCCCAGGGACACGAGGTTGTCCGGGTCATCGGGCTGCAGCTCAGCCGTACCGCCCTGCACAAAGGCCACGTCAGCCTGGCCGTCCCTCAGCAGCTGCAGGTTGTGCGACGAGCCCTCGCTGGGCAGCAGTACCACATCAATCCCGTCGACAGCCAGTGCCTTCTGGTAGCGCTTGCCAAACTCTTCATAGGCACTTTGGGCAGGGCCGGTGGCCAGGGTCACCGTCTTGGGGGGATTGGGGTTGAGCCACCAATAGGCCAGCACCAGCAGCCCGACCGCCAAGAAGGCGAGGGGGCCCGCCGACACAATCAGATCGCGCAGGGTGAGAAAGGTGTTGCGAAAGGCCTGGGGCATGGGGGATGGACCAACGGAGCGAAAACAGGGCGAAAGTGGCGCGGCAGCCAACCGGTATGACCCGCCAGCGCAACAGGGTCGTTCCGGAGCCCTGTCGCGCAATCAGCAAGCCGGTGGATTATCCGGGCAGGAGCTATAGCGCCGCGTATCAGCGCTTGTCTTCACGGCCCAGAAGTCGCCCCGGCCTGGAATACCTGGGGCGTTGAAATTGCCAGCCGGGTCGCTTACTGCGACAGGCGCCTGCGCTGGCGCTCGTAGGCCATGCATTCCTGCAGCGAGAGCAAATCGTTCTGGTCTACATCTGCCGCTTCGAAGTAGGCCATGCGGGCCTGCACCACCTCGGTGAACGACAGCTTTCCGTCCCCATCTTTGTCGGCTGCAGCCAGTCGCCTCAGCTGGCCTTTGCTGATGCGGGGCAATTGGCTGAGGTGGGCGAGATGTACGTAACCCTCTGCATCGGGGCCCAGGCTGTGCCAGCCCAGCACGATGTCCTGGTGAAACTCGTCCAGCGACACGTTGCCGTCGTGGTTGAGGTCGGCCGCCGAGCAGATGGCTTGCAGCCTGTGGGTGAGGGTTGGGGTCACCGGTTTGTGGGCCTTGGCAGGGCGGGGTGGCGTGGTGGGTGACGATACCGCCGTGTCGGCTGCGTTGGCTGCGTTGGCTGTGTGGGCTGCCATTGCCAGCACGAGGGAGCAGGCGCTTGCAGAGATCCGTTGCAGATTTTTTTGCATGGGGGCTCCTTACCACCACCAGCGTTGGCTGGGGCTGCGGTTGCAGGGCCACACCATCGTGTGCGCCCCAGGGCGGATCTGGCCGGCGTCCACATCCAGGCATTTGCCGGTGAGCTGGCTCACAATCTGCCCACCCCGGGTGAACCAGCTCTGGCTGCGCGAGCCCGAGCAGGACCACAGCACCACCCGGGCGCCATCCCGTGGGTCGCCACGGTCCACATCGACGCACAGGTCGCGTATGCGGATCTCGCCGCCGCGCCCCACTGCAAAACGCTGGGATGCCGTACCGTTGCATTCATACACCTGCAGGGTGGTGCCAGGCTGGAACTTGCCACCCCGTACATCGAGGCACAGGCGGCCATCCACGCGGATCTCGCGCCCCCAGTCGCCACCCTGGCCGGGGTAGCCCGGGTACTCGGGGCGCCGGTCGTCGTCGTGACGGTTGTGGTTGGCCAACAGGGCAATGCCTGCAATGGCGGCCACAGTCGCTACCGCCGCCCCGACATTGGAGCCGCTGTTGTTGCCGGAGGCATAGGTCCGCGTAATCTTGAAGCGACCGCCGCAACCACCGTTGGTCCACAGCTCGCGGTTGGTCAGGTCATAGCCCCAGGTGCGGTTGAAGCGGCACGCTCCCTGGGTTTGTTCCACCAGGTCCACCTGGGTCACATCGTCCGCCAGGCGGTAGGAGGTGTAGCCGCCGCTGGACTGCAAATCCACCAGCTGGTCCTGCGCCAGTGCGGGCGGCGTGCCCACGAACAAGGGCAGGCACAGCAGCCATGCACGTTTCTGCAACGAATGGTCTCTCATGGGTTGACTCTCCTTGTTCCGATCCGGAGCCTTATGAATAAGTGCGGGGTACCAGGGGCCAATCCCCACGCACCTCTCACCAGTCGCATCATAGGGCGGTCAATCGTTCAAGAGGTTGGTCACAGGTCGCCGACTCCTCGCGTCATTACGATGGCCTGAACGCTCCGATTGGCACTGCTTGCTCACGGGAGCTGACGAAGAATCAGGTCGGACCTTCTGATAACGGGAGGTATGCGCCAGGCCCATGGCTGTGAACACGCCAGCCGTTGGGGAGTCTGCTGGCGCAGTACCTTCGCCGCTGTCACGCCTCCAGAATCTATTCCTTCTATTCCTGTCTGCGCCGGTACTTCAGTGACTTCAGCTCACTTGATTAGCAAAGCAGACCCGCTGCCGTGAATCCGAAAGACTGCCACTGCATTGACGAGGTCGTCGGCCTGACCGCGAAGGCTGGCCGCTGCGGCCGCCATCTCCTCCACTAGAGCAGCGTTCTGCTGAGTGGCTTGGTCCATCAGCGTGATCGCTTCGCCCACCTGCGTGACCCCCGCACTTTGTTCGGAGCTGGCGGCGCTGATCTCGCCCATGATGTGCGTGACGTTACGGATGCTGGCCACGACCTCGGTCATGGTTTGGCCTGCTTTGTCGACAAGGGCGGTGCCGTGCTCCACGCGGCCTACGCTTTCGGTGATCAGTTGCTTGATCTCCTTGGCAGCGGCGGCACTGCGTTGGGCCAGGTTGCGCACCTCGCTGGCCACTACAGCAAAACCTCGGCCCTGCTCGCCGGCGCGGGCGGCTTCCACCGCAGCGTTCAGCGCAAGGATGTTGGTCTGGAACGCAATGCCGTCAATCACGCTGATGATGTCGTTGATCTTTCGGCTGGAGTCGTTGATGTCCTTCATCGTGGCGACCACCATGGCCACCACTTCGCCCCCTTGCTGTGCCACGGTTGAGGCCGAATGCGCGAGCCGATTCGCATTGACCGCGTTGTCCGCGTTCTGCTTCACGGTCGAGCCCAGCTGTTCCATCGATGCCGCAGTTTGCTGCAGGGCGCTGGCCTGCTGCTCGGTACGCATTGATAGGTTCTGGTTGCCTTGCGCGATTTCTGCGCTGGCGGTCGATACGCTCTCCGATCCCTGGCGCACTCCTGCCACCAGGTTGGACAGGCTCCGTCGCATGGCTTCCATGGAGGCAACGACCGAAGCGATCTCATCTTTGCCATGCGCCACCAGCGGGTTGGCCAGATTGCCCCGCGCAAACTCCTGCGTCGCCTGGCTTGCCTCGCTCAGGGGCCGGACGATGGAACGTGTGGTGGCAACGCCCAGCACACAGGCAAACACCACCATGGCGATGCTGAGCAGGATCAGCTGAAACCGCAACGATTCAAACTGATGCATCGATTCCTGGCTGGCGCGTTTGCTGATGGCGTCGCTCTCGGCAAGGAAGGCTTCGATGTCTGCCACCAGCTTGTTCAGCAGGGGGCGGCATTCTTCGTTGATTTTTTTGATGGCCGCATCTTTTTCTCCCAGGCTCCCCAGCCGGGTGATTTCCAGCGCCACGGGGCCATAGGCCGCCTCGGTTTTCTTGATCTCGGCCAGCAGCTTGTTCAGAGGAGCGGTTTCCGGGGGGCCTGTCTTGAGGGCCTCTTCCACTCCCTGTAGTGCTTTGCCCATGCCTTCGTGGGCCACCCCTATGCGCCGGGTTTCTGCCTCAGCATCCTCCTTGGAGCCGGCGATCACCAAGTTGCGCGCAGACACGGCCCTCGCATTGGCCGTATCTAGAACCCGGTTGCCCAGACTTTTGATCACGCTCAGGCGATTGACCTGGTTGTCCAGGCTCTCCTGCGTCATGGACTCTCCACGGATGCCCATGACGGCCACCAGAATCAGTGCGCAGGTCAGGACAACATAGCCAATGCCAAGGCGCGTCTTGATGCTCAGGTTTTGCAGGACATTCATGCGATGGGTCCCCCAGCTGATGACAATGATGATGCACTTTTATGGACTAATGCGCCATGTTTTCCATCTTTTGTGAGCAAGTAGCCACATGCCACATGCGCGCGGGTGGCGCAGCTCGCCGCGGCGCGTCACAGCCCCTGATCCTGGGCCACTTTTTCGCCCCGTCAAGGTTTTTTTGACCGCGCACGGCAAGGCCTTACGCGCCGTCCGCGGGGTTCCTGGAGTGCTTTCAGCGCATCGGGGGCGTCCAGTGCCACCCTGTGGGTGTCAGCCCAGCTCTGCTGCCGATGGCAGGTACAACCCCTCGGCTGTGGTGATCGCGCGCGCAGCGCGTGCTGCCCGCGCGGTGGCGATGGCCGTGGCCTCGGCCGCCATGGTGGCCAGCACCATCATGCCCAGGCTCTTGCCGCTGCAGCCCGTGCCCAGGCTGAAGAGGGTGTCGCCGTCCGACATGGTGTGCACGGGGTTGATGCTGCGTGCCAGCCCGTCGTGCGCGGCCACGGCCAGGCGGTGGGCCTGCACCTTGGAGATCACCGCATCGGTGGCCACCACGCCGATGGTGGTGTTGGTGCCCGCCAGCAGGGGCTGGGGCGGGTCGCCGCGCAGCAGGGCTCGGCGAGTGTCGCGCAGGCGCAGGCCGTCTTCGGTGCGGGCTCCGGCGATGACTTGGGCAGTGTCCGGGTCGATCACATCACCCAGCGCATTGCAGGCGATGAGCGCGCCCACTGTGACCCCGTCCACGGTGACTGAGGCGGTGCCGATGCCGCCCTTCATGGCGCGCTGGATGCCGAAGATCTTGCCCAGCGCCGCGCCGGTGCCCGCGCCCACGTTGCCTTCGGCCGGGTCGGCGGTGGATGCTGCCTCGCATGCCGCGTAGCCCGCTGCCGCATCGGGGCGGATGCGCATGTCGCCCACCAGCAGGTCGAACAACACGGCGGCGGGCACGATGGGCAGGCGGCCCACGGCCACATCAAAGCCCACGCCGCGCTCTTCGAGCCAGCGCACGGCGCCGGTGGCGGCGTCCAGCCCCCAGGCGCTGCCGCCCGCGAGCATGATTGCGTGCACCTTGTCCACCAGGTTTGAGGGGTGGAGCAAATCCGTCTCGCGCGTGCCGGGGGCGGCACCCCGCACATCCACCCCGGCCACGGCGCCCTCGCGGGTGATGATGACGGTGCAGCCCGTGGGGCGGCGGGTTTCGGTGAAGTGGCCGACCTCGATGCCGGCCACGTGGGTGATGCTGCCAGCGTCGCCAGCCAGTGTGTTGGAGGAACTCATGGCCGTTGATTATGGTGCCCATGCGCCGTCCGACAGTTGCGCAGCATCAGGGCCCTGGCGCTGCGCGTGGAGTCGCGTCAGGGCGCTTTCTCGATCCGTTGGACGTGATAGGCGCCGCTGACCTGCTCGGCCCGAAAACGCACCTTGTCACCGGGTTTCAGATCACCCACCACGCTGGCGTCGGCCACGCGGAACACCATGGTCATGGGCGGCATCTCCAGGTTCTTGATCTCGCCGTGCTTTAGGGTGAGGCGCAGGGTGCGCGGGTCCCAGCGGGTGATTTCACCTTCGCTCAGTTCTGCCTGGGGCGCGGGCGATGCGGCTGCTGCGGGGGCTTGGGCCAGGGCAGACCCCGTGCCCAAGACAAGCAGGCTGGCAGCCAGCGGGATGGAGAAGAGGTGCTTTTTCATGTCGATGCCTTTTTGTTGTAGCTGTTGAACACGCGTGTGCTGCCGTCATGGGCCACCAGCAGCACGTCGTACGGATCGCGCCGGTCGCCGTACACGGCGCCGTCCATGCCGGGCGATCCCACGGGCATGCCGGGCACGGCCAGGCCCAGGGCCTTGGGCTTTTGCTGCAGCAGCTTGCGCACGTCGCTGGCGGGTACATGGCCTTCCACCAGGTAGCCGCCCACCAGCGCGGTGTGGCACGAGCCCAGCTTTTGCGGCAGGCCCAGGCGGGCGCGCACGGCGTTGTTGCCGGTGGCGTGCACCTTCACCGCAAAGCCGTTGGCTTGCATGTGGTCCACCCAGTCCTGGCAGCAGCCGCAGTTGGGGTCTTTCCACACTTCCAGCGGAGTGGGTGTGCTGTTGGCTGCGAGGGACCCACCCGGCAGCAAAGCGACGGCCAAACCCGCGCCCAGCAGGGGCAGGGTGGTGGCGAGCCATTGGCGGCGGGGCGGGCTGGCGGGGGCATGTGTGGAACGGTGGCGTGGGAGGGTCATGGTGTTTCTCCTGGCATCAGGGGTTGCGGGGCAGCACGGTGATGGTGCCGGTCATGCCCGCCTGGTAGTGGCCGGGGATGAGGCAGGCAAAGTCAAAGCTGCCTGCGCGGTTGAAGTGCCACACGATGTCGCCTTTCTTGCCTGCTGCCACATGGGCCATGTAGGGCTCGTCGTGCTCCATGCCGGGGTGTTTTTTCATCAGCTCCGCGTGCTGGTCCAGCTCGGCCTTGGTACCGATCACGATCTCGTGCAGCACCTTGCCTTGGTTCTCGGCACGCAGCCGCACGGTGTCGCCCTCGCGCACCTCGATGTGGCGGGGGCTGAACCGCATGTTGTCACCCATGCGCACGGTGATCGTGCGGCGCACCTGCTGGGCGTCGCCTGCAATGCCCCAGTCCTTTTGCTCTTTGACCACGGGGGCTGTGGCGATGCGGTGGGGCATGTTTTCATGCCCATAGGCAGAAAAAGTGCCGAATGCGCTAGTGCATATTGCCCAGGCAGCTATGAATTTGATAGTGTTCATGGTGATTGGTAATGTCAATGTTGGTGGCCGCTGGCAGCCGGCTTGCGCGCATTGGCTGCGCCCGGGGCCGTGCCTGGGGTGTCGGTGCGTGCAGGGCGGGGTGTGGCGGCTGGCGCGCCTTGCCATTCAAAGGCCTGGGTGCCGCGTGGTTGCCTGTAGTCGCCGGGGTCGGCGTAGCTGCCTGCGGGCTGATCGGCACGCACCTTGAGGGTGGTGAACATGCCGCCCATCTCCAGCGGGCCAAAGGGGCCGGCGCCGGTCATCATCGGGAAGGTGTTGTCGGGCAGCGGCATCTCCATGGCGCCCATGTCGGCCATGCCGCGCTCGCCCATCACCATGTAGTCGGGCACGATCTTCTGGATCTTGCCCACCAGTCCGCGATGGTCCACGCCGATCATGGTGGGCACGGCGTGCCCCATGGCGCCCATGGTGTGGTGGCTCTTGTGGCAATGCAGGGCCCAGTCGCCGGGTTCGTCGGCAATGAACTCCACCTGCCGCATCTGGCCCACCGCCACGTCGGTGGTTACCTCGGGCCAGCGTGCGCTTTTGGGCACAGGGCCGCCGTCGGTGCCGGTCACTTCAAACTCGTGCCCGTGCAGATGGATGGGGTGGTTGGTCATGGTGAGGTTGCCCACCCGGATGCGCACCCGGTCGCCCTGCCGCGCCACCAGCGGGCTGATGGCGGGGAACACCCGGCTGTTCCAGCACCAAATGTTGTGGTCCAGCATGGTGTTGACCTTGGGGGTCATGCTGCCGGGCTCCACGTCGAAGGCGTTGAGCAGGAAGGCGTAGTCGCGCTGCACCTTCGCAATCTGCGGGTGGCTGCCCTTGGGGTGGGTGATCCACAGGCCCATCATGCCCATGGCCATCTGCACCATCTCATCGGCATGCGGGTGGTACATGAAGGTGCCGGGGCGGCGCGCCACGAACTCATACACAAAGGTCTTGCCCGGCTGGATGGCGGGCTGGGTCAGGCCACCCACGCCGTCCATGCCATTGGGCAGGCGCTGGCCGTGCCAGTGGATGGTGGTGTGCTCTGGCAGGCGGTTGGTGACAAAGATGCGCACGCGGTCACCTTCGACCACCTCGATGGTGGGCCCGGGGCTCTGACCGTTGTAGCCCCACATGTTGACCATGAAGCCGGGCGCTACTTCGCGCACCACGGGCTCGGCCACCAGGTGGAACTCCTTGACGCCCGCGTTCATGCGCCAGGGGGCGGTCCAGCCGTTCAGGGTGACCACGGGGTTGTAGGGGCGGCCGGTGGGCGGGTGCAGCGGTGGCGCGGTGTCGGCGCTGGACTGTGTGGCGGGCTCGGGCAGCGCGGCCAGGGCCACGCGGCTGACGGAGGCTGCAGCCACGGCCGTGGCGGCGCCAGAAAAGAAATTGCGGCGGTTCATGTCAGTGGCCTTGTGGGGTGGTGGAGGCTGCGGCGCCGGAGGTGAGGCCCTGCAGTGCGCCGGGCGAGGTGCCGGTCAGCGCCAGTTGCAGGTCGGTCTCGGCCAGCCAGAAGTCGCGCTGCGCTTCGATGGCGTTGGCCACGGCCTGCGTGCTGTTGCGCGCTTCGGCCAGCATGTCCCACACGCTGGCCAGCATGCCGTTGTAGCGCAGCGTGGTCTCGTCGGCGATGAGCTGGCGCAGGGGCACCACTTCAGCCTGCTGCTGGCGCGCCAGGTCGAGGGCCGTGCGGTAGGTGAGCCAGGCGGCGCGCACCTCGCTGCGGGCGCGCACGGCGGTGTCTTGCAGCTGGGCTGCGCTTTGCTCCACCGCGGCCTGGGCGCGGGTGCGGGCTGCACCACCCCAGTCGAACAGGGGCAGGGGCAGCTCGATCTCCCAGCCGCGCTTGATGTCGCTGCTGCCGGTGGCGCGCTCGGTTGCGGTGTTGCGGCTGTAGGCCAGTCCGATGTCGCCAAACACGGCGCTAGCGCGGCTCCAGCCCTGGCGCGTGGCTTGGGTGTCGAGCTGGCGGCGCGCGGCCTGCACATCCAGCCGCTCGCGCAGTGCGGTGGCTTCGATGCCGTCTGCGGGCAAGGCGGTGGCGGGCAGAGGGGGCAGTTGCGGTGCCAGCTGGTATTGCGCCTGCGCGCCCCACACGCCCAGGCGGCGGTTCAGGTCTTCGCGGGCGGTGGCAGCCGCCAGCCGGGCGCGGGCGCGCTGGCTGTTGGCCTCGTGCAGCACGGCTTGCTCGCGGGCCTGCTGCAGGCGGCTCCAGTTGCCCACCTGCGCCATGCGGCGTGCCAGCTCGGCCCCTACCTCGGCGGCTTCGACCATGCGGTCGTGCGTTGCGGCCACCTGCTCGGCCGCTACGGCGCGTAGCCAGGCACGGCGGGTGTCTGCGGCCAGTTGTACCACGTCCTGCGCGGCTTGCAGTGTGGCGATCTGCAGGCGCTCGGCCTCGCGCTGGGTGCGCCAGGGCAGGGTGATCAGATCCATCAGGCCAAAGGCCAGGGTGCGTTCGATCTCACGCTCCTGGCTGTTGGTGAAGCGCCCCAGGGTCAGGTGCGGGTTGGGCAGCGAGATGGCCTGCACCCGCTCGGCATCGGCCACGCCCAGTGCGGCCAGCCGGGCTTGCAGGCCGGGGTTGTTGAGCAGGGCAATGCGCACGGCGGCGTCTTGTGTCAGGGGCTGGGCGAGCCAGCCGTCGATGGACTGCTGGGCCTTTGCGCGGGCGCTCGGTTCCATCGCGGGCAAGGCCGCCTGCGCTACACCGGCAGTTCGGCCCGCGGTGAGGGCTGCGACATCACTGCGCAGGCCGTCGGACGACACGCTGGCGCAGCCCGTCAGCAGGGCGGCGGCAGCCAGCACGGAAAGGCGGTGGGTGCTGATCATGGCTTGCCCTTCTGTTCGGGGTGGTGGGCGGGGTGGGCACTCCCTGCGCTGCCGTGGTGCATCTCATGGGCTGTGCCAGGCGGCTTTCCATGGGGCATGCCGTGTTGCATGCCCTGGTGGTGGTGTGGCATGGGGGCTGCTGCGGAGGCTGCGGGCGCGGGGGGCGGTGCGGAACCGCGCTGCGCCTCCCAGGCCACGATGTCCGCATGGCCGCGCGGGAACGCGCCCACGGCCTCGTGCGCCTGGCGCCAGGCCTGGGGAGTGGGCAAGGCGTCCACCAGCGGGGGCTGCGGTGGCATGGCCGTGTAGGGCAAGGGGGCCGTGGGCGCATCGGCGCGGGTAGCGTCGGGTGAAGCTGGGCCCTGGGCTTGCGCCAGCAAGGGCGACAACAGGGCGAGACAAGCCAGTCGCATGGGCCACGATGGCCCGGGCGACGGCGAGGAGAGAAAAATAGCAGGGGCGCGCATGGCGATCTCCAGACAACGAACGAAAAACACGGCGCTGCCGCCCGATGGGCCCCGTGTCTCGGAGTCAGTCAGGCAATGGCAGACGCACTTCGGGCGTCGGAGATCAGGCGATGGGTGGTTTGATGGCCAGCGCTGCGGGGGCGCTGTCAAACTGCGCGGAGGCCAGGGGCAGCAGGGATCCGGCGGGCAGGGGGGTGGGGGTCAGCGATGCGGGCAGGCCCAGCATGGCCGAGTGGCAGATTTCGCAGGCCGAGCAGCTGGCGCTGTGGTGGTCGTGGTCGTCGCCCGATTTGCAGCCCGCATCGGGGTTCTGGCAGGCCGCAGAGTGGCTGGCAGTGTGGTCGATGCCGGGCTCAGCGGCCGGGGCGCCATGGTGGGCGTGGGCGTCGGCGGGTGCCACGCCCTCGGCCTGCGCCAGGGTTGCGGAATGATCGTGGGGATGGCCCTGGTCGTGGACCATGCCTTCCGCCGTAGGCTGATGGGCCTCGGTGTGCTGCGCGGCGCCTGCAGGAAGCAGCGGAGCCACAATGCCTGCCGCCATGGCCGTGCCCGTCAGGCCCCGAAGGACCAGCACCACCATCAGCAGGAAGAAAAAGCCGCGACGCATGCTTCAATGATACGGCGGGGCGGCCCAAGGTTCCACAGGCACGCCCTTTTCTGGCCCGGCGCGCCGGGGCAACCGGCCAAGGACCGTGAGGGCAAACCCGCGCAAATCGTGCATGCCTTTTTGGAACATGGGCAGTACCATGTGATGAAACACGTCGGTTCTCACCTGCCCATTTTTTCGCAGGTCCCGGCCACTGTGTTTCCAAGCGTCTTTCTCTTGCACAGAAAGGTCGGTATGCCCCCATGGGTCGCTGGAATGTGGAGCACCTTGTCCGCGCGGATTCGCTGGCTGGTGCTGTGGGCCACGCTGCCGGCGGTGCTGCTGGTGGTGTACCAGGCACGGACCCACCGCACAGGCGCGATCGCAGCCGCCGAAGAGCGTGCGCTGCAGACCCTGCAGTCGGTGGCCGGCACCCAGCAACGCCTGATCCAGAACACCCGCCAGTTTCTGCAGCAGCTGGCCGCCATGCCGCAGGTGCACGACCCCGCCGCCCCCCAGTGCGGGCGCTACCTGGCCGAAGTGCTGTCGCTCAACACCACCTACGTCAACATTGGCGTGCCACGGGTGGATGGCGAGCTGCTGTGCAATGCGCGGCCGCTGAAGGCGCCCGTCAATGTGGCCAACCGCCCGTATTTTCAGCAGACGATCTCTGGGCGGGACTTTGCGGTGGGCAGCTTCCAGGTGGACCGCGCTGCCCAGGTGGCCAGTGTCAACTTTGCCTACCCGGTGATTCCACCGGGCACGCAAGACGTGGTGGGGGCCGCCGTGGCGGTGGTGTCGCTGGAGTGGTGGAGCCTGCGGCTTACCGACCTGGGGCTGCCGGACGGCGCGGTGGCCCGCGTGTCCGACCCCGACGGCCGCGTGCTGGCGCGCTACCCGCCCGATGCCAGCGAGCTGGGGGCTCCGTTTGCCGATGGCGAGTTCCGCGCCCTGGTGCTGCAGACCCCGCAGGGCCAGCGCCAGCGCACGCGCGCGGATGGCACCCCTGAGCTGGTGGTGTTCCAGCCACTCATCGAGGCGGGCGGGAAGCCCGTGGCCACCATGAGCCTGGCCGTGCCGCTGGACAACCTGTACGCCACAGCCAACCGCCGCATGTGGACCGAGATGGCGTTCTTGCTGGGTGGCCTGGTGCTGTCCTTTGCCGTGGCGCAGGTGGGGGTGCGGCGCGGCGTGATGCGGCCCCTGCGGCGCCTGCTGCATGCCACGGACGAGCTGGCCGAGGGACGCTATGTGTCGCGCGTGCCCGCCACGGGCCTGCAGGAGCTGACCGAGCTGGGCCGCCGGTTTGACCGCATGGCGCTGACCCGCCAGAAAGCCGAGGCCGAACTGCGCCAGAGCGAGGAAAACCTGGCCATCACGCTGCACTCCATCGGCGATGGCGTGATCGCCACCGATGCGCAGGGCCGCATCACCCGCATGAACGCGGTGGCCGAGCGCCTGACGGGCTGGCCCCTGGCCCAGGCCACGGGGCAGCCCTTGCCCGAGGTGTTTCGCATCGTCAACACCGGCACCCGCGAGCCGCAGATAGACCCGGTGCAGCTGGTGATGGACCGGGGCCAGGTGGTGGCGTTGAGCAACCACACCACTTTGCTGGCCCGGCATGGCGCCGAGTACCACATTGCCGACAGCGCCGCCCCCATTCGCAATGCGCAGGGACAGATCGTGGGCGTGGTGCTGGTGTTCAGCGACGTGAGCGAGTCCTACCGGGTGCGCCGCAAGCTGGAGGACAACGAGGCGCGCTTTCGCACCCTTACGGCGCTGTCATCCGACTGGTACTGGGAGCAGGACGCGCAGTTTCGCCTCACGCATGTCGAGGGCCGGGCTGATGACCGGCTGGTGCAGGAGGCCGCGCTGCACATGGGCAAGACGCGCTGGGAGCTGGCCGCACCGGGCATGAGCGACGCACTGTGGGAAGAACACCGCGCGCTGCTGGAGCGCCACCAGGAGTTCCGCGACTTCGAGTTCGAGCGCCGCGACCAGCAGGGCTGCTCGTACTGGGTGTCCATCAGCGGCACGCCCGTGTTTGATGACGACGGTGTGTTTTGCGGCTACCGGGGTGTGGGCAAGGACATCTCGGCCCGCAAGCGCGACGAGAACGAGCTGCGCATCGCCGCCATTGCGTTCGAGTCGCAAGAAGGCATGATCGTCACCGACGCGGACACGCTCATCCTGCGCACCAACCGTGCGTTCAGCCGCATCACCGGCTACAGCGCCGACGAGGTGGTGGGCCGCAGCACCAGCCTGCTGGCCTCGGGCCACCATGACAAGGCGTTTTTTGATGCCATGTGGGCCAGCCTGGCCAGCACCGGCGAGTGGAAGGGCGAGTTGTGGAACCGCTGCAAGAGCGGTGAGGTGAACCTGCACTTCATGGCCATCACCGCCGTCACGGACCAGCACGGGGTGCTGACGCACTACGTGGCCACCCTCAGCGACATCACCCAGCGCGCGGCGGCAGCGCGCGAGATCGAGCACCTGGCGTTCTACGACCCGCTCACCCACCTGCCCAACCGCCGCCTGATGATGGACCGCCTGCAACAGGCGTTTGCCACCAGTGCGCGCGCGGGCCTGCAAGGGGCTCTGCTGTGCCTGGACCTGGACCACTTCAAGACCCTGAACGACACCCTGGGCCACGACATGGGCGACGTGCTGCTGCAGCAGGTGGCCCAGCGGCTCACGGCCTGCGTGCGAGAGGGCGACACCGTGGCGCGGCTGGGCGGCGACGAGTTTCTGGTGCTGCTGGAAGACCTGGGCGCCCTTGCCACCGATGCGGCCGAGCAGGCGCAGGCGGTGGGCGAAAAGATTCTGGCCGCGCTCAACCAGCCCTACCAACTCGCATCGCACCATGTGCACAGCACCACCAGTGTGGGCGCCGTGCTGTTCAGCGGCCAGGGGCAGACGGTGGAAGATGTGGTCAAGCACGCCGACCTGGCCATGTATGCCGCCAAGACCGCAGGGCGCAACGGCATCCGGTTTTTTGACCCCCGCATGCAGGCCGCTGTCACGGCCCGCGCGGCGCTGGAGAACGACCTGCGCACGGCGTTGGAACAGGGCCAGTTCACGCTGCACTACCAGGTGCAGGTGGGCTGCGGCAAGCATGTGGTGGGGGCCGAGGTGCTGATCCGCTGGAACCACCCGGCGCGCGGCATGGTGCCGCCGTTCGAGTTCATCCCGCTGGCCGAAGAGACCGGGCTGATCCTGCCCATCGGCCTGTGGGTGCTGCAGACCGCCTGCAGCCAGCTGCGCCGCTGGCAGGACCACCCTGCCACGGCCGACCTGCAACTGGCGGTGAACGTGAGCGCGCGCCAGTTCCGCCAGGCCGACTTCATGGAGCAGGTGGTGGCCGTGCTGCGGCAGACCGGCGCGCGGCCCGACCGCCTGAAGCTGGAGCTGACCGAGAGCCTGGCGCTGGACAACGTGGACGACACCATCGCCAAGATGAATGCACTGCGCGCGCTGGGCCTGCGCTTTTCGATGGACGACTTTGGCACCGGCCAGTCGTCGCTGTCGTACCTCACGCGGCTGCCGCTGGACCAGCTCAAGATCGACCAGAGCTTTGTGCGCAACATCGGCATCCAGCACACCGACGCGCTCATCGTGCAGACCATCATCGGCATGGCGCAGAGCCTGGGCATCGACGTGATTGCCGAGGGGGTGGAGACCGAGGCGCAGCGCGCGTTTCTGGAGCGCCACGGCTGCACGCTGTGGCAGGGCTACCTGTTCAGCCGCCCGGTGCCCATCGAGGCGCTGGAGCAGCGGCTGCACAGCGGGCTGGGCTGGCAGGTGTCGTCGTAGTACTACACCACCCTAAACCGCCATGTAGCGGCCCGGCCGGTGGTTCATGGCCAGCACCAGGTTGAGCGCCACGGCACCCGCAATGGACCAGGCCACGCGCAAGGGCTCCACCGTCCACAGGGCCAGCAGCACGATGCAGCAGTCCACAGCCATCTGCACCTTGCCCGCGCGCCAGCCGTAGCGGTCCTGCAGGTACAGCGCGGCAATGCCCACGCCGCCCAGGCTGCAGCGGTGGCGGAACAGCACGAGGAAGCCCGTTCCCGTGATCAGCCCGCCGGCAATGGCCGCGTACAGCGGCTGCAGTTGCGCAAATTGCAGGAACTGCGACTGCAGCTCAGTCAGCAGCGACAGCAGCAGCACCGCGATGAAAGTTTTGACCGTGAACGCCCGGCCCAGCTTGCGCAGCGCCAGCCAGTAAAACGGCAGGTTGAGCACAAAGAAGATCTTGCCAAAGCCGATGCCCGTGGCGTAGTGCAGCAAAAACGCCAGCCCCGCAGTGCCGCCCGTGAGCAACCCCGCGCTGGTGAAAAACGCCACCCCCACCGAGATGAGCAACACTCCGGTGAAGATGGCCACGGCGTCTTCCGTCAGGCTGTGGGGCACGACCAGCGGGGCAGGGGTTGCGGGGGCGGCAGGGGCGCGGGAGGGCATGGGCAAAAAGCAAAGGGAATGAAGGCTGTGCCCGCAGCCCCCGGGGCAGAGGGCGGCGCACAGGCAGTGGATTGGACCATGCAAGCCCCATGCCGGGCTTGTCGTGCGTCAAATTCCGGGTGCCCGGCGGCAGCACTGTCCGTTGGTTGTTTACTCCTGATTTGATAGCTGGTGGCGCTTATAGATCAATCGCTATCGCCAGTTTTTGGCAAAAATGGGGCGGTCTGCAGGCGCGCAGCTGCCATCGCCCCGTCAATCAGCCGCTTGATGTGTGGCTGCGGCCCCATGGGCGCCAAGGCACTCACCCGTGCCCGCCCCGTGTTGCCAATGGGCAGCCGCGCCAGCGCATGGCCCAGCGGCACCAGGGCCAGCCGCAGCACCTGTCCACCGGCCTCGCGCAGGTCGCGCAACTGCAGGGCGTAGCGCAGCATGGCTGTGTGCGACCGCCAATGCAGGGACAGCGTGGTCTGCCCCAGCACATGCGCGGCCTCCAGCCAGTGCCAGCGGGTGGTGGGCGGTGCGCCGGCATCGCTCGCAAATGCTGTCAGCAGGTGGTCGAACGCGCGCTGCGTGTGCAAGGGGGCAGCTATGGGATCTGCCGCGTGGCGCGCCGCCAGCTGGCGCCAGCGCCGCTGTCGGTGCCGGTAGAACACCTGGGCAAACGCCGCGCTCAGGGGCGTCAGCAGCCGGGGCAGGTGGCGCGCGACCACATCGATGTCGTCGGTGTAGAGCGTGCGGCCGTCCGGCAGCGGCTGCAGCGTGATGCGGTGGTCCCAGCGCTGCATCAGCGTGCCCTCGCCGTTGTCGCGCAGCGTGGGCCAGGCGCTGTCCTGCGCGGCGGGCTCGATGGAGATGCGCACGGTTTGCAAGCCCATGGGCAGCAACCCCATCAGCCACATCTGCAGCTGTAGGTCGCCGGGAGACCAGTGGGTGGGCCAGGGCGCGCCGCCGGGGCGCGTGAACCGCACCAGCGGCGCCGTGATGTGGCGAAACACGGCGGTGCTTTGCAGTTGCGCAGCCACCCATTCGGGCGGTGCGTTGAGCGGAGTGGACAGGCGTACGCGCATGGATCAGTGCCCGTGTGCTGCGGCGGCGCCTGCGGTGCTGGCCAGCTCCTGCCGAGCGTGGCGGATCACGCTCCAGCCGCCGCTGATGGCCAGGCCCGCCATGACAGCCGCCACCACCAGGTCGGGCCAGGCCGTGCCCGTGCCCAGCACCCCCAGCGCAGCGGCCATCACGGCCAGGTTGCCCAGCGCGTCGTTGCGGGTGCACAGCCACACGCCGCGCATATTGGCGTCACCCTCGCGCCAGGCGTAGAGCAGGGCGGCCACGCCCAGGTTGGCCGCCAGCGCCAGCAGGCCCACGCCACCCATGGTGAAGGGCTCGGGCGGCACCCCTTGCCACACCCCCCACGCCACCCGGCCGATCACGAACACGCCAAAGGCCAGCATGCTGGCCCCCTTGAGCAGCGCGGCACGTGCCCGCCAGGTCAGCGCCATGGCGAGCACCCACAGCGACAGGCCGTAGTTGGCTGCATCGCCCAGAAAGTCGATGGCGTCGGCCAGCAGCGACGCCGAGCCCGACTGGGTGCCCGCGCCCAGTTCCACCACAAACATGGCGGCGTTGACGATGAGTGCAATCCACAGGATGCGGCGGTAGCGCGGGTCTGCGCTGGCGGGGGCGTCGTGGCTGTGGCCGGGGGCGCTGTGGTCGTGGTGGCCGTGATGGCAATCGGCGGACATGGTGTTTTCTCCTGGCAGGTTTTGAAAGCGATGGCATCATTGGAAACCTTGAAGTCACTTGAAGGTCAAGCCCATGGACCCCAACGCCGCACAGTTCCGCATCGGCGAGGCCGCCCAGCAGTCCGGCGTGTCGGCCGCCAACATCCGGTATTACGAAAAAGAGGGGCTGCTGCCGCTCGGCGCGCGCGGCGACAACAGCTACCGTCTATACAGCAGCGCCGACGTGCACCAGCTGCGTTTCATCCGCCTGTGCCGCGCCATGGACATGTCGCTGGACGAGGTCAGGACCTTGCTGGCGCTGGACTGGGACAGCAAGACGGACTGCCATGCCGCCTGCGACACGCTGGATGCACACCTGGTGCATGTGCGCACCCGCCTGGCCGAGCTGCAGGCGCTGGAGGCCGACCTGCAGGCGCTGCGCAGCCGCTGCGACGGCGCGGACGCCACCTGCCACATCATCGAAGCGCTGCATGCGCGGGCCGACGCGCAGCCCGTAGGCGCCGCCGCCACGCCCAGCCAGGGCAAACGGCATGTGTGAGCAGTTGTTGTGCGGCGTGGCTCTGTAGGGGCTATTTGCTACTTAATTTATAGCTGCTCAGGTATATTCTTCTAGCGCTACCGCCAGAAAATGGCCCAAATATCTCCAGCAACCTGCCATGGGCTGCCCTGGCGCATGCCCCCGCTATGATCCGCCCATGATCTCGCGCCTTCCCGGCCTCTCCCTGCCCGAACGTGTGTGGAACACGGCGCGGCGCTGGGCGGTGGCCTGGTGGCGCATCCTGTACCTGGGCGCGGTGGTGCTGGTGCTGGTGTTGTCGCCGTCCAGCTACGGCAAGGGCACGCGCCGCGCACTGGCCCGGCACCTGTATCTGGACACGGCGCCGGTGCTGCTGGGCTTTACGGTGCTGGCCGCGCTCATCAGCCTGGTGCTCACGCGCATCGTGGTGGTCACGGCGCTGAGCTACGGCCTGTCGCGCTACGCGCTGGAGATGGTGATCCGCGTGCTGGTGCTGGAGTTGATCCCGCTCACGGCCGCCTTGTTTGTGGCCATGCGCTGCACCATCCCCAACGGCTCGCAGCTGGCGCATCTGAGGCTCACCGGCCGGTTCGAGGCGCTGCGCCGCCAGGGCTCCGACCCGGTGCGCAGCGAGCTGCTGCCCCGCGTGATTGCCGGGGTGTTTGCCTGCATCACCCTGGCTGCGCTCAGTTGCGTGGTGGCGCTGGTGCTGGCGTATCTGGGGGTGTATGGCTTCAACACGGCGGGCCTGTCCAGCTACACGCGCATGTTCGGCCAGGTGTTTTCGCCCAGCGTGACCATGGTGTTTGTGCTCAAGACCCTGTTCTTCAGCCTGGCCGTGGCGCTGATTCCCATGGCGGCTGGCTTGTATGACAGCGGTGAACGCACGCAGCCGGACTCGGAACTGGGCGGCCTGGCCCGCATGTTTGCGGTGCTGCTGCTGATCGAGGTGGCATCGCTCATGGGCAACTACTACTGACGGCCCGCGCCGGTCGCACCCACCCGCATAAACCCACGACATGAACGACCATCCTCCTCACCCATCGCATGGCCCCGCCGGGGCCGACGCGCCTCCGGTCGAGACCCTGCGCCCGGTGGCCTATCTGGAACTCAAGGCTGCGGCGCTGCTGCTGTTCACCTTGGCCCTCATCGTGGGTTCGGGCCTGTACCTGCTGTATGCGCGGGGTGCTTTTGAGCCCACGCAGACGCTGGTGCTGACGGCCGATGACTCCGAAGGCGTGGTGGTGGGCATGGACATGACCTTCTCGGGCTTTCCCATTGGCCGCGTGCGGCGCATCGAGCTGGCCGAATCGGGCAATGCCCGCATCCTGGTGGACGTGCCCCGCAAGGACGCGCACTGGCTGCGCGAGTCCAGCGTGTTCACGCTGGTGCGCGGTCTGGTGGGGGGCACCAACATCCGGGCGTACTCCGGCATCCTGACCGACCCCGCACTGCCCGATGGCGCCGTGCGGCCGGTGTTGCGCGGGGATGCCACGGCGGAGATCCCGCAGCTCATGGCCACCGCGCGCGAGCTGCTGACCAACCTGAACGCCCTGACGTCGCCCGACGCCGCGCTGGGCAGCACCCTGACCAACGTCAAGGCACTCACGGAGCGCCTGAGCGGGCCGGGCGGCGCCCTGGGCGTGCTGATGGGCAACGAAGCCGATGCGAAGAAGATTGTGGCCACGCTGGAGCGCACCAACGCGCTGTTGGCGCGCCTGGACGGCATGGCCGCCCGCGCCGACAAACAGGTGTTTGGCAGCGAGGGCAACAAGGACGCGCTGGTGCCTGAGGTGCGCGCCACCGTGGCCCAGCTCAATGGTTTGTTGTCCGACACCCGCACCAGCCTCAAGAAGGTGGATGCCGTGCTGGTGGAGGCGCAGGCCATTGGCGCCAATGCCCGCGAAGCCACGACGGACCTGGGTGCGTTGCGCGCCGAGGTGGAAAGCAATCTGCGCAAGGTGGAAAGCCTGGTCAACGAGATCAACCGCAAATGGCCCTTTGCACGCGACACGGAGCTGAAGCTGCCATGAACCCCTCTGCTGCACCTCGTTTGCGGGCTGTGTTGCGGCTCCTGTCCATCGGCTGTGCCTTCGCATTGGCTGCGTGTTCCAGCCAACCCCCGGTGCCTGACTGGCATATGAATGCCCAGGGTGCGTCCCAGAAAGCCATCGAGGCCTACCTGTCCGGCAACGCGCGCGTGGAGAAGCTCGAATGGGACCGGGCCCGCGCCGAAGTGGCGCGCACGGGTCGCCCCGATCTGCTGGCGCGCCTGGAGCTGATGCGCTGCGCGGCCCAGGTGGCGAGTCTGGTCACCGAACCGTGCGAGCGTTTTGAGGCCTTGCGCGCCGACGCCGCTGCGCCCGAGCAGGCCTACGCCGACTATCTGGCGGGCCGCGTGCAGGCCGGCCAGGTGGCTCTCTTGCCACCGGCGCAGCGTGCGGTCGCCACGGCAGGCAACGCTGCCAGCTTGGCGGGCATTGCCGACCCCCTTTCGCGCCTGGTGGCGGCGGGCGTGTTGTTGCAGAGGGGGCACGCCAGCCCGGCAGTCATCGCTACAGCCACCGATACCGCGTCGGCACAGGGCTGGCGTAGGCCGCTGATGGCATGGTTGCTGCTGCAGATGCAAAGGGCAGAGGCTACTGGGGACACTGCGGCAGCCGATGCGTTGCGCCGTCGCGTGGGGGTGGTGGAGCAGTCGGGGTCTACGTCTCGATAGCGTTGGCCGCCATGCTAGGGAGTCGGCAGGTAACGAGCCGGGGCGGGGCAAGAAAGCTGCCCCAGTTGCTTCAGCAACCGCCTCAAGCCATTGACCAGGCCACCAGAAGCTGCATTACCGCTGCTGGTGGCTTCGTCAGCGCAGGCGAGCCTGCAACTGGGTCTCGATGTCGTCTCGCTCCATGGCGAACTGCTGGGGGCTGATCTCGTTGGACTCCAGCTTGCGGGCCACAGACAGCAGCAGCACCGTGTTTTCGAGACGCGTGTCTTGTTGCAGGGAGGGGGGCAGGGCGGTCAGGCGGTCAAAGCTTTGCTTGTAAAGCTCGCTCCAGCTCATGGCCCCTGCCTGCGCCTGGGCCCTGGCACCGTCATACCAGCGCGAGAACTCGTCCAACGCGTTGTCGCGGGGACTGGAACAGCCCGCCACAGCGGCCAGCAACACCATCGAACCCCAGAATTTCGGGGAGTGAATCAAGGAAAAACGGTTTGCAGAGATGCGAAAACGTGTGGTCACGATCGTCCTCCATTCCAGAATGCCACCGAAAAGTCCCGGTGTGCAGCGCCGAATGGTACTCCGATGCTATGCTTTTTACTACTGTGTTGCTGTTTGGACGCACACGCGCTGCAGCGCAGCGCCAGCCACTCCTGCACGCATCACAACTCAGTGGTCCAGAAAGCTGGTGGACAAAATCTGGTCGAGCCCGGTAAGCCCGTGCGACATCGAATCCACCGACTGCACGGCCACGTCCGGCATCAGCAATGACACCGCCGCCAGCACTGCCAGCACCACGGTTCCGATGAACGCTATCAACGCGCGCGCTCCCGGCGGTAAGGAATGGCGTTTCATGGTGAAGTCCTTTTGAAAAAAGGGGTGGGGGCCGCAATGACCTCCCGGTGCAACCTCAATGGCTGCTGGCTAGGATTTCAGCAAAGTGCCGCAGTTCCTCGTGTAAGACAAGTGCCATAACAGGGCTCCATGGGCAACTGTTACGGCCTGTTGCCTTTACAAACCTGCCAGAAACGTTCCGCGCCCTGCAAGCGTCCGGACGTCCGGTTCAGGGCCTTGAGTTGGATGGAGGCGGATGGAGTGCCAGGCGGACGGATTGCAGAGGGCTCCTGTGGAGCCGTCCAGCGGTCATCGCGGCATGCATAGACCAGGGCTCGGGCGTCTGAATCCAAGCGGTGATCTGGGCAATGGCCTCCTGCTCGATGCCAATGAAGCCGCGCCAATGTTGGCCAGCACCCTCATCACCGATGGGGGTTGGCGACGCCATGGACCACCATGAGCTTTTTGACCGGCGCCCGCGCCAGCTCTCTCAGAATGGCGGGCGTATCGCTGGCCTGGCAGTGTCTGCAGCGGTCCCTGGCATGGTGGTCGACCAGTACCGGGACCTGTATGGCCTGCAGGTCCTGTGTGGGCACTGCACCCGGTGTGCTCCTGCGCACCACGCTGGAGGTCAGCCCCAGCCCCGCAATCGCTGGGTCGTTGACATGAATGGCCATGGCTGTTGCAGACACTGCCATGCGCCGAGCGGGGCGCAAAGTCGCTGATGTTCAGCCCAAAGCGCCGGGGTCCTGTGTGCAAAAAGCCAGCCCCCACAACAAAAAACCCAGGTGACCGGAATCACCTGGGTTGATATGTGGCGGAGAGGGCGTCCGCCGGAATCGAATTTTTGAAGGTTTCCAGTCATCTCCTATCGTTGCGATAAGCTACTGATAACAAAGGGGAAAATTCCAAAAACATATATCCAGATGTTTACAGAAATCTACCCTCTAGCGTAAAATTTTGGGCGGGTGTTTGGGCGGGTAGCTATAGGCCCCGCTGCAATCAATTGCAAACTGCTGGTGAGACTCCCAAACAAGGATTCACACGCAAGCCAAGATCAACGCACGGAAGGGGCAGGCATGCCAAAGGTAGCCAAGGAGCTTTCAGCACTGGAAGTGAAGAATTTGCCCCCCGGTTCGCATGCCGTGGGCGGGGTAGCTGGCCTAACCCTGGAAGTCACAACCACGGGCGGGAAGACATGGCTACTTCGCGTCAGGATGGGCAGCAAGCGCCGGGAGATAGGGCTAGGGGGCTACCCCTCAACCTCCCTTGCGGAAGCCCGCAACAAGGCCAGAGACACGCGGGAAGCCATTGGCAAGGGGGTTGACCCCGTGGCAGAGAAGCAAGCACAGAAAGCCGCGTTCCTTGCCCAGCAAGCTAGCCTCAAGACCTTTGAATGGTGCGCAGCAACCTACATTGCGAGCCTCAAGGATCAATGGAAGAACCCCAAGCACAGGCAGCAATGGGAGAACACCATTGCCCACTACGCTAACCCGATCATCGGCAAGCTACCCGTGCAATCAATTGCACTGCCGCACGTCTTGGAAGTGCTGAATCAACCGCAGGCCGACAAAGACAAGGCCGCTTTGTGGGATAGCAAGAACGAAACCGCCTCCCGCCTACGTGGGCGCATTGAAAAGGTGCTGGATTGGGCATCCGTACACGGCTACCGCGATGGCCTGAACCCCGCACGCTGGAAAGGCAACCTTGAGGCCGTGCTGAAGGCACCCGGCAAAGTGCAGGATGGCAAGAATCAACCCTCATTGCCATTCGCGCAAATGCACGAATTCATGCAAGCCCTCCGACAGCAGAAAGGCATGGCCGCAAAGGCGCTTGAGCTTGCCATCTTATGCGGCAACCGTTTTCAAGAAGTGCAAGGCGCAAAGCCTTCAGAGTTCGATATGAAAAAGGGCCTTTGGCATATCCCCGCCAACCGTATGAAGATGGGCAAAGCGCACACTGTGCCATTGTCTAAGCAGGCCATGCAATTGATTGCAGCAATCGAACCGATGGCAGGCACAGACCTACTTTTTCCGACACCACGCGGAAAGGAAATGTCTGATATGACGTTGACGGCAGTCATCCGAAGAATGAATGAGCCGGAAATCAAATGGATTGACCCGACAAACGACAATCGTCAAGTCACCCAGCACGGATTTAGAGCAGCTTTCAGAACATGGGCAGGAGAACAAACGGGCTACCCGCATGACATGCTCGAATTTGCTTTAGCGCATGCGCTGCCCGATAAAGTGGCCTTAGCCTACATGCACGGCACAATGGTTCAAAAGCGCAGAAATCTAATGCAAGAATGGGCAGATTACATTGATTCACCTCCAGCGCAAGGGGAGAACGTGCTACCCTTTAAGGCCGTCAATCAGTAATGCCGTGCCTGCCTGTTGACGCCTAGAATCGAGTGGATATATAATCAGCGCAACCTCATAAGTCAATGGAGTGCAGAGGGAAGTCGTAAGGCTTCCGCGCACTCCATTTTTGTGCCTGAAGCCTTGCAATCTGTATTCGATTGTTTGAGGCAGAAAAATGGCACTGAAGTTCATAAAGAAGGGCGAAGCACAAGCGCCCGAAGCAACCGCACCAGCGGTTAGCAAGACCGCTACCCCTGCGGCACCAGCGGCAAAGGCCGCAACACCCGACAAGCCCAAGAAGGGGCAGGCCAAGCGCCTCCCTGTTGACGGCATCCGCCTTGACCTTCCTATGCGTCTACGCACGGGGCACATGCTGTCATTGTTTGGTGTGTCTGGTGCGCAGTTCTACAAGCTGCGCAAGGCGGGAAAGATTCCGCCCCCGGCAGGCCATATAGGCACAGGCGAACGCCCCGCGCCCTATTGGGTCACCACTGAGATTGCCCCCTTCATATCGGGAGGGTAACTCGTGGCAAACCACACCCCAAAACCACGGCGACAACAATCCAAGATCGTCATGCGCTTGTGCAACGAGCTTTTGGAGGGTTCCGGTCTAGTCGTGAGGGATTGGCAGCGTGATTCCATTTTGGAGCCCCTTCCACTGCACAAGCGATTTACTCTTGAGACCACGGACGGGGACGATTGGGACGAGATTCCCGACATCTACGCATTGCACGCAGAGTTAGAGGCAAAGCAGGCCAAACACGCAACAACTACATAAACCAAATGAGAAGGAATGAAGATGGCTATAACGTTGATTGTCAAGAAAAATAAAAAGAGCAAAAGCAAGAACACGAAACCCAAGGTTTCCGATGTCATGAAGGAAATACAGCTTTTCTCTTTTGAAAATCAAGAAATCCATGATCCCTTGGATGTAGTGGATCAATGGGGGAATCCAGTGCATGGATGGAAGCTGCTTCAAATACTATCCGCAGTGGTATTGTCGGACGATCCAAATGAGAATCCGCATGATTACTTTGATGGTTCAGAGGAGCTTGTTCAAGGGCTACGCGAAGGACGGATACACGGGACGCCCGCCGAATTTTGGGCAAGAGGAAAGGAGCGGGAGTTCCTTGATTATCTTTATGCTAAGTATCCAAAGGTGAAGCACGCATAGGCAAAAAAATCCCCCGCATACATACCAGTAGCGGGGGAAAGTCTCTGAGTAGAGAAGGAATGAGCCTTCATTATAACAGTCCAACGGGCAATATCAAACCCCTTCCAATAATCTCGACCCCATAACCTTCCGTTCCTCTAGTAAGGGGGTTTAGGGAAGATAGAGAAGAGGATGGAGGAGCAAAAAAGAGTAAGAGAATGAATGAAAGGACTACTTATGGCGGTAGTTCAAAGGTTGAAAGACAAGATAGACAGAATGAAAATAACCATCCCCATAACACCAGATCAATACAGTGTGGCCTTGTCTATCCTGCATGGTATTGGTGATGTGGCAGACTCACCGCATATCAAGCATTGGCGGGGGCAGTATGGATCACGCTTGATGCTAAAGGATGGCTTGCAATCAATTGCACAGATCACTACAGGGATTAGCAAGACCCAATACCGCTATTGGAAGTGGGAGTTATGGCCGGATCATATGACTCGCCCTGAATACTCCCCAGCATGGCAGGAATTCCAAGCCCTATTCAACACCCTTGCCGCAGATCATGACCCGGTGTATAGCCTGAATCACGCAATGGATGCTGGCAAGATTTCTTACCTTGAGATTGCCCGTGATTTTGTGGGAGTGGATAAGCAAGACTTGTTGCCGTGGACTGCTCACGCAAAAAAAGGCGATATTTGGCAGAAAGGCGGTGAAAAAGGTGCAATTTACGTGGGCAGCAAGGATAGTCCCCGGCAATTCGTGATTTACGACAAGCGCCTGCAATTGATTGCAAAGGGGCAGCACTGCCCATGCCCTTCATTAGTCCGAGTGGAAGCCCGATTGAGAAGCCCCGGAATTATGGCAACAGAATTAGACCAACTTGCAGACCCGTTCCCGCATTTGCATATTGCGAGTTTGTCAAAAGCCCGCGCCTTGTCAAAAGAAAAACAGTGGCATAACTTCATTGAAAATACATCAAATCACGGGGCATCTTCGGCATTTTCTCAATTATCAAAGCATTATAGAAAAATATACCGAGAGCGATTAAATGAATGCACCTTTAAATGGTGGCATTAAATCATCATGTAGGATAAAATGCGACCATGAACATATTCTGCAAAAGGATTGAATCATGAAAATCAAAACTGTTGCCCGAGAATTGAAAAATGCCGATGTACGCTTCATTAGCCTTGTTGCCAAAGGCGCAAACCGTATCCCGTTTCGTATCATCAAATCAGCCAAGGATGAAAATCAAATGATTGACCTTTCTAAATTGGGCCACGTTTTGAAAAGCGAGCAAGCCCCCACAAAAACACCCGCAAATAAGGCATATTCGCCCAATTTCGCGCAGATTTTGGGGGCGTCCGTTGCCCGTGATATTGGCACACCACCCTCTCCCGTGAAGATTGCCCCCGTTCAACCCGTGCAACCAATTGCAGGGACGAAACCCGAGATACCCCCGAGCGTGGGCAAACCCATTCCGCAAGCCTTCAACCGTCCCAAGGAGCCGCTACGCGCCGAACGTGGCAACGCGGTTGAATTCAAAGACCTTCAGGCCGCGATTGATAGCGCTCTGAGCAAGCAACGCGATGAAGCCAAGGCGGAAGCGTTCAATGCAGGCCGTAGCGCCTTCGCACGCCTTGCACCCACCAAAAAAAGCGACGTGCAAGGCGGGGGCCTTGGCAGTGCCCATGCGCTGCGCAACCTTGGCGGGCGCTTGGCAGCGTCCATCTTGAACGGCACCACCCGCAAGGATGAAGCCCGCTTGCCCACGAACACCGGCTTTCGCGCCGTGTCTGGTGCGAGCCTCAAGGATTGACCGACCATCCTGCAATCAATTGCAGCAACACCAGCGGGGGCAGCAATCCCCCGCGTTGAAGTTTGTTGAAGGGTTTTGAACATGGCAGACCTAACGCCCAAACAGCAGGAAGCCGCCGCCCTCATTGCATCGGGTAAGACCCAGCGGCAGGCAGCGCAAGCCGTGGGCGTGTCACCCCAAACGCTTACCGCGTGGGCAAAGAAAGAAGCCTTCAAAAGCCAAGTGCAGGCCTTGCTACAGCCCGCCCATGAAGGCGTGCAAACAGCCCTGCAAGGGCTACACCAGCGGGCAGCGGAAGTGCTGGCAAGCCTGCTAGAAACCGCACCACCAGCAACCAAGCTACAGGCCATCCGGTTGATTTTCGAGATCAACAAGGCCACGCCACCCATACAGGATGCAGCGTCTAGCTTTGAAGAATTCATGAAGCACTTCGGACAAGGATTGACCCATGCAAGCCAGCCAAAGCACCACCATTGAAGCCAGCATTACCCGCCATCCATCGCTGCCCGCATCAATGCGCCAGGAAGACTTGGACGCACTGAAGGCGCAGCAGGCACGCATGACGGGCAATTGCAAGAGCCACAGCCCAGCTACACGCGCCGCCATGGCATGGCTTATCGCTGCCAATGCGCCACACATGCGGGCAAGCCAGCTTGCAACGTGGGCCGATCAGCAGCTATGGGAGGGGGCGAAAGCAGCGCACAAAGCGAACCCCGAAGCCCTGCACACGTTGCCCGATAGCATCCTGCAATCAATTGCATGGGGAGAGGCTGTAGCCTTGCTATGGGGGCTTCGCGGGCAGACCCAAAACCTACCCGTGGGGCTTGACCCCTACGCCATCATCAACAGCGCTTGCCCCGGCTTCGGCACTGCCATTGCTGGCCTTGTCCACAAGGTGAAGCTATCCCCGCTGGATGACCTGCAATGGAAGCAGCATTCCAGCACGGAAGCGCCTTACCGGCCAAAGTTCACCAACTGGCTATGCCTGCCTTGGTTGCCGGATCAGCTTGCAGCGTAGACACAAGTCACCGGCCTCCGGATTCAATCAGCCCGCTCCTGCGCCTTCAGAACATCGTCAAACGCAGCTTCTTCGTTGTCTTCGTCGTTCTCATGACCGTACATGTCGGCAAGCGAGGGGAGTTCATCCTCCTCCGCCTCGGAGACCTCTTCGTCAGAATCGTCGAACTCTTCATCAGCAGCTTCGTTTTCCATCGGGGTCGATTCGTTTGCTGCGCTCTCCGCTGCGCTTGCCAGCATGGCAGCACCAGCAGCATCAGCCAGAGTTTCCGCGACTTGGCGCTCCACCTTCAGATCAAGCTTCCCGTCACATGCGGCTTGGTTGATCTTGTGCCAGCCTCCAACCTCAACAGGCGTGACAACGACGTTCTTGCGCTCCAAATTCTTCTGAACGAGTGCATTGGCCACCTCTGGGGAGTAGTCGTTACTCAGATCGTTGTATTCCTTGTGCTGGTGCAGGATGTTGGCGGTGCCGGTGGGTTCAGTCATGGTGACCTCTGAAAGTGGTTGCGTCTCAGGCGATTTGGTGGCCGCACACTGAACTTCAAGCCTACCGCGCTGTTTTCTTTGTACCCGGCGCAACCAGTTGAAGCCACCGTCTGATGGCCCGATACCTGCCAGTCATCGCCAACCGCAGGCGGCAGGCAGAACCGTCAGGAATCAAGTTGACGACAACCTCACTGATAGACGTTGACGCTATCCACTGCAAAATTTTTGTAGCTCAGTTGCAGTCTTGCACGCTTGCGCCCGTCAGTTGTCGGAACGTTGAAGTATTCGATTTCACGCCCGCCGATGTTCTGCACCGAAGCAGGATCACCAAGAATGTCATTGACGAAAGCACGCGGTTTTTCGCGCAGTAGTCGGGGGTAGGTGCCAGAGTCACAAACTTGATGCTCAAGGCATCCGCGCAACAGCTTGGCATCCTCCTTGGTTTCCGCATCCCACTGTTCGCGGGCGTCCGCGCCCAGTTTGGCGAGTCGGGCAGTGCTTGCTCTGACTTCATCCAACGCCTTTTGCTGCCCCTCAGTCAGCTTTTCCTCGATTGGAGAGGGTGCTTTGGGGGCCTCTGCGGCGCGTACCGCTGGCGCTTTCTGCGGCGCACTTGTTGCGGTTGTCGCCTTGTCCTTCTTCGGCAGGATCATCACCACCAGCCCGATGGCGAACACGATCAGCAACCACTTGCCGATGCCGCCCTTGCTCTTCTTCTTGGCAGGTGCCGCTGCCCCACAGTGCGGGCAAGTCTTCGCCTCTGTACTGACTTGCTTGCCGCACTCTTTGCACGTTGTCATTGCCATACCGCCTCACTCCTCATAGTTGCTTCACAAAATTCTAACTATAGGTGGAAGACCAGAGCATAACAAAACCAGATGCTTGCTCACTTTAGTGGGCATACATGGCAGGACTGGAAAAGGCTTTTGGTAGTGCGTTGCGCGAGTTGCGCAATCAGCGGGCGTTGTCTCAGGAGGCGTTGGCTTTCGAGGCTGAGCTTGCCCGCAACTACATCAGCCAGCTTGAGCTAGGCAGCAAGTCCCCCAGCCTGCGAACCATCTTCAAGCTGTGCAAGGTGCTGGAGGCCAGCCCGGCAGCAATGATTGAGGATGTAGAGCGTCGCATGCAGTCGCAGCACAAGGCACCTCCCGCACCCCATTGTTAAACCCTGGGAGAGGTTCCCTCGTCGCTTGCAATTGATTGCAGCGTGCCGACCCGCGCACTCCATGCGAAATAATGGTGCATCTTCTTACAGGATGCGCAATGAACACAGCGGGACGCCTTCTTTCGATCTATGACAGCCTTGTACGCAAGGGACACAACACCGATGTGGCAATGGTGAAGGTATGGGCAGAAGTCTTTGAACTGCAACCTGATGGCCCTCATCTTGAAGATGACGTGGTGACCTGCCTTCAGGCTATGCGTTCGGAAATGGAACTCCTACGTTCCAAGCTCCAAGCCATAGGGGTGGACGAAAATCTCATGCATCCCGGTTTCACGCGCTTTCGCAATGTCAGTTCACCCGCATACATCAACAACGCATGGAAGGGGCTGCGCGAAGAGGCGATGAAGCCAGAGAACCGACTGCCTTTTGCATGGGCGAACTGGGTACTTCGGGATGAGTCCGAAGACGACATGCCCGCCGAAGAACTCGCGGAACTGCGGAGCGAACTGGACTCTTTAGAAACGAGTTTGCAAGACACCGAAATGACGCCTTACCTGCGGGGCTTCATTCAACGGCAGCTTGACGCTATCCGTAGTGCCTTGAAAGTGTACCGCGTGCAGGGTGTGAAGCCCATTGAAGAAGCATTGCATCAAGTAGCTGGTGCGTACACGGTCGAAAAATCCCGCGTGGAAGCTGAACACGCACAGGCTTCAGAGCCTGCAAAAAGTCTGTTTGTCCGTGCTGGAGCGGTAATCAAGAAGACTGCCGAAGTCGCGGACAACCTAGACAAGATCAGGAAGGCAGGTGAGGGGGCCTACACGCTGGCTGCAAGCGTTGGGCCGCTGCTTCTGACCTACGGAAAAGACCTATTTAAGTAATCACTCACGTGAGGACACCTTTATGCACACAGCGCAGATCGTGGTTGACGGCACCACTTACGAGATTGAATACGACATAGACGGGGATGACGAACTAACCTGCTACATGCCTGATGGTTCCCCACGGTCAACCACGCTCAGGGGCTTGAAGCCAGAACACGCCATAGCGCCGCACCTTCGTTCGTACCTGAAGCAGGCAACCAAGCCCCGTTAACCACCGGCAATCAATTGCAAGCCCTACCGGGTCATTTTTGGGCGGGTGTTTGGGCGGGGATGCGAGTCGCCAAAGAAAAAATCCTAAGTAGATCAACTACTTAGGGTTATATCTGGCGGAGAGGGCGGGATTCGAACCCGCGGTGGGCTGTTAACCCACACACGCTTTCCAGGCGTGCGACTTAAACCGCTCATCCACCTCTCCGCGAAGCCGTGCATTGTAGCGTGCCCAAACGTCGCCACAGCCCGCGCGGCCGGGTCAGCCCTCGCTGCGCTGCTGCGCCTGCACCATCTTCATGGCCGAGCTGATGAGGGTGGCCACTTCGGTCATGTTGCTGGGCACCACCAGGGTGGTGGTCGATTCCTGCGCCAGCTTGCCGTAGGCGTTGACGGCGAGTTCGGCCACCTTCAGTTGCACGGCCTCGCCGCCGCCGGGCTGGCGGATGGCGGTGCCCACGCGCGTCAGCGCCACGGCGGTGGCGTTGGCCACCTCGGTGATGGCGGCGGCCTGGCCCTGAGCGGTGTTGATGGCGGCCTGCTTCTCGCCCTCGGACTTGGCGATGGCGGCCTGCTTGAGGCCTTCGGCCAGGTTGATTTCTTCCTGGCGCTTGCCTTCGGACGTTGCGATGACGGCGCGCTTTTCGCGCTCGGCGGTGATCTGCGCCTGCATGGAGCGCAGGATTTCGGCCGGCGGCGTCAGGTCCTTGATCTCGTAGCGCAGCACCTTCACGCCCCAGTTGAGCGCGGCCTCGTCGATGGCCTCGACCACCTTGGCGTTGATCAGGTCGCGCTCCTCGAAGGTCTTGTCCAGCTCCAGCTTGCCGATGACGCTGCGCAGCGTGGTCTGCGCCAGCTGCGTGATGGCGGTGATGTAGTTGCTGGCGCCGTAGCTGGCGCGCATGGGGTCGGTGACCTGGAAGTACAGCACCCCGTCCACCTGCAGCTGGGTGTTGTCGCGCGTGATGCAGACCTGGCTGGGCACGTCCAGCGGGATTTCCTTCAGGCCGTGCTTGTAGGCCACGCGGTCGATGAAGGGCACCAGAAAGTTGAGGCCTGGCGCCAGCGTGGCGTGGTATTTGCCCAGACGCTCGACCACCCAGGCGTTTTGCTGGGGCACGACCTTGATGGAGCGGGTGATGAAGATGACGGCAATGATGACGACGATCAGCGCAATGGACATGGTGTGGACTCCCGAGTGATGTTGATGCGAGGGTTCAAGAGAAGGGGGCGGGTTCGACCAGCAGGCGGCTGCCCTCCAGTTCGACGACGCGATGGCGGCCCGCTTGGGGTGGCACGGGACCGCGGTACACCGCCGTCCACTGCGCGCCGCGATAGCGGATCAGGGTCGTGCCATCGGCGTTCCATTGGTCGATCTGCACGATCTCGCCCACGTCCAGGTTCACGCTGCGGTCGGCGCGCGGCGATGGATCGCCCGGGCGGCGCCGGCGCACCCAGTAGCAGCCGGAGACGGCGGCTGCCCCCACCAGGGCCGCGACGACCATCTGCGTGTGGTTGCCCGCGCCCGCGTGGGCCGTCAGCGCACCGGCCACCGCGCCGATGGCCAGCATCAGCAGGTAGAAGGTGCCGGTGGCCAGCTCGGCCGCCACCAGCAGGCCGGTGATGATCCACCAGATGGTTGATTCAGCCATCAGTTCCTCCTCGAATGACACCGGCCCAAGCCGGGCCGCTGGGCGGATTGTCAGCCATCGCACGGCCCGATACCAGTACAAACCCGGATTTCCGTACACTTACGCGCTGCAGTCTGAAACCCGGCCGGAGGCCGCTCGCAATGAAATTTCGTTTTCCCATCGTCATCATCGACGAAGATTACCGCGCCGAGAACACCTCGGGCCTGGGCATTCGCGCCCTGGCCGCGGCCATCGTGGATGAAGGCTTTGAGGTGGTGGGCGCCACCAGCTACGGTGATCTGGCCCAGTTCGCGCAGCAGCAAAGTCGCGCCAGCGCATTCATCCTGTCGATCGACGACGAGGAGCTGGGCAGCGACCCGGAGATGGATACCGCGGTACAGAACCTGCGCAACTTCATTGCCGAGGTGCGGCGCAAGAACGAGGACGTGCCGATCTACCTGCACGGCGAGACCAAGACCAGCCAGCACCTGCCCAACGACGTGCTGCGCGAACTGCACGGCTTCATCCATATGTTCGAGGACACGCCCGAGTTCGTGGCCAAGCACATCGTGCGCGAGGCCAAGAGCTACCTGGAGGGCATTCAGCCGCCGTTCTTCAAGGCGCTGCTCGACTACGCCGAGGACGGCTCGTACAGCTGGCACTGCCCCGGTCACTCGGGCGGCGTGGCGTTCCTGAAGTCGCCGATCGGCCAGATGTACCACCAGTTCTATGGCGAGAACATGCTGCGCGCCGACGTGTGCAACGCCGTCGAGGAGCTGGGCCAGCTGCTGGACCACAACGGCGCCATCGGCGCGAGCGAGCGCAACGCCGCGCGCATCTTCAACGCCGACCACTGTTTTTTCGTCACCAACGGCACGTCCACCAGCAACAAGATCGTGTGGCACCACACCGTGGCGCACGGAGACGTGGTGGTGATCGACCGCAACTGCCACAAGAGCAACCTGCACGCCATCATCATGACGGGGGCCATCCCCGTGTTCCTGCGGCCCACGCGCAACCATTTCGGCATCATCGGCCCGATCCACAAGAGCGAGTTCGAGCCCGAGGCCATCCGCGCCAAGATCCGCGCCAACCCGCTGCTGCAGCACGTGGACGCCGACACCGTCAAGCCGCGCATCATGACCCTCACGCAGTCCACCTACGACGGCGTGCTCTACAACACCGAGACCATCAAGCACCAGCTCGACGGCTACGTGGACAACCTGCACTTCGACGAGGCCTGGCTGCCGCACGCGGCCTTCCACCCGTTCTATGGCACCTATCACGCCATGGGCAAGAAGCGCGCGCGGCCCCGGCAGTCGGTGGTGTATTCGACCCAGTCCATCCACAAGCTGCTGGCCGGCATCAGCCAGGCCAGCCACGTGCTGGTGCAGGACTCGCAGAACGTCCAGCTGGACCGCTACCTGTTCAACGAGGCGTACCTGATGCACACCTCGACCAGTCCGCAGTACAGCATCATCGCCAGCTGCGACGTGGCCGCCGCCATGATGGAGCCGCCCGGCGGCACGGCGATGGTGGAAGAAAGCCTGCAGGAAGCCATGGACTTTCGCCGCGCCATGCGCAAGGTCGAGGCCGACTACGGCGAGAGCGACTGGTGGTTCAAGGTCTGGGGCCCCGAGAAGCTCGCCAGCCAGGGCATCGGCCGCGCCGACGACTGGATCATCAAGAACGGCACCGCCAAAAGCAAGAGCTGGCACGGCTTCGGCAAGCTGGCGCCCGGCTTCAACATGCTGGACCCGATCAAGGCCACCATCGTCACGCCGGGCCTCAACCTGGACGGCAAGTTCGACAAGAGCGGCATTCCGGCGGCCATCGTCACCAAGTTCCTGGCCGAGCACGGCGTGGTGGTCGAAAAGACCGGCCTGTACAGTTTCTTCATCATGTTCACCATCGGCATCACCAAGGGCCGCTGGAACACCCTGCTGACCGCGCTGCAGCAGTTCAAGGACGACTACGACCGCAACCAGCCGCTGTGGCGCATCATGCCGGAGTTCTGCGCCCAGCACCGCCGCTACGAGCGCATGGGCCTGCGCGACCTGTGCCAGCATGTGCACGCGCTTTATGCCCGCTACGACATCGCGCGGCTGACCACCGACATGTACCTGTCCGAACTCAAGCCGGCCATGGTTCCGGCCGATGCCTACGCCTGCATCGCGCGCCGGCAGGTGGAGCGGGTGCCGATCGACGAGCTGGAAGGCCGCGTGGCCACCAGCCTGATCACGCCGTATCCGCCGGGGATTCCGTTGCTGATTCCGGGCGAGGTGTTCAACCGCAAGATCGTCGACTACCTGAAATTTGCGCGCGAGTTTGCCCTGCTGTGCCCGGGTTTCGAGACCGACATCCACGGCCTGGTCGAACTGGAGGGCGAGGACGGGCGGGTGCGCTTCTTTGCCGACTGCGTGGCTGGGTGATCCGGGCGGCCCTTGCGCAGGCCGGACAACGCGCTACCATAGGATCGTCGTCGTCAACCAAGCAAGGAGAACCGATGTTTCCTGAGTACCGCGACCTGATCCAGCGCCTGAAGTCCGAGGGGACGCACCAGCGGTTTCTGCACTTGTTCGAGCGCCACAACCAGCTCGATCAGCAGATCACCGAAATGGGCACCCAGGATGCCGGCAACATGCATGCGGCCATCGAGGCGTTGAAAAAGGAAAAACTGCGAGTGAAGGACGAGCTCTACGCGCTGCTGCGCCACGAGGCCACCGCCGCCGGCTGATGCCGCGGTGCCTGCCAGAAAGCTCGCTGTCCGGCGGGCTTTTTTGTTTGACGATGACTCCAGCCCGGCACTTCGCTGGACTGCGCCACAGCTCGATACAGCAGGTTTATCAATAACTTAGGCGCGTCCATCATATGCCGGTGCTTTCTGAAACTTGACCTGGTTTCCCCTCGCGCCGCTCCTATGTGGCTCTTGGAACCGGGTCATTCCAAGGAGTCATCATGGCAAAGATCAAGCTCACCAAGACCGCCGTGGAGGCGGCGCAACCCCAGGCCAAGGACGTCGAACTGCGGGATACCGTGGTGCCCGGCTTCCTGTGCAAGATTACCCCAGCGGGCCGCAAGGTGTTCATGCTCCAGTACCGCACGAACGCCGGTCAGCCCCGCAAGCCCTCGCTCGGGCTGTACGGGGAACTGACCGTGGAGCAGGCGCGCGTCATGGCGCAGGACTGGCTGGCCGAGGTTCGCCGGGGTGGCGACCCCGGCGGTGCCAAGGCCGAGGCGCGCAAGGCGCCCACGATGGAGGCGCTGTGCAAGAAGTTCATGGAGGACTACTCCAAGAAGCGCAACAAGCCCAGCACGCAGGACGGCTACCAGGCCGTCATCGACCGCTGCATCGTCCCGGTACTGGGGCGCAAGAAAGTGCAGGACGTGAAGCGGCCCGATATTGCCGCGTTCATGGAAAAATTTGCCTACAAGCCGGCCGAGGCGAACAACGCTTTCGGTGTGCTGCGCAAGATGTTCAACCTAGCCGAAGTGTGGGGCTACCGCCCGGACGGCACGAACCCGTGCCGCCACGTTCCGATGTTTCCACCCGGCAAGGAAACCCGGCTCATCGTTGACGACGAACTGGCGCTGATCTTTCGCCAACTGGAGAAGCTGGAGGCCGAAGGGCTGGAGAACTACGTCATCCCGCTGGCGATCCGCCTGCAATTCGAGTTCGCTGGCCGCCGCTCCGAAATCTGCACGCTTGAATGGAGCTGGATCGACCTGGAAAACCGCCGTGTCGTATGGCCCGATAGCAAGACCGGCGGCCTTTCCAAGCCCATGAGCGCGGAAGCCTATCGGCTATTTTCGACGGCCCCGCGCTGGGAGGGCTGCCCCTATGTCCTGCCGTCGCCCAACGATCCGACCAAGCACCTGACCTTTGGCGAGCACTATGGCGGCTGGTGCCGGGTGCTCAAGGCCGCCGGCGTCCCGCACGTCGGCACGCACGGCATCCGCCACCGCTCGACCACCGACATTGCCAATTCGGGTGTACCCACCAAGGTCGGCATGAAGCTGACGGGACACAAGACCGTGGCGATGTTCATGCACTACGTCCACACCGAGGACAAGCCGGTGCGGGATGCGGCCGAGCTGGTGGCCAGCCGACGCCAGGCCATCACTGGCGCACGGCAGGCCGAAGGAGTGGCGGCATGAACCGGCGCAAGGCATCCGTAGCGTCCGCCGCAGCGCCTTCGGCGCTGCTGGGCGACATTCGGGCACTGATCGAGGCGGCGCGGCAGCGCGCCGCCTCGGCGGTGAATAGCGAGCTGACGATGCTCTATTGGCGCATCGGCCAGCGCATCCACACGCAGGTCTTGGAGGGCCGGCGAGCCGACTACGGCGAGGAAGTGGTGTTGACCCTGGCGGCGCAGTTAGTCAAGGAGTACGGCGGCAGTTTCGCGGTCAAGAACCTGCGCCGCATGGTGCAGTTCGCCGCCGCCTACCCGGACGAGCGAATTGTCGTATCACTGATACGACAATTGAGCTGGACGCATTTCATCGCCCTGATCCCGCTGAAAGACCCGCTCCAGCGGGACTACTACGCGCAGATGGTGAGCGCCGAACGCTGGAGCGTGCGGACGCTGCGCGAGCGCATCGACTCGATGCTGTACGAGCGCACGGCGCTGTCGAAGAAGCCGGGCGAGACGATCGCGCAAGAGCTGGCGACCTTGCGCGATGCACAGCGCATGACGCCGGCGCTGGTCATGCGCGATCCCTACATCCTCGACTTCCTGGGGTTGCGCGACACCTGGCAGGAAGGCGACTTGGAGGCGGCGATCATCCGCGAAATGGAGTCGTTCTTGCTAGAGCTGGGCGCCGGCTTCAGCTTCGTTGCCCGGCAGAAACGCATCCCGATTGACGACGAGGATTTCCACCTCGACCTGCTGTTCTACAACCGCAAGCTGCGGAGGCTGGTGGCGGTGGAGTTGAAGGTCGGCGAGTTCAAGGCGGCCTACAAGGGGCAGATGGAGCTTTACCTGCGCTGGCTGGACAAGTACGAACGGGAGCCGGAAGAAGCGTCGCCGCTGGGCATCATTCTGTGCACCGGCAAAAAGCGCGAGCAGATCGAATTGCTGGAACTGGACAAGTCGGGCATCCACGTCGCCGAGTACCTGACCGCCTTGCCGCCGAGGGGCGTGCTGGTGGAACGGCTGCAACAGGCAACGCAGCGGGCGCAGTTGCACATCGAGCAACGTCAACCGAGCAAAAGAGAGCCTTGAATCTGGGGGCCGCCCGTCCCTTGCCCATTCCTCCCATCAAGCAACGAAGGTATAACCTGCAAAGATGCCATCATTGACGCCTGCGCCCTCCAGTGCCGTTAGCCGACGAATGGCTCGCACTCGCGGAAAGGACAATCCGCGAGAGCGAGAATTGCGCTCGGCGTTGCATCATCAAGGTCTAAGGTTCCGTATCCACTATGCGATTCCTGGCACCAAGAGAAGCATCGACATCGCATTCACAAGATGGCGTTTAGCGGTGTTCTGTGATGGATGCTTCTGGCACGGATGCCCCATCCACGCGACGATACCCAAGACCAATCAAGAATGGTGGAAGGACAAGATCGCTACCAACAAAGCTCGAGACCTCGACACCGATTCAAGATTGGCGAGCAATGGGTGGACGGTTCTTCGTATTTGGGAGCATGTATCTGTGGACGATGCGGTCTCGTTGATCCGCTCCCAGTTGCAGAAGATCAATGCACATGCGCTCGCACATGCTCAACGAGCGAACGAGCGATGACCTCACCAAGCCGAACGGGCACGGCGTTTCCGATCAGACGCCCCATCTTGTTGAACTTGATCGGCGCACCGGGTGGAGCGAAGGCGTAGGACTCTGGGAACGTTTGCAGCATTGCAGCCTCGCGTAGCGAAATGGCGCGATCTTGCTCGGGGTGCCCGAACCTTCCATTGCCGTATCCGAAACATTGCGTGGTGATGGTCGGAGCGGGCTGATCCCATTCCATTCGCCCGTAGACGCTTGGATAGGTGGCGCCTGTATCCTTGCGGTGGCACGATGCCTGCAATTCTTCTGGCCAATCTCGCCACGTCCCTCCCGGGCGGGACACGCGAATCCTCGACAGGTTCAAGGGGCTCAAGGAGGACGCAGTATGCAATTCGTCTTTAGGATCACGCTCGCCAGCCTTGATCGGGAGAAGCGAGCCGATCGTCTCGCGCACGGTCACTCTCCGAACTTGATCCTGTGAAATTTCAAGGCCATTACTGCCAAGTCTCGACGCAAGCAGCACCAGACGCTTTCGAGTCTGCGGAATACCGATCGACGAGCATTCCACGACTTGCCACCACTTCTTGTAGCCGGAAAGGCTCTTGAGGAACTGCTGGAAGACCGGGTGATCGGCCAGTTGCGGGACATTCTCCATGGTCACGAGGTCGGGCTTGATCTTCTTGATCAAGCGGCCGAAGGAGGAGACCAGCGGCCATTGCGACTCATACTCACTGTTCCGGCCACTCCGGCTGTAGGTGGAGAACGGTTGGCACGGAGCGCAACCCGCAAGCAATGTGAAGTCAGCGCCCTCATAGAAGGGGGTGATGTCCTCCGCTTTCAGTTTCCCGACATCGCGCTCAAGAAACGATGCAGCATTGTTTGCCTCGAAGGGATACTTGCAATTCGCGTCGATGTCGATTCCTGCGGCTACCTGAATGCCGCCACGAACGAGGCCATGCGTGAGCCCTCCCACACCGCAGAAGAGATCGACCCCGACGATTCGAGGCATATTCTTTTGATTGCGACTCATGCAGGACGCCTCTCCGGCAGGAGATACTCAAAGCTATCAACGTATCTGGTGAAGCAATCGACAACTTCTCTCAGATAGTTGACAGTTCTATCCTTCAGTTCGACCAGCCGCCCAACAGTGACGTCTTCAGCGCACTGTGCGAACGAGATGGAGCCGTGCGCGAGACGATTCCTTAGTTGCTTCACCAGGCCCAGCGGCCCCAGATCGTCCCGGAAAGGCTGCTTGATGGCACTGTAGACTGGTTGACTTACAACCAGTTGGAAGCCCAGCCGCTTACTGAACGCTTCGATCTCAAAGTCGTCCCAATTGCCGCCACCACCTTTTTCGATGTCAAAGGCATCAATCGGTAATGAAGCCACAAGGTGATCGCAAAGACGCAACGCGCTCTCCAGCCGGTTCTCTGGCGCCAATTCGACGTGCGTGCGAGCGGTCACGCGCACCCACTCGCGCCTCATCGAATCGCTCAGGTCGCCCGGTTTCCACTGAGCATTCTCTCTGGCCGCTTCTGAAACTGCTTCGATGCAACGGGACATCGTTGCTTCGACAAGGTTGTACAACTGCAAATACACGCTCGAATAAAGGATTCGCTGTTGTTGGGTAGTAATCGGATGTTCCGCACCTTCGAACCTTGGAGGCCCTTGCTGGGCTTGGGCTTCCATGATCGAAAGGAACGCCAGATACGCCTCGACTTCGGCCAGTCGCTCTTGGAATCCGGTAGCTAGGTTGCTGCTCATTCACTCACCCAGCAGTCGATTTCGCACGAACCCTGTGCGCTCCCTCAGACGCGCGATGGCATTGGCGCCATCCGAACCTGTGACCTTCGTGAAATCGTCGCTGGTCAGCCACGGTGTCACGTCCGCAATGTCGTCGTTGGCGAGGCCGGGGCGGTCGTCCAGTGCGAGGCGCGATCCCACGGCAATGGCTTCGAACCTAGCCCTGGGGGTAGCTTTCCCTTTTGGAGCCCTGCGGAACCCATACGGGAACACCCGTTCGATGAAGTCGATGGCCTCCTGGAACCGCGCGCGGTACCGATCGGCCAATGCCGGATCATTGGCTGCTTCGACGTTCATCTTCTTGACGTAGTTGAAGATGAACTCGGATGGACGATCCTTGTAGCCCACCAATCCATCGCTGTAGGCAAAGAAGCGGGCAACGAGTTCTTCATGCTCGCGCTCGCTCAAGTCCTTCTTGGATACAGGTGCTAGAGCAACGAACTTCGGAAGCACCGAGAGTTCGATGATGAGGTCCATGAACGGACCGGCAAGAGCGCCACGGCGGACTTCTGCCATGTTGGCGATCTTGCTGCCCGTGTTGATCCGCTCGAACATGTCGAAGCGAGCCTGCTCATCGGCATGTTCGTTGAGCACGATGCCACGTATCGAGCGATTGTTGATCTTCCTCTGACGGGACTCGGGAAGATCGGAGAACTTGAAGCCGGACAATGCCGTCAGGCTTTGCAGCTCACCGAGCCGAAGATCGCCGAGTACGAACTCCTCGATCGACCGCAACCGCTGCGAGCCATCAACGATTTCCAGCTTCCCGTCCGGCATCTCCCAGAAAAAAAGGAATGGAATCGGAAGGCCCAACACCAGCGACTCGATGAAGCGAGATTTTCGATCGTGCTCCCACGTGTATTCGCGCTGATACGCAGGAACGACGAACTCGCCCTTGCTCATCTTGCTGGCCAAGAGTTCGACGGAATACTCCGTCAGATAGAACTCGATCCTCTTGGAAAGCTCGACGATTTGATCTTCGGCTTGCGCAACCTCGTCATCGGACTTGATGAGCGCCAGTTCTTTTTGCTTCTTCATGTCTTATCGCCCGAATTCCGTTTGGCTCGCCGCGCTGATGAGCCATTGAATGGCGCAGTACCGCAGTTCATCCCCAACTCAACCAATCTCCTCACGGCTTCCGGTCTTGTCGGCAGGTCGGTTTGGTCTTTGCGCCAACTATCTATGGCTTCAAGCAAGGTTGCCTGAAACCGCGTCCCGACCAGAGTGCCTGTGGTCGTAGCACGTCGTCGTGGGCCTGCATTCATGGGGGATTCGATCACCATGGATGTTTTCATGTTAACACGATACCATAAATTCAAGCCTCTCAAGAGAAATGGATGAGCGTCCCGGCGTCTCGATGCGCCGCCGTCGCGCTGTCGTGCTGCGCATCGAGCTTCGCTGCGCGAGTCTCGCCCCATGCGGGCTTCCATCACTGACGCCTCCGGCCCTGGCGGGCCTGCGCGCTCCGCTTGCCAAAACCCGCGTGCGTGGGTGGCGTGAGGGGGCGGTCTTGCTGTGTCCCTTCACCGTATCACGGCGTTCTCGCCGTCAAGGGCGGCGCGCCGATGGCGCTTGCGTCCTGGCGGCCGTCCTTGACCCCTGACTGCTGCGCTGCGCCGTGACTTCGACGGTTCCGGGCAATTCCGCCCTGGCAACCGGAGAACCGTCATGAACGACAAATCACACGTTTCCCTCGAACAGCATGTTTGCCTGGTCTGCGGCACGGCGTTCGATACCGGCGCGATCCTGCTGGACAAGCGCCTGCGCGCGAGTATGGAGCGCCACACGGCGACCGGCTGGGGGCTGTGCCCCGAGCATCAGAAGCTGTCCGATGACGGCTTTGTCGCGCTGGTCGAATGCGATCCGCAGCGCAGCGGCTCGCAGGCCGACGGGCGCATGAAGCCCGAGCAGGCATATCGCACGGGCCGATTGGCCCATCTGCGGCGCACGGTGTTCGCCGAGGTGTTCAACGTGCCGATCGAGGACAAGCAGGCTTGCGTGTTCGTAGAGCCTGGCGTGATCGACCAGTTGCAGTCGATGACGACGCCGGCGGCGAACTGATTGCGCCGCGCAGCCTTCGGTGCGTCGTCCCCGCGGGGGCGGCGCACCTTTCTTTTTGCTGCGCCCGGTGCTGGTTTCTCCGCGCCTGCGGCGCTGCGCGCTGCGCTTGCCCTCCAGGGGAAAGCCCTGCGGGCTATCCTCGCCGCGCGAGGCTTGGCGCCCCTGAAAGACCGCCGAACCGGCTGCGCCGGCTCGGCAAGAAATCCGCAGCCACAGCGGAACCCGCTTCCCGATGCGTCGGGCGTGGTGCGCCTGGTGCTCATCGAACCTTGAACGCTGGGCGTCCCCGGCCAAGAAACATGGCCGGTCGCGCTGTCGTGCGCGTAGCGCATCGAGCCGCCTGCGGCGTCTCGCCCCTGTCGGGCTTCCATCGTTCCCTCGCTCCGCTCGGCTGACGCCTCCGGCCCGGCTTCCAGATCCGGGCCTGCGCGCTTCG
>OFJB01000086.1_pt1 | contig 57923 bp, 61 predicted proteins | sample 1775081 | NCBI WGS metagenome assembly OFJB01 (sample SAMN08195771, study PRJEB24354) | sludge metagenome | isolation source: initial sludge from phenol fed wastewater aerobic bioreactor | place: India: Nagpur | collected 2016-06-05 | reverse complement strand
ATCGTGGAGCTGCCGAAGCCCTTGCCTCTGCCGGGTCAGCTGAAGCCCGTGGGAAAGGACGGGAAGGCGGAGCCCGATCCGGCCGATCCGAAGGCGCGTGTCAAGCAGGCCAATGCGGCTGCCCGCGTTCAGCCGGTGCGCAACGGCTTCATCAATTCCATGCAGGTCTATCCCTTCGTGGAGGGCGCTCTCTATCAGGTCTATGCCGCGCCTGGACAGGTCACTGACATCGCACTCCAGCCTGGCGAGCAACTGGTGGGTTCGGGGCCGGTGGCCGCCGGCGACACAGTGCGCTGGATCATCGGCGACACCGAGAGTGGGTCGGGGACTGGGAAGCAGGTCCATATCCTGGTGAAGCCGACGCGGCCGGACCTCACCACCAATCTCGTCATCAACACCAATCTGCGCACCTATCACATGGAGCTGCGCTCCACCGAGAAGACCTACATGGCCTCGGTCTCCTGGCAATATCCTCAGGACCAGCTCATCGCCCTGCGGCGCCAGAATGCCGAAGCGCAAGCAGTGCAGCCCGTCGCCACCGGCATCGACCTCACGCGGGTGAACTTCCGCTACGAGGTCTCGGGCGACCGGGCACCGTGGCGGCCGCTGCGGGCCTTCGACGACGGCCAGCAGGTCTTCATCGAGTTTCCGCGCGGCATCGGCCAGGGCGAGATGCCGCCGCTCTTCGTGGTGGGCCCTGAGGGCGACACCTCCGAACTCGTGAACTATCGGGTGCGCGGCAATTACATGATCGTGGACCGGCTGTTCGCCGCCGCCGAGCTGCGCTTCGGCGCTGACAAAAATCAGAAGCGCGTCCGCATCTCCCGCACCGACGGGAGGCCGGTCATATGAACGGCATCGACTCCGGGAAGGAGCAAGAGCCGGGACCGGACGGCGATGACGGCACCCGCCCGCTGACGGGGGAGGCTGGGGCGGCCATGCGCCTGCGGCCGGAGCCACCGCGGGTGACCCGGCTGTCCCGCAAGGTGCTGGCGGGGCTGGGGCTCGCTGCTGGCCTCGGGATCGGCGCAGCGCTGATCTACGCCCTTCAGGCGCGAAAGGACCATGGACCGGGGCAGGAGCTCTACGCCACCGGCGTCAAGGCGACGCCGGACGGGCTCGCCGAGCTCCCCAAGGACTATACCGGCACCCCTAAGCTGGGGCCTCCGCTGCCGGGCGACCTTGGCCGGCCTATTCTCAATGCTCAGACGGCGATCCAGCCGCCGGTGCCAACGATGGGCGGCATGCCCAATGCTGCCCTCAGTCCCGATGAGCAGCGCCAGCAGCAGGAGAGCGAGGCGGCGCGGACCGGGCGGCTGTTTGCCCAGGCCAATACCCGGCCGGCGAGCCCGGCTGTGGCGCAACAGGCGAGCGTCACTTCGGTGCCGGCTGCGGCGTCTGCCCCGGACCTCACGTCTCTTGGTCTTGCCCCCCAGGGGGCGACACCAAAAGCCCAAGAACACCAGCTGGCCTTCCTCAACCAGGCAGTGGACCGACGCACCGTATCGTCGGACTGTGTGGTGGCGCCCGCCTCCGCCGCCATCTTGCAGGCGGGCGCCGTCATCCCCGCGGCGCTGATCACCGGAATTCGTTCTGACCTGCCGGGCCAGATCACCGCGCAGGTCACCGAGAATGTCTATGACAGCCCGACCGGACGGATGCTTCTGATCCCTCAGGGCACCCGCATCATCGGCCAGTACGATAATGGCGTCGGCTTCGGGCAGCGCCGCGTCCTTCTGGTTTGGAACCGCCTCATCTTCCCCAATGGCCGCTCCATCGTGCTGGAGCGCCAGCCTGGAGCTGATATTGAGGGTCATGCCGGGCTCGAGGACGGCGTCGATTATCACTGGGGCGAGCTGCTCAAGGCCGCGGTGCTCTCCACCATCCTCAGCGTCGGCGCGAACGCCGGCTCATCAGGCAGCGACAGCGACCTCGTGAGTGCCCTGCGCGAAGGCGCCTCCGACAGCATCAACCAGACCGGTCGGCAGATCGTCCAGCGCCAGCTCAACATCGCCCCGACGCTGACCATCCGCCCGGGCTTCCCGATGCGGGTCGTCGTCACGCGCGATCTCGTTCTCGAACCCTATGGAAGATGACATGACGAAGCTGAAGCTCTCAGAACTCCACGACGACAAACCGGTAAAGGTGACTGTAGAGTTGCCGGCTAGGCTTCATCGCGATCTGGTCGCCTATGCGCACGTGCTTGGTGGAGAGATCGGAGGCCCGATTTCGGATCCCACCCGGCTGATCGCACCCATGCTCGAGCGGTTCATCGCGACAGACCGGGCGTTTGCGAAGGCGCGGCGAGCACGCGACAAGAGTAAAAGCGCATCGCTATGAGGGCCATCTTTTCGAACGGCTCAACGTCCGAGCCATGCTGAGAAGAGTCCGAGCGGCTGGGTTGTCAATCCTTGCAGAGGAGACAACAAAGAAGGGCAGGATTTCACAGGCGATTGGTCGGTAAATCACACCAGGGATGGAAATGGCCGTCTCCGACGCTAGCATGGCTGCGACACCGCGACGCCAAGCGACGAGACGCAAGAGGCGATAGCGCCCGATGTTCTGGATCAGGAACCGGGGCCGGCGTCCGATCTCGTTGAGCCGGAGGCTGATATATTCGCGGAACTCATCACCAGGACCGCCCAGACGCACCAGAAAAGTCTCATGCGCGAGATCGCTCCAGTTCAGCTCACTCTTGGTGCTCAAGGGATGGGTATCCCAGACCGCCACAAACACCCGCTCCCGCCAAAGCTCGTGAGCGTCGTGTGGGTGTGACTGTCGATTCCCAATCGTGAAGGCCAAGTCCAACTGAGATTTTTTGATCGATAGCAGATGCTGCGCGGCTGAACCCTCCCAGAATGAGACTTCGACATTAGGATGCTTGTGGTCGTAGGCAGTGAACAACTGCGAGACAAAGCCGGATGCGATGGACGAAAACAGTCCAACTCTCAAATGGCCTGTCTCCGACCGACCGATGGCGCCCGCCTCCCTGACGCCTTCGTCGAACTGGCTCAAGGCCGGTCGGACTCGGGCAAGGAAACGCTGACCGGCGAGAGTGAGGCTAACGCCACCTGAATGCCGAATGAACAGGGATACACCGATCAAATCTTCCAGGTCTCGGATCCGCCGGCTGACGGCCGATTCTTGGACACTGAGCACACCTGCGGCCTTTCGAAAGCTGCCGAGGTCGGCGGCAGCGACGAAAGACCGGAGATGCCGTAGTTCAACGCACAATTCAGGTTGCTGTGTCACCGTCTTGATGCGCCCCTCACATGTTGGGATAGTTCATCCCGCCGCTGCCTTCCGGCGCGATCCAGGTGATGTTCTGGTTGGGGTCCTTGATGTGGCACGTCTTGCAGTGGAAGCAGTTTTGCGCGTTGATCGGAAACGAGGGGCGTCGGCCTCCTCCTCCTCCACCCACTCATAGACGCCTGCCGGGCAATAACGGTTGGACGGGCGGGCGAACACGTCGTGCTCCGACGACTTCTGGAACGCCATGTCCTTCACCACGAGGTGCACCTGCTGGTCCTCCTCGCGATTGGTGTTGGAGATGAACACCGAGGAAAGCTTGTCGAAGGTGAGCACGCCGTCCGGCTTCACCTGCCAGCCAAGGACGAGCGCGTTGAGGCAGACGAGATCCATCACCGCGCCCGAGATGATGTGGGTGCCCACCTCGGAGCCTTTCTCCGCTACCATCGAGACTTCCGCGCCCTTCTCGGCCGCCCACTGCTTGAGCCGGATGGCTGTGGCCAGGCCGGCGGGGCCCACGCCCGCGACGACTACGTCGTATCTATGCCCTCGCGTTCCGGTATTCCCGCCTCGGTCGTTGGTCAGCACTCACTTTGGATGGAAGAGCTCTGACGAGGGAAACGAATCCGCGACCTGGTCCACCACTTTAATCTGGCGTTCTTCTCCCGCGAAGTTGAGCGATGAGGTTTTATACCGCGCCGATCAGCCCGCCCTATGCCATCACCCGACGCTGGTGATAGGCGGTGTCGCCCAGCATCAATTCGATCATGGCTAGGCGCCGGAAGTGGTGGGCGCCGATATATTCCATGGTCATGCCGATGCCGCCATGGAGCTGCACCGCCGTCTGGCCCACCAGGCGGCCCGAGCGGTTGATCTGCACCTTGGCGGCGGAGAGGGCCATGCGGCGCTCGTCCGCATCCTCGGCCTCCACCATCATGGCGGCGTAGAGGGCCATGGAGCGGGCCTGCTCCAGGGCCACGAACATGTCCACCGCCTTGTGCTGGAGCGCCTGGAAGGTGCCGATGACGACCCCGAACTGCTTGCGGGTCTTCAGATATTCAACGGTCAGCTCGTGCAGGGCCTCCATGAGCCCGACGGCCTCGGCGCACAAAGCCGCGATGGCGCCGTCGACCACGCGCTCCACCACAGAGAGCCCCGTGCCGACTGCGCCAAGCACGGCGTCGGCGGGCACGAAGACGTCGGTGAGGATCACGTCGGCGCCCCGCCCGCCATCCTGGGTGGGGTAGGCGGTCAGCGAGACGCCAGCGGCATCCGCCGGCACCAGGAAGAGGGTGATGCCTTCTTCGTCGCGTCGCGCGCCGGACGTCCGGGCGCTTACGATGAGCGTCTTCGCCGCATCGGCATTGAGAACCACAGCTTTGCGGCCGTCGAGGCGGAAGCCGCCATCGACCGCGCGGGCGGTGGTCGCGACATCGTTCAAATCATAGCGCGCCTGCACTTCCGAATGGGCGAAGGCGAGGCGGGCGGAACCATCCATGAGGCCGGGCAGGAACGCCGCGCGCTGGGCCTCGGTGCCAGCGAGGCGCAGGGCGCCCCCGCCCAGGATGACGCTGGCGAAATAGGGCTCCGGCGCCATGAAGCGGCCGAGGGCCTCCATCACCACAAGCGTCTCCACCGGGCCGCCGCCGAAGCCGCCATCGGTCTCGGAAAAGGGCAGGCCGAGCAGGCCGAGTTCCGCCAATTCCGCCCACTTGGCCTCGGAAAAGCCCAGAGGCTCGGCGCGGGCTTCGGCAAGGGCCTCGATGCCCGGATAGGTGTCGGCGGCCCAGCGCTGCACGGTCTCCTTCAGGAGGGCCTGCTCTTCGGTCAGATCGAAATCCATCGGATCCCCCTCACAGGCCCAGGATCGCCTTGGCGATCACGTTGTGCTGGATCTCGTTGGACCCGCCATAGATGGACACCTTGCGGTGGTTGAAATAGACCGGCGCCGCCGCGTCCGCCCAGGCGAACAGCGCCTCGGCGTCGTTGTGGCCCGCCCCGTCGCGCACCGCCGGAAGCGCCAGCGGTCCGGCCAATTCCAGAAGCAGCTCGGTGGTGGCCTGCTGAAGCTCGGACCCCTTGATCTTGAGGATGGAGGAGGCCGGATCGGGCTTGGTGGGATCGCGCGTCGCCTGCGCCGCCACCACCCGCATCTGGGTGATCTCCAGCGCCTTCAGCTCGATCTCCACCGCGGCGAGGCGGGAGCGGAAATCCATGTCGTCCCACATGCTGCCGGCGCCCGCCGGCGTGGTCCTGGCGAGGCGCTTGATGCGGGCGATGCGCTCCTTCGACATGCCGATGCGGGCGATGCCGGTGCGCTCATTGGCGAGCAGGAACTTGGCGTAGTCCCAGCCCTTGTTCTCCTCGCCCACCAGATTCTCGACCGGCACCTTCACCGCGTCGAGGAAGACCTCGTTCACCTCATGCCGGCCATCGATGGTGATGATGGGCCGCACGGTGACGCCGGGGCTCTTCATGTCGATGAGGATGAAGGAGATGCCCTTCTGCTTCTTCGCTTCCATGTCGGTGCGGGCGAGGCAGAACATCCAGTCGGCATACTGGCCCAAAGTGGTCCAGGTCTTCTGGCCGTCGATGATGTAGTGGTCACCGTCGCGCACCGCGCGGGTCTTGAGCGAGGCGAGGTCGGAGCCGGCGCCGGGCTCGGAGAAGCCCTGGCACCACCAGTCCTCCAGGCTCTTGATGCGCGGCAGGAAGCGCTGCTTCTGGGCCTCGTTGCCGAAGGTGGCGATCACCGGGCCCACCATGGACGAATTGAACTGCAACGGCAGCGGCACCGCCGCCTGCATCAGCTCTTCCATGAAGATGTAGTGCTGGACGGCGGTCCAGTTCTGGCCGCCATGCTCCACCGGCCAGTGGGGCACGGCCCAGCCCTTGTCGTTCAGGATGCGCTGGGAGGTCACGTAGTCCTCCCGCGCCATCTTGCGGCCCTCGGAGACCTTGGCGCGGATCTCGGCCGGAATCTGAGTGCGGAAGAAGGTGCGCACCTCCTCGCGGAAGGCCACCTCTTCGGGTGTGAAGCGCAGGTCCATGGTTCAGGATCCGGGATTGATTTCGATGAGGCCGGCCGCCCCCATGCCGCCGGCGATGCACATGGTGACGACGGCGTAACGGATGCCCCGCCTGCGGCCTTCCAGCACCGCATGGCCCACCAGGCGGGCCCCGCTCATGCCGAAGGGATGGCCCACCGAGATGGCTCCGCCATTGACGTTGCAGATCTCGGGATCGATCCCGAGGGTGTCGCGGCAATAGACCGACTGGGAGGCGAACGCCTCGTTCAGCTCCCACAGGCCGATGTCGGAGACCTTGAGGCCGCTGCGCTCCAGAAGGCGCGGCACGGCGAAGACCGGGCCGATGCCCATCTCGTCCGGCTCGCAGCCCGCCGTGGCATAGCCACGGAAAATGCCCAGCACCTCGGCGCCGCGCCTGGCCGCCTCGGCGGAGGACATGAGCACCGAGGCGGAGGCGCCATCGGAGAGCTGGCTCGCATTGCCGGCGGTGACGAACTGGTCGTCGCCGCGCACGGGCTTGAGCTGGAGGAGGCCTTCGAGCTGGGTATCGGGGCGGTTGCCCTCGTCCTTGGCGAGGGTCACGGTCTCCTTGCGGCTTTCGCCGGTGGCCTTGTCGGTGACCAGCTTCTCCACGGTGATGGGCACGATCTCGGTGTCGAACAGGCCGGACGCCTGGGCGGCGGCGGTGCGCTGCTGGCTCGCCAGAGCGAAGCGATCCTGCGCCTCGCGGGAGACACCGTAGCGCGCGGCCACCGTGTCGCCGGTCTCGATCATGGTGACGTAGATGTCCGGCTTATGAGACATCAGCCAATCATTGCGGAACAGTTCGCGGTTGATGGGCTGCACCAGGGAGATGGATTCCACCCCGCCGGCCACGGCCACCGGCACGCCATCCATCACGATGCGCTTGGCCGCGTGGGCGACGGCTTCCAGGCCCGAGGCGCAGAAGCGGCTGACGGTGACGCCCGTGGACTGCACCGGCAGACCGGCCACCAGGGCCGCGTGGCGGGCGACGTTGCCGCCCGTGGCGCCCTCGGGATAGCCGCAGCCCATCACCACCTCTTCCACCTCGGCCGGATCCACCTTGCCGCGCGCCAAGGCGTGGCGAATGGCGTGGGCCGCCATGTCGGCGCCCTTGGTGATATTGAGGGCGCCGCGCTGCGCCTTGCCGATGGGCGTGCGGGCTGTTGAGACGATGACGGCATCGACCATGAACGCTTCCTCTTGATCGGATTTCAGTGTGTCTGGGCGCCGCCGGCCGGGGGCATGCCCTTGGCTTCGGCGTCCTGCTGGGCCGCCACCTCGGCCATCAGCGCCTTGTGGAGGAGCTTGCCCACGGGGCTGCGGGGCAGCGCCTCGCGGAACTCCAAAGCGCGGGGCATTTCATGGCGGCCGAGCCGGTCCGCGAGAAACGCAGTGAGCTGATCCAGGGTGAAGGGCTCGGCGCCGGCCTTCAGCTTGATGAAGGCCTTGGCCGATTGGCCGCGATAGGCATCGGGCACGCCGATGACGATCACCTCTTCCACGGCGGGATGCTCGTAGATGGCGTTCTCCACCGCCGCCGGATAGACGTTGAAGCCCGACGAGATGATCATGTTCTTGCGGCGATCGACGATCTCGAACAGCCCGCTCTCGTCCATCCGGCCCATGTCGCCGGTGAGGAACCAGCCGTCGCGGAACGATGCCGCCGTGCCGGCTTCATCCCCCAGATAGCCCTTGAAGACGTTGGGGCCACGAATGGCGATCTCGCCCACCTCGCCAGGCGGCAGCGCCTCGCCCGGGTCGTCGGAGGAGACGATGCGGAGCGTGAGCCCCGGCAGGGGGATGCCGATGAGGCCTGGCCGCCGGGCCACCCTGAAGGGCACGCGCGAGCCGGCGGGGCCCGTCTCGGTCATGCCCCAACCGTTGATGAGCTGGGTGCCGACGATGGCCTCGATCTTCGCCTGCACCTCGAAGGGCAGGGGAGCCCCGCCTGACATGCAGGACTTCAGGGACGAGAAGTCCACCTCTTGCACCCCCGGCCGATTGAGCAGCGCCACCCACATGGTGGGCACGCCGGAGAACTGGCTGGCCTTGAGCACACTCACGTCGTGGATCAGCGTCTCCACGTCGAAGCGCTGGCGCAGCAGCACCTCGTTGCCGTCGCGCAGATGGCGCAGGAGCACGGTGGTGAGCGCGTAGATATGGAACAGCGGTAACATGCCAATAGCCTTTTCGGCACCAGGCACCAGAGGTCGCTGACCATTTTTCCAAAGACGCGACATGCTCACCGCTGATGTGAGGTTGCCGTGGCTCAGCATGGCCGCCTTGGGCAGGCCGGTAGTGCCGCCAGTGAATTGCAGCACGGCGATGTCGTCCACCTCCGGCATCGGCGCGGCGAGTGGCGCGTCGCTGAAGAAATCGGCGAGATCGCGCACCTTGTCGCCGACGGGCATGGGCAGCGGCACGGTCTCGCCCGCGCCCCAGCGGGCGTCGTCGCCCACCAGCACTTCATCCACCACGCCTTCCTCCATCATGTCGAGGGCATGGGGCAGGAAGCCCGGCAGGTTGGTGGTGATGAGCCGCCGCGCGCCGGTCACCTTCAGCTTGTGGATGATCTCGCGCCTGGCATCGAGGGCGCTGATGTGCACCACCCGAGCCGCGAGCCGCGTCAGCGCGAAGAAGGCGAGCGGATGATAGGGCGTGTTGGGCAGGAGCAGGGCGACGGCGTCACCCCGCACGACGCCGGCTTCCGCAAGGCCGCTCGCGAGCCGCTCCACCTCGCGCGCCAGCTCGCGATAGCTGATTTTACGCTCACGGAAGTCAAACGCATGGCTATCGGGCCGCACGGCTACTCCGGCTGCGAGAAGGGCCGGCAGGATAGAAATCTCCGGGAGTGCATCCCAATCGCACACATCCGGGAAATGTACCTGCCACGGCTGGCGCGGGCCACCGGCCATCACGCTGCCTCGCGGGGAGAGAATGTCCCACCGTTTTCCGCTAGACTTTTCAATAGCGGAGCAGGCTGGAGGCTTTCATCGGACGTCCGCGCGGCCATCCTTTCCAACTCCGTGACGATCCTGTTGAGGCCTTGACCTTCCGCCCAGTACATCGGTCCGCCTGTGAAGGCCGGCCAGTTGTAGCCGTTCACCCAGATGAGATCGATGTCGCCGGAGCGCGCGGCGATGCCCTCTCCCAGGATCTTCGCGCCCTCGTTCACCATGGGATAGAGGAGCCGCGCCAGGATCTCCTCGGATGAGAAGCTGCGGCGGGTGATGCCGGCGGCCTGCGACATGGAGACGATGAGCGCCTCGGTCTCCGGATCGCGCACGCCGGCGCGCGCGCCTTCCGGATAGAGATAGAAGCCGCGCCCGGTCTTCTGGCCGAACCGGCCTTGCTCGGCCAGGGCATCGGCTACCGGAGCCTTGCCGCCGGACGCCTTGCGGGCGCGCCAGCCGATGTCGAGGCCCGCTAGATCGAACATCGCGAAGGGTCCCATGCGGAAGCCGAAATCGGTCACCGCCTGATCCACCTCGTGGGGCAGCGCTCCGGCCAGGAGGAGGCGCTCGGCGGCCTGGGTGCGCTTGGCCAGCATGCGGTTGCCGACGAAGCCGTAGCACACGCCCACAACCACCGGCAGCTTGCCGAGCTTGCGGCCGAGATCGAGGCTGGTCACCAGCACGTCGGGCGCGGTCTTCGCGCCGCGCACCACCTCAAGGAGGCGCATGACGTTGGCCGGGCTGAAGAAATGAAGGCCCACCACATCCTGCGGCCGCGACGTGAAAGCGGCGATGGCATCCACGTCGAGATAGGAGGTGTTGGTGGCGAGGATGGTGCCGGGCTTGGTCACGCTGTCGAGGGCGCCGAAGATCTCCGCCTTCACGCTTATGTCCTCGAAGGCGGCTTCCACCACGATGTCCGCGTCGGCGGCGGCCTCGAGGCCCACCGCCGGAAGGATGAGGGCGAGGCGCTGGGCCATGGCCTCGGCGGAAAGGGAGCCGCGCTTCACCGAGGTCTCGTAATTGGCGCGGATGCGGGCCATGCCGGCCTCCAATGCCTCGGCCTTCACCTCGATGAGGGTGACGGGAATGCCCGCCTGGGCGAAGCACATGGCGATTCCGCCGCCCATGGTGCCGGCGCCGATGACGGCGGCCTTGGCGATGGGACGGGCCGTCACCTCCTTGCCGATTCCGGGAACGCGACCAGCCTGGCGCTCGGCGAAGAAGACATGCCGGAGTGCTTTGGATGCCGGGTCTGCGACAAGCGCCTCGAAATGACCTCTCTCGATGGAGAGCGCTACTTCGAATGGTTGTTCGAAGACCGCGCGAACGGCCTCGACGAGCGCTGGCACGTTCCGGCTGCGAGCGTCGCGTTTCAGAGCTTCCGCCGCGCTTGCCTCGAACGTGGCGCGATCTTCGTCCCTCAGTTTGTCGCCGCGGAGGCTGGACTTTCTCCATGCCCCGGTATCTGCGAGGCGCAGCGCGAGGCTGGATGCGGTAGCAATCAGGTCGTCTCCCGCAGACTCATCGGCGATGCCAAGGTCGAGGGCCCTCTCGGCACCGACTGCATCGCCCGAGAGCATCATGGCGAATCCCGGGATCACGCCAATAAGGCGCGGCAGGCGTTGGGTGCCTCCGGCACCGGGAATAAGCCCTAACTTCACCTCTGGTAGGCCCATTTGGGCTTCGGGCGCAACGACGCGGGCATGGCACGCAAGTGACAGCTCCAGTCCGCCGCCCAGGGCCGCCCCATTGATCGCTGCTACAACAGGTTTGCCACTCTCCTCGATGGTCGTCAGCAAACGCGACAGCGAAGGGAGTCGGGACGGCGTGCCGAATTCGGAAATATCGGCCCCGGCGACGAACACCTTCCCGCTGGCGGCGAGGACAACGGCTTCGACGGAATCGTCGGCGAGAGCGGCCGCAAAATGCTCAGCTAACGCACCGCGCAGAGCCGCGCTCAGCACGTTAACGGGCGGATTATTGATCGTGAGAATGGCGACGCGATTGGCAAGCACGCGGTGCACCAGAGCCATTTCCCCTCCTGTCCGCATTGCGGAATTGACGTTTATAAAAACAGGCATATACTCTCAATTGCCAATGTAAAAGTGAGAAGTCAAGAGCATCTATGGCGGATCGCCAGAAGGTCCAAAAACCTGCATTCCAGCAGACGGAATTCATGATCAAAAAATTTGACACCAAACAGGTCCCGTCCTATTTCGACCTAGCTATGAGGAGATGGGTCCAGCGCATGTGACTCGACGGCGCGAGGCTTTTCGTCGGAAATTCCCCAGAATAACGACCATACGATCGCAGTTATGCCGACATGAAATGTTCCGACAATGGCGTACAACTGCCAGGGACATAACAAGGCAATCTCGAATAAGCCGCAATAGATGTTTCGGCATCAAACTGCCGCCAAGATGAAGTGTAAATGTGTCCGTCATCATCAAAAAAACCATGGTGAGGAAAATGAGATACAGTAAATTTGCGATTTTTGCCGCCTCTTTTAGCTTGATGACGAATCTTGCTCAGGCACAAGAGTCTACCACAACAATCACAATTGGCGCCCATATGCCACTTACCGGCGCATTCGCTCGTTCGGGCCAATCCTTTAACGAAGGTATGCAGGTTGCGATCAAAATATGCAACGCGACATCACCGAAATTTAAAGTGAATCTCGAAGTAATTGACGATGAAAGTATACCATCTAAAGCCGTCTCAGCGGTGGAAAAATTCATATCAGAGGGAGCCGTCGCAATTATTGGCGGTTATGGATCAAATATTATCGGGCCGGCGTCAGGAGCTGCCAATAATCTTGGAAAGGTCTACGTTACGGCGGGCGCAGTGAGTGAATTGCTCACGCAACGCGGACTCCGGACCTTCTTTCGCACTAATAACAATGCTGGTTATCTACGTGGAGTCTCTAGCTTTATAGCGAGTCTGAAGCCAACCAATGGTGTATCAATCGTGGCCTCAACCAAAGAGGCTCCTCATTTATTCGCGGAAGAATTGCAAAAAGATCTAATTGCAAACGGCATAAAAGTTAATAATCATAGTTTTGATCCATCAATCACCGACTTTAAGCCAATTATTAATAAAATAAAATTACAAGACAAGACGGATATTATGATGATCGCCGGTTACGAAAATGATCATATTGGCATAATTCGCGCGGCAAAGCTTCTTAAGCCAAATATTAAGCTAATAGTTGGTGTTTATTCTCTTGTAACGCCAAAAATGAACATAGATTTTCCAGAGCTAATGAATAATGTCACTGGAACGGCGTTTCTTCCATTCCCTGTTGCAATGAATAGTGCTGAAGGAAATATTTTTTCATCGACCTATGCAAAACTATACAAAAAAGAGGTCGAGTATCAGGCTGTCTTGAGTTACACGGCCTCGATTGTATTATGCGAAGCCGTCGTTCGCGCTGCCGAGGCAGGTACGCTCGACAGTGGTGGCTTAGTTGACGAAATGCGGAAGACTGATCGGGAGAGTTTGCAGGGGCGGATCAAGTTCGACCAAAGTGGCGATAATCCATATTTTGAAGTGTCCATCGGCCAACACCAAACTGACAAAATAAATTTGATTTGGCCAAATAAAATAGCCAATGGACATGTCATCTATCCTGGCGTGCCGTGGTAACAAAATGCCATAATAGCGTAGGAGGTTTTTAACCTCCTACGCCTTTTAGGCGGATTTGCTTTAGCGTCGGGGTGACATGATCGACCTTATTCTACTGGCCCTCCTATCCGGAGTGCTTATCGGGAGCGTTTATGCGCTAGTGGCGCTTGGCGTCGCCCTTGCCTTTGGCGCCATGCGCATCATCAACCTCGCCCACGGCGAACTGGTGCTGCTCGCCGCCTACATGGCCTATCTCGTGGAATCGCGCACCGGGCTCGATCCCTATTTCGCCATTCCGCTCGCGCTCGTCGTGGTGACGACGGTGAGCTGGGCGCTGTTCCTGCTGGTGGACCAGATCAAGGACCATCGCGAGCTCAACTCGCTGATCCTGACCTTCGGCATCGGCATCATCCTCACCAACGCCATCCTGCTGATCTTCGCGAGCGATGTGCGCACCACCAATTCCGAGTTCCTGCAGGACGCCATGTCGTTCGGCGATCTCTTCGCCATGCGTAGCGAGATCATCGCCTTCGGCCTCTCGGTGGTGCTCATGGGCGTCCTGTGGTGGTGGCTGAAGTCGAGCTGGTACGGCCGCGCGGTGCGCGCGGTCTCCTCCAACCGAGGCGCCGCCAAGCTCATGGGCATCAACCCCACCCGCATCGAGACGGTGTCGTTCCTGGTGGCGGGGGCGCTCGCCTCGTTCGCCGGCGTCGCCCTCTACACCATGAGCGTGGTGCAGCCGGCCACCGGCCACGCGCTCACCGTGAAGGCCTTCATCATCACCGTCCTGGCGGGCGTCGGCTCCATTCCCGGCGTGTTCCTGGGCGCCATCCTGCTGGGCGTCACCGAAGCGCTGACCGTCACCTTCGCCAGCTCCGCCCTGCAGGAGCTGGCCGGCATGGTGCTGTTCCTCCTCGTCCTCTTCTTCATGCCGAACGGTCTGTTCGGCGCGCGTGCCCGGCGGGGCTGAAAGGCGACCCCATGCCCGAGACAAAAGCTCCTTCCCATTTCGCCGGCGCGCGCGGCATCGCCCTCGGCACGGGCCTTCTCGGCCTCGCGCTCCTGCCCCTCGTGGCGGGCGCCAGCCCCTACATCCTCGGCCTGCTCATCTCCGCCTTGATCCTCTCGGGCCTCGCTTTGTCATGGGCGCTGCTCGGAAACCTCGGCGGAATGGTCTCCTTCGGCCATGCCGCCTTCTTCGGGGTCGGGTCCTATGCCTCCGCGCTGCTGGCCGCGCGGCTCGGACTGCCGGTGCTTCTTGCAATTCCGCTGGGCGGGGTCATCACCACGGTCCTTTCCGTCGCCATGCTGCCGGCGCTGCGCCTGTCGGGGCCCTATTTCGCGCTGGCGATCCTGGCCTACGCGCAGATCTTCCGCATCCTCGCCACCGAGCTGGACTGGCTGACGGGCGGCGCGGCGGGGCTCCAGCGCTATCCGGGGCTGCCCACGATCTTCGGCTTCAACCTCGCCGACCGCACCGGCAGCTATCTCCTGGTGCTGAGCGTCGTTCTGCTCTTCGCCGTGGTCTATGTGCTGATCCGGCGCTCCCATGTGGGCACGGCCTTGCGGGCCATCGCCGACAGCGAGGACGCAACCCGCGTGGTCGGCGTGAACGCCACGCTCCTGAAGACCTGGATGCTCCTGCTCTCCGCCTTCATCGGCGGCGTGTTCGGCGCGCTGAACGCCCACATCATCGGCTTCCTGGAGCCGGACTACGCCTTTTCCGGCGTGTGGAGCGTGATGCCCATCATCGCCGCCGTGTTCGGCGGCTATCGCAGCGTGCTCGGGCCGATTTTCGGTGCCGTGGTGATCTATATGTTCGACCAGGTGGTGGCGAAGAGCCTCATCCCCGTGGGGCATCAGATCCTGCTCGGCATCGTGCTGGCGGTGATGGTGCTCGTCGCCCCCAACGGCTTGTCCGGCCTCGTCAGCCGGCTGTTCCCGCGCGCAGCTCGCACGCGCCAAGGAAGCGCCCCATGCTGAAGCTCGACGCCGTCACCGTCCGCTTCGGCGGCCTCACCGCCCTCTCCGATGTCTCCCTCGATCTCTCCAAGGGGGAGATCCTGGGCCTCGTGGGGCCCAACGGCGCGGGCAAGACCACGCTGTTCAACACCATCTCCGGCCTTGTGAGGCCGCGCGGGCGGATCGCCTTCAACGGCACCGAGATCACCCGCCTGCCGCTGCACAGACGAGCGCGCCTCGGCATCGGGCGCACCTTCCAGATCCCGCAGCCCATGCAGCACCTCAGCGTGCGCGAGAATCTGGCCGTGGCCCAGGTGTTCGGCGCGGGCCGCTACGACCCGGAGCGGATCGACGAGATCCTCGCCGTGATGGAACTCTCCCCGAAGGCGGATGCCGATGCCGCCACCGCTCTCGCCTTGCAGGAGCTGAAGCGGCTCGAGATCGCCAAGGCGCTCGCAACCGAGCCCAAGCTCCTCCTCCTCGACGAGGTGCTGGCCGGCCTTGAGAGCAACGCCAAGCGGACCTTCATGCTGAAGCTGAAGGAGCTGAAGGCGCTGTTCGACCTGACCATCGTCATCGTCGAGCACGACATCGAGACCATCTCCGAATTGTGCACCCGCGCGGTGGTGCTGAACTTCGGCCAGCTCATCGCCGACGGCACGCCCGCCGAGGTGTTCAACAACCCGGCCGTGGTGGAGAGCTACACGGGGACCGCAGATGCTTGAGATCCGCAACGTGACGTCCGGCTACGGCGCCATCACCGTGCTGTGGGACGTGAACCTCACTTTCCGCGAGGGCGCGCTCACCGCCATCGTCGGGCCCAACGGCGCCGGCAAGACCACGCTGCTGCGCACGCTGACCGGCCTCATCCCCCACAAGGGCGAGATTCTGCTGGGCGGGCAGCCGCTCAAGGGCAAGACCTGGGACCTCGCCGCCCAGGGCATCGTCATGGTGCCGGAGGGCCGGCTCGTCTTCCGCGACATGAGCGTGGAGGAAAATCTCTGCCTCGGCGCCTATCCCGCCCGCTGCCGGGGCGAGCTCTCCGCCAATCTCGAGCGCATGTACGCCTTCTTCCCGCGTCTGAAGGAGCGGCGCCGCCAATTGGCCGGCTCGCTCTCCGGCGGCGAGGCGCAGATGGTGGCCATGGGCCGTGGCCTGATGGCGAAGCCGCGCATCCTGCTCATCGACGAGCCGTCCTTGGGCCTTGCCCCGGTGATCGTGAACGAGGTGTTCGACATCATCCGCAAATTGAAGGCGGAGGGGACCACCATCGTCCTCATCGAGCAGAACACCCGCATGGCGCTGAAGGTGGCGGACGACGTCCACCTCATGCGCTCAGGCAAGGTGGTGATGTCCGAGCCGGCCGCGAACGTCGATCTCGACCGCCTGCACGATCTCTACTTCGCCCGGGAGGGCCATGCCCCATGACCGCGCCGAGCCGCCTGCCGCCAGCGCTTCGGGGCACGCTCACCCTGCCGGTGATCGCCTCGCCCATGTTCATCGTGTCGGGGCCCGACCTCGTGATCGCGGAATGCCTCTCCGGCATTGTCGGGTCCTTCCCGGCGCTTAACGCCCGCGCCCCCGACACGCTCGACGGCTGGCTCACCCGCATCAAGACGGCGCTCGCCGCGGCCAAGGCCGCCGACCCGAGCCGCAAGATCGCGCCGTTCGCGGTGAACCAGATCGTCCATGCCTCCAACGACCGGCTGGCCCAGGACATGGAGACCTGCGTCGCCCACGAGGTGCCGGTCATCATCACTTCGCTGCGGGCACCGGGCGACATCGTGCGCCAGGCCCATTCCTATGGCGGCGTGGTGTTCCACGACGTCACCACCTTTGTTGATTTGCACTAGGGACGATGCAGAGATGCTAGAGACGATCGCCTTTAGAGAGACGTTGTGGTGGATTGATTGAGCGCGGGTTGCTCAAAGGACCAATACCTCAGCCGCAAGGAGAACACCTCCGATGATCCGAGCCGAAACATATTCATCAGATCGTGACGTCAACGAAGCGGTCAAGGACGACCCCTATTTCGTGACTGCACTGGCCCGCGGGCTAGAGGTGCTCGCTAGCTTCAGGAGTGGTGAAACATTTCTCACCAATCACGAGATTGCCGACCGTTGTAGATTGCCGCGCTCGACTGTCTCGCGCCTCACCCACACACTCACAAGGCTCGGTTATCTCCATTTCATTGAGGAAATAAGCAAATACCGGTTGGGAACACAACTTGTGGCACTCAGCACCATAGCTCTCGGCGGTCTTGACGTGCGCCAGATTGCGCGTGCGGCCATGCGTACTCTGGCGGATTTCTCCAACGCAACAGTTGGGCTCGCCGTGCGCGACCGCCTTTCCATGCGTTATGTGGAATGCCAACGCGGTCCGGCTGCAATCTCTCTCAATATCGACGTTGGTATGGAGAGATCGATACAGCATTCCTCTTTAGGTCGCGCTTTCATAGCAGTTCTCTCCGACGTTGAGCGCGCGTCGCTATACGAGGAACTGCGGATGCTGGATCCTTTGGCGTGGCCTGAAACGAAAAAGAGCCTCGACGAAGCCATCGCAGATCACGAAACGCTAGGCTGCTGCAGATCTTTTGGTGAATGGCAAAAAAACGTCAGTGCCATTGCGGTTGGTTTTCGCCCCGGTGCTGGCCTGCCTCCTATGGCCATCAATTGCGGGGGCCCCACGGTGGTTGCTCCACCCGAATATCTTCTCCAAGAGGTCCGACCTCGGCTGGTCGAGTTGGCGCGCAAACTCGATGGTGTGATGGGGGCGTAACACATTTCTGCTCCGGAGCTTCTCTTCATGACAAATTTTAATGACTACACCTGTAACGCAGATCTGCCACTCGCCGGAGTTCGTGTGCTCGACTTGTCCCGAATCCTTGCGGGGCCCTGGTGTACCCAGGTGCTGGGCGATCTCGGTGCGGACGTTATCAAAGTAGAACATCCTGTGCGTGGCGACGACACTCGCGACTGGGGAGTCCCCACAACAACAGGAAATACATCGTATTTTGATAGTGTAAACCGAAATAAGCGCTCGATATGCGTAGATGTTGCTACGAGCGAGGGGGTATCAATTATTAAAGAACTTGTACGGATGACGGATATTCTGGTTCATAATTTCAAATCTGGCGGAGCTGAGAGGTATGGGCTTGGATATGCGGAGCTTCTGAAGCAAAATTCCCGACTAATTTATTGTTCTATCTCGGGTTATGGCCCGGATGGTCCTGAATCTACACGTCCCGGCTATGATCTTGTGATACAGGGTGAGACTGGTTTGATGGCACTCAACGGCGATCAAGGCCAGCCCCCGCTGAAATTCGGCGTGGCAGCAGTTGATCTTTTCACAGGTCAATATGCAGCTCAAGCTGTTCTTGCAGCGCTCTACCAGCGGGATCGAACAGGGCGGGGTAAAATAATTGAACTTACGCTGTATGATTGCGGCCTCGCGCTCACCAGTTATTATGGCCTTGGGGCGCTGATCCAGGGCACCGAGCCACAGAAGCACGGCAACGCGCATCCCTCAGTCGTACCGTATGGTGTGTTCCGTGCCGCCGATGGGCCAATCGTTCTTACCGTCGGCAATAATATCCAATTTCAACGTTTCTGTAATTTGGTGATCAAGCGTCCCGACATTAGCGCTGACAGGCGTTTTGCAACTAATCTAGATAGGTCTCGCAACCGATTGCAGTTATTGCCGTTGCTTGAGGCGGAAATTATTAAACACCGACGCGCGGATTTACAGCAATCGCTTAAGGCAGCGAACATTCCGGCTGGCGAGGTTCTGGGCCTACTGGAGGCACTGAATTCAGCTCGCACAGAACAAACAGGCATGTTGGTCCAGCGCTCCCGCGCCGACGGTCTTCAAAAGATATTTGCTCCACCCTATCGCCTTGATGGCCACCGTATGAAAGTTAATCGAATGCCACCGGCTCTTGGTGAAGATACAGCGACTGTACTAGAGCAAGAACTTTTGCGTAATCCGGACGAAATTAGCGATTTGAGGAGACGTGCCGTGATTCGCTGATGCCAAAAGATATTATGTATAGTGTATACGACTTTTGACCGAGCCGTTGACGTGCGTCATATAATATATTACCAAATATCGACCTATATTCATCTCAGTCGAATTGTGTCGAAGTCGTATTTTATGCCGAGTAGCGAATGCCATGTCGTATTCGATATAATCGAATCGAGCGGGAAATGGACGACAAGACAGTCGCGATTTGCTCTACACGTTTCTTGTAGGCCTATCTCCGGGCAACGAACGAGCGTGACCATGAAGTGCCGAGTGTGAAACCCAGAGGTAAGTTCCATTTACATGCGTTATGACCTCACGGATCTAAAGCTCTTTCGAGCCATCGCCGAGACCGCTAGCCTCTCCGCGGGCGCGGCCTCGATTTGCCTCTCGGCCAGTTCGGCTAGCTATCGACTAAAAAATCTCGAGCGGACGATTGGCGCGGCTCTTTTTCTGCGAACGACGAAGGGCATGGAGCTCACGCCAGCCGCGGAGCATCTGCTGAAACACGTAACTCGCATCTTTAGCGAAGTTGAAAGTATGCACGGGGCGTTGGCCGGCTTCGCGAAAGGTATGCGCGGTAACGTCCGCTTGTTTGCGAACAGCAGTTCTATCAATGGGTTTCTGCCACGCGACTTGCCGTCATTTCTACTCTCTCATAATCAGGTCAATATTGCACTTAGCGAACATAGTAGTAACGATATCGCGCGGGCGGTGGGGGACGGAATCTCTGATATCGGGATTATGGCAAGCGATATAAAATCGGGAGATCTGCAAGTATTTTCATATGCAAAGGATGAGCTTTCAGTGGTTGTGCCACTTGGCCATCCGCTCGCGGATCGATCCGCAATTCAATTTGGAGATGCGCTTCGCTATGATTTTGTCTGCATGAACCGCTCCAGCAGCAATTACACGTTTTTTTCCGAGACAGCGGCTAGGCTTGGTATGCAGCCAAATATTCGTGTTCATGTTGATGGTTTTTCGATCGTACTCCGACTAGTGGCGAAGAACGTCGGCGTCGCGCTTGTGCCAAACAGTGTTTTGGAAAATTGGGGGGCGACAGACGATTATGTAACACTAAAATTACTCGACAAATGGGCTCAAAGAAACTTGTCAATTGTGGTTCGATGCCTGGACAATAGCCCGTTTTATATTAAATGTTTGGTTAACCATTTGCGGGGAATTCGAAATTATGAATCACAGACTTGAACATGTGAACCGATTTACATGTCTACTGCCACAGCTGTTGAATGGGTATATATATTGTATGCCCGCTCTGCATATTTGGTATGAGTTGATCTGATCACGAAAACTGAACCGTTTGAAGCTAGGGTCCAGACTCATAACCAATAACTGACGGTCGCGGCGATGCAGACCGCAGCGAGGAAGTTGACCGCGAGCCGGTCATATCGGGTGGCGACACGCCGGAAGTCCTTCAGCCGGCAGAACATGCGCTCAATGGCGTTGCGATCCCGATAGAGCGCTGGAGAGAAGCAGGGTTTCCAGCGCCGGTTGGCCTTGGGCGGGATATTGGGCATGGCGCTGGCCTCTTCCACCTGCCGGCGGACCGCGTTGCTGTCATAACCTTTGTCCCCATGCAGGATGCGGGCTTTCGGCATCTGCTGGAGCAAGGTCGCCGCGGCCGTGCAGTCGGCCACCTGGCCGCCGGTGAGCAGGAAGGCGATGGGTCGGCAGTTGCGGTCGGTCAGCGCGTGGATCTTGGTCGTGCGCCCGCCGCGGGAGCGGCCGATGGCTTGGCTTCGCTCCCCCCTTTCCCGCCCGAGGCCGAGCGGTGGGCCTTGACGGCGGAACTGTCGATCAGCACCCCCGGGGGAGGCCCGCCGGCTCCGGCGAGCGCCTGGAAGAGCCCGCTCCATACCCCCTTGGCGGCCCAGCGGACATAGCGATTGTAGAGGGTCTTGCGTGGGCCATAGTCGGCCGGCGCATCAACCCTGCGTCCGCCGGATTTCAGCACATGGATGATCCCACTGATCACCCGACGGTCATCCACACGCGGCTTGCCGCGCGTGTCCTTCGGCAGATGGGGCGCGATCCGCGCAAATTGCACATCCGTCAGCCAGAAGAGGTCCCGATTCATCGTCCCTTCCTTTCGGACAGCCGTGAATCACACCCCACACCAGACGCCAAACATTTTATGGGTCTGGGCCCTAGAGTTTTCCGCGCCATGATCCCTTGGCTGGGAGGAGCGGAAGACGATGAAGGCATCGAAGTTTTCGGACGCACAGAAGGCGTTCATCCTGAAGCGGGGGTGGACGGTATCCCGGCGACGGAGATCTGCCGGCGGGCCGGGGTCAGCCCGGCGACCTACTTCAGCTGGAAGAAATATGAGGGGCCCGCCCCGCTCGAGATGCGGCGGCTGATGCAACTCGAGGATGAGAATACGAAGCTGAGAAAACTCGTCGCCGACCTCTCGCTCGACCGGGAGATGCCGCAGGATATCGTCCGCCGAAAAATCTGAGGCCTGGGCGCAAGCGCGAGCTCGTCGGTATGATGTGTGCTGAGTGGCAGGTGCCGATCCGGCGGGCTTGCGCGGCTCTGGAGTTTGACCGGTCCACCCACCACTACAAGTCCCGCCGACCCGACCAGGCCGGCCTCGCGGCACGCATCAAGGCGATCTGCGAGACGCGTGTGCGCTGCGGCTACCGGCGTGTGCAGGTGCTACTGCGACGGGAAGACTGGGTGATCAATCAGAACAAAGCCCGCTGGATCTATAATGAGTTAGGTCTCCAGCTGCGCAATAGGACACCGAAGCGTCGCGTGAAGGCCAAGTTGCGGGAGGATCGGGCGCCTACCACCCGGCCGAACGATGTCTAGGCGATGGATTTTGTCCATGACCAGCTGACCACCGGCCGGAATATCCGGGTGCTGACCGTGGTCGACACGTCTCGATGCAACACACCGGCAGCCCTGCATCCCGAAGGCCAAAGAACAGCCACTGCGACGGCGGGCCGGCCTCGAGGCCGATCCGCTCGTACGCGCCATCCAGCGCGAGCAGCATCGAACTGATAGCCTCCGGGTCACTCGCCACCTTGGCTTCCTTGAGGATGCTGCCCTCGGCGGTGATCACGCAGATGCTCGTCAGCTCCAGGGAAACGTCGAGACCGGCATAAAGGATGGGCATGGGGCGCTCCTCTTCCAGGATGTCGAGGAAGGATGGGCTTCATGCGTGGCGCAGCCCAGACCCAGACTACCCCATCTGAACACGCACTGGTTCCTGACGCTTGCGGACGCGGGCGAAAAGATGGAGGCTTGGGTCAGATACTACAATGAGGATCGGCCGCACGGGGCCATCGGCGATAAGCCTCCGATCTCGTTGCAGAACCCCGGCGGCGTAGCCAGTCAGCCGCCGTGACGCAGGCCGGAAACTCCAGCTTCCGGCGGTCCAGAAAATGGTCTCGGATCACCAACCCGCGGACTCTCTCCTGAACCCGAGGAGAAATGGGGCTCAGGCCAGAGTAGACTTAGGCTAGTGAACGGCTCGGAGATACTGTGCACCATCTGACTGGAAAAGTGCGTGCGACTTGCTAACTCACCCCATGGAAACGGCGTACGACGCCGGGAGCGTCCCATAACAAATCCGGGACGGACGCAACCAGCAATCAATTTCAGATTACGCATTTGATGAAGTTGGAAGGCCTGCGAGGCTGGAGGAGGCAACGTTTAACCCATCGAAACCTGCTCGGGATTCGCAACGTTCTTATTCAAGCGACCGCAGACAGCCTGTTTTGTCCAGGGGCAGAAAGACCTGCTCGGGCGGGATCTGCGACACCACCTTCATAAGGTCGTCCGGACCCTTGGATTCCGCGGGCGTCTTCACCTGCATGATATAGATCGGCTGCATCACGCGTCCGTCCTTGCGGACGGAGACGCCCTTGTGCAGGGGGTCGGAGAGGGGCGTGTGATACATGAATTCGGAGACCTTGTCGGAGTCCGTGGTTCCCACCGCCTTTACAGCGGCAAGATAATTGTAGACCGCGCTATAGGTATCCGCCTGGTAATAGGTGGGGATCTTCTTGTGCACAGCTTTGAAGCGCGCGGTCCAGGCGCGGCTCGCATCGTTCATGTCCCAATAGAAGTCGGCCACGCCGATCACCCCTTGGGCCGCCGCCAACCCGATGGCCTGGACATCGCTCGTGAAGATGTCGAGGCCCACGATCCGGAGCTTGGAGCCATCCCCCATGAGCCCGAACTCACGCGCCTGCTTGATCGAGTTCTGCGCGTTGGCGCCGGCATTGGCAAACGCGATCACTCCGGCGCCGGAACTTTGCGCCTGCAGCAGGAAGGACGAAAAGTCCGCCGTGTCCAAGGGCGCCCGGGCGCTTCCCAGCACCTTGCCGCCGGCCTCTTTCACCACTTCGGAGGAATAGCGTTCAAGGTCATGCCCGAACACATAGTCCGCGGTGATGTAGAACCAGGATCTTCCGCCCTCGGCAACCATGGCCCGCGTGGAGGCCGTGGAGATGGCATAGGTGTCGGGCAGCCAGTGGATGCTGTAGGGCGAGCATGACTTGCCCGTGATGGCCGCGGTGGTGCCGCCGCTCACCAGGAACATCTTCTTCTTTTCACTGGAGACATACTGGATCGCAAGTGCCGTGGACGAGCTGCCGCCATCGACGATCGCGGTCACATCATCCTGGTCGTAGAAGCGCCGCGCGAGGTTCGCGGCGATATCAGGCTTGTTCTGCTCGTCGCCGGTCAACACGACGATCGGCTTGCCGAGGATCTCGCCCCCGAAATCTTCGACGGCCAGGCGTGCGGCCGCGACGGAGCCGGGTCCGGCGAGATCGGAATAGGGGCCAGACATGTCGCTGATGATTGCGATCTTTACCTGGTCAGCGGCCAAGCCCGAAGCTGTCGAGAGCATAAGCGCCGCCATGGTGCAAAGCATGCCCTTCATGTTTGTTTCCTCCATCAATGGCGTGGGTCGGTCTTCTTGTTTGTGGCGAGGCTGCGTGCCGCAGCCGTTCGGCGCGGTGCCATTCAAGTCGCTGCCCAAATCACCTGGCGATGTTTCAGGGCTTCCCGGCGTCCTTGGCCCGCTGCGCCTTCTCGGCGAAGAAGGCCGTCATGGCCTTTTGCGGCTCGCCGGTCGCGAAGGCCTCGCCGAACGGCTTCACGCTGGCCGCAATCGCTGCGGACAGAGGTAGCTCGTCCCACTGGCGCAACAGCGCCTTCTGCGAGCGCACCACCTGCGGGCCGCACGACAGGATCGGGGCGAGGGCCTCGGCCACGGCCGCGTCCAGCGCCTCCTTCTCTGCCACCCGGTCCACAAGCCCCCAGGACAGGGCCGTCGCCGCATCGATGGTATCGCCCGTCAGGATCATCCAGCGCGACCGTCCGGCGCCGATCAGCCGGGGCATCAAGGCTGCGTGAATCACGGAAGGAATGCCGACCTTCACTTCGGGCATGGCAAACTTCGCGTGCGCCGCCGCGATCCGGAGGTCGCAGGCCATGGCCAGCTCCAGTCCGCCACCGAGGCACCAGCCGTTGATGCGCGCCACGACAGGCACGGGAAAAGTCCGCACCGCCTCGCACAGGTCGCGCAGTGTGGAGATGAAACGCTCCGCGGCTTCCGGATCCAGCTGCGACATCTCGTTGAGATCGGCGCCCGCGACGAAGCTGCGCTCTCCGCCGCCGGAGAGGATGAGCGCCCGCAGATCCGCGCGTTGGGCGAGCTGGTCGAGGGCGCCGATCAGGGCGCGCATCACCGGCGTCGACAGGACGTTGCCTTTCTCGGGGCGGGCAATGGTGAGCGTGGCCCCGCCATCGGCATGTGCCACGACCGTCAGGTGCTCATTGGTCATGGGCGCGCTCACAGCTTCTGGAAGTTGATCTCGGCCACGATTCCCCCCAGGACGGGTTCAATCGGAGAGCGAAGAAGTCTGTGTCGCCACCCAGCGCATTTGGCCCATTCAACGGCAAACGCCCCTGCGGACAGCTCCTAGCATTATCGGCCAACTCGGCTCGGCTAAGTTCGCACGTCGCAGCGGTCACACCCACTAGGGTGAGCGCGCTGCTCAAGGATCTAATCATCGTTCCTCCTGAGCCTATTAATCATCTCGTGCCGTTCGTTCACGACATCAGGCGACAATCCGCCTCTTCTTCAACGCCTCAACCTCCTCGGGGCCCTGTCCGAGCTCGGCAAGAATTTCCTGCGTGTGTTCACCGAGCAGCGGTGGCGGCCGCTGCTCTTTAGTGGGCACTGGCGAAAGTACCGGGTTGCGTACGCTGGGTATCTCGCCCAGTTGGGGGTGTTGAAGGTGCTGCAATACACCGCGATGCCGGACCTGCACGTCGGCAAACACCTGATCGAGGTTCTGGATGGGCCCCCAGGGAACGCCAGCGGCTTCGAAAGCAGAACCCCAATCGTTGCGGCTGCGCTGCGATAGAACGGCTGCAATTTGTTTTCGTAAATCCGCGAGGTTTTCGATCCGCCCTGCATTGCTGCGATAGCGGGGGTCGTTAGCTAGATCGGGTCGGCCCGCGAGCACACAGAAGCGCTCAAATTGCGCATCGTTACCTATGGCAAGGATGACGTGTCCGTCACGGCATGCGAAGACCTCGTAAGGCGCACAATTGGGGTGGGCATTACCTGTGCGAGGCGGAGGCTCGCCGGAGACGAGATAGTTCATGCCTTGATTGGCATTGAGAGCAACGCCCACATCGAGCAGTGCGATATCGATGTGTTGACCTTGTCCCGTCCGCTCCCGCTGCCACAAGGCAGCCTGCACGGCCATGGTAGCGTACATGCCCGTCATAAGATCGACGACCGCGACTCCAGTCCGCAGCGGACCGGCGCCAGGAAACCCGTCAGGGATGCCGGTATAGCTCATCAGCCCAGTCATGCCCTGGAAGACATAATCGTATCCCGGCCGACCAGCCATTGGGCCATCCTGTCCGAAGCCCGTGATGGAAACATAGACAATCCGTGGATTAAGCGCGTTCAGGCTCGCATAATCGAGGCCGAACTTCGCGAGTGAGCCGCTCTTGAAATTCTCGATCACCACATCCGATTGCGCAGAGAGCCGGCGCACCAGCGCAGCGCCTTCCACTTGGGCAAAGTCAACGGCTATTGACCGCTTTCCACGATTGCAGCACAGGAAATATGCTGACAGCCGCACCCGTTGATCGGCAGTGAGAAATGGCGGCCCCCAACCACGCGTGTCATCTCCCGACGTCGGAGCTTCGACCTTGATCACGTCTGCTCCGAGGTCCGAAAGGTTTTGAGCGCACCACGGTCCAGCCAAAATCCGGGAGAGGTCCAGCACCCGCACTCCGGACAACGCATGCTCCAACGACATATAGAGGCGCTCCCGTCGCCAGCAACGACGTTGCTATCGGCGAACTGCACAATCCTGCGACGGGACGGAATAGGCCAATCCAAAGAAACGAAGCGCGGCTTTGGCTAGTTTGAAATCCTTGAGATGACAATAGTTTAGAATGACCGCAACGGGCTCGGAGCACACTTCCGAATGGCCCGCCTGGGAGTCCCCCGGTAATCTCCGACTCTAACCCAGGTTTCCGGCTCCGAGGTTTGGCCGAACGCTGATACAGGCAATCCGTGGCACCCGGATAAATTGAATAGAGGCACGACGGCCGCAGTATGTTAGCCCAATAAAAGAAATCATTTTCTCTGATCTAAAAACGTATCACACAGTATATAATGCGCCGTTTTGAGCAGACATATATGGTCTTGGCGGGGGGCGACTGCCCGATCGATTTAGTTTTCGGTCAGGCGCGTCGCAATATGCCGCGGACAGTTCCAGCCAAATGCTTCGAGACTAATCGTAATGGAGCGCTCCAGATTGCCACTATAGCTGTGCACTGGCAAGTTCTTGCCCAATTCCGAACCGGGATCGAGAGTCCTGGCATCGGCGTGCGTAAATACCTTTGGCCGTTGCCGGTTGGCATAGTCCAGAGAGGTCAAGAAAATCTCGGTCGTTCGTGCCGAGGTTGTCAAAAAAAGATACTCGCAATTTCCGTTAAAATAGGCGAATAAAAATCTTCTTTCGTTGATCGCACGTAAAAAGCTTTTCTGGGCGGCAACCATACTGCACATGGGACCAGCCTGTTTCTGAGGCCGCCGCCATGTAGAAGCAGCTTAAAATACAGCTCTGTCGGCCATCATGCCCGTTCGGCAGCGGAGCTGCAACGCGCGCGACTGAACAATCGAACTGACAATCATCCCCGGCAACACGACGGACAGATCGGCCTAGGTGGCCGGCACAACCGCGGACGAGATACTGCCACCTGCAATCCGTGAAAGCACCTCGCGATTGGCAGCCGCCTTGATTCTGAAGTGAAGCGAATGCTGCGCACAAGGTCGGGGCGAGTTCCGTCATTCGGAGCCCCATCGCTACGGCTAGAACTGCTCCGCTAGCGGGAAGCGGTTAGCAACCTGAACCTTTGATTTTTCGGATGACAGGCGCTGCGCGCTTGACATGGATTCGCCCCAAGGTTCTAATAAACAAAATTATATTCTAATCAATAGAATTTGAGGAAGCGCCATGCTCGATAATTCCGCACCGGTCCGTCCGGTTGCCTATGACATGCTGATCGATGGCCGCTGGGTCGGCGCGGCATCGGGGCGGCGCATGGACAGCCTGGACCCCTTTGCCGGAGCGGCATGGGCCTCGGTTCCCGATGCGGGCTCCGAGGACGTGGGGACCGCGGTCGCCGCCGCGCGCAAGGCATTCGACCTCGGCCCGTGGGGCCGCTCCACCGCCCGCGAGCGCGCCGCGCTGCTGCGCCGCCTCGCCGAGCTGATCGCACGGGATGCCGACCGCCTCGCCGCTATCGAGAGCCGCGACAACGGCAAGCTGGTGCGGGAGATGACGGCCCAGTGGCGCTACATGCCCGAGTGGTTCTTCTACTTCGCCGGAGCGGCGGAACGGATCGAGGGATCCACGCTCCAGTCCGATCGTCCCAACTTCACCGCCTTCACCCGCAAGGAGCCGGTCGGCGTCGTGGCGGCGATAACGCCCTGGAACTCCCCGGGCCTGCTCCTCGCCTGGAAGCTCGCGCCGGCGTTGGCGGCGGGCTGCACGTTCGTGGTGAAGCCGTCCGAGCACACGCCCGTATCCGCCATCGAGATCGGCAGGCTGGTGGAAGAGGCGGGCTTTCCGGCCGGCGTCTACAACGTCATCACCGGCGGCCCGGAAGCCGGACGTGCGCTGGTGGCCGATCCCCGGGTCGACAAGATCGCCTTCACCGGCTCCACCGACGTGGGCAAGGCCATCGCCAAGTCGGCGGCCGACAATCTCACCGGCGTGCTGCTGGAGCTGGGCGGCAAGTCCCCGAACATCGTGTTCGATGATTGCGACCCCGCCGCGGCCGCCAACGGCATCATCTCCGGCATCTTCGCCGCGTCAGGGCAGACCTGCATGGCGGGCTCACGCCTCGTCATCCAGCGCTCCATCATGGAGGACGTCGTCGGCCGCGTGATCGCACGGGCGCAGACCATCAAGCTCGGCGATCCGAGCTTGCCGGAGACGGAGATGGGTCCGGTCGCCACGCCCCAGCAGCATGCCAAGGTCACGGGCATGATCCGCGCGGCCGTGGCGGAAGGCGCCCGCGTCGCGTGCGGCGGCGCCGATGGCGGCCCGGGCGGCCTGTTCGTTCCGCCGACCATCCTCGTCGACGTCACTCCGCAGATGACCATCGCGCGGGAGGAGGTGTTCGGCCCGGTTCTCTCGGTCATTCCGTTCGACACCGAGGAGGAGGCGATCGCGATCGCCAACGACACCGAGTTCGGCCTCGCCGCCGGAATCTGGAGCCTCAACCTGCAGCGGGCCCACCGCGTCGCCAACAAGGTCCGCGCGGGCACCGTCTGGCTGAATGCCTACCGCGTGGTGGCCTACAACGCGCCCTTCGGCGGCTTCAAGCAGTCCGGGTCCGGCCGCGAGAACGGCGTCGGCGCCGTAGACGAATATCTCGAGACCAAGACGATCTGGATCGAGCTGTCCGGCGCCACCCGCGATCCCTTCACCATCGGCTGAGGCCCGAGAGATGACCTCCACCCCTGGTGAATATCTGCTGACTCTGGACGACGTCGACGTCGTCTATGGCGGCTCCATCCTGGCGCTGCGCGGCGTCGGCCTCAAGGTGCCGGCGAGCGGCATCGTCGCCCTTCTCGGCGCCAACGGCGCCGGCAAGACCACGGTACTGCGGAGCATCTCAGGCCTTCTTGGCTGGCATCGCGGCCGGGTCACGCGCGGCCGGGTCACCTATGACGGCGCCGAAATCACCGGCACCGCAGGCTCCGCCCTCGTCTCCCGCGGCATCGCGCAGGTGATGGAAGGCCGCCGCATCTTCGGTGACCTGACCGTGGAGGAAAACCTGCGCATGGGCGCCTTCACCCGCCACGACGGCCAGGAAGCGAAGCGCACCATGGCGTCGGTGCTGGAGGAGTTCCCGATCCTGCGGGAACGCTTCACCCAGCGCGCCGGCTACCTCTCCGGGGGGCAGCAGCAGATGCTGGCCATCGGGCGCGCGATGATGGCAAAGCCACGCCTGCTGCTTCTGGACGAGCCCTCGCTCGGCCTCGCCCCCATCATCGTGAAGCAGATCCGCGACGTGATCCGGCGCATCGCCGACAGCGGCGTGGCGGTCATGCTGGTCGAGCAGAACGCGGACATGGCGCTGTCTCTCGCCGACTACGGCTACATCCTGGAAGGCGGCCGCGTGGCGCTGGAGGGATCCGGTCCGGCCCTGAAGGAGGACCCGACGATCCGCGAGCTCTATCTCGGCATCGTCGGCGCCCAGGACGCCGAGATGGCGGCCGCCAGCGGGGAGGCGTGGCCATGAGCACCACAGCCGTGAGCACCACGGCCACAAGCGCCCTGCTCGAGGTGCGCGACCTTTCCGTCTCGTTCGGCGGCGTCAAGGCGCTGCAGGGGGTCTCGTTCGACGTGAAGGCAGGCGAGATCTTCTCGATCATCGGCCCCAACGGGGCTGGAAAGACCACCATCTTCAATTGCCTGAGCGGGCTGTTCCGGCCCACCGCCGGCTCCATAAGGCTCGACGGTCGCGAGCTGGTCGGGCTGCCGCCGAAGGAACTCGCCGCGCTGGGCGTGGCCCGCACATTCCAGAACCTCGGACTGTTCGAGCACCTCAGCGTCATGGACAACGTGCTGCTGGGCCGCCATCACCTGATGCAAACCTCGATCCTCAGCAATGCGCTGCGCCTGCGCTCCACCGGCCGCGAGGAGCGCGCGCACCGCGAGCGTGTCGCCGACATCCTCGAACTGTTCGGCCTCGCCCGCGAGGCGCGCACCGAGATCGGGGTCCTGCCCTACGGCGTGCGAAAGCTCATCGAAATCGCGCGGGCCCTGGCCATGGAGCCGAAGCTGCTGCTGCTCGACGAGCCGGTGGCGGGCATGAACCACGAGGAGACCGCGCGCATCAGCGAGGCCATCCTCGACGTCCGCCGGCGCGAAGGAACCGGCATGGTGCTGGTGGAGCACGACATGCGCATGGTGATGACCATTTCGGATCGGCTGATGGCCATCGATTTCGGCCAGCACGTCGCCACCGGACATCCGCACGAAATCCAGAACAACCCGCGCGTCATCGAAGCCTATCTCGGGAGAGCGGCATGAGCGAACTCGTCCAGCTGGTCATCGGCGGCCTGTCGCTTGGCTCCATGTACGGCCTGATCGCACTCGGGTTCGTGGTGGTCTACAAGTCGACCGGCGTGCTCAACTTCGCCCAGGGCGGCCTCGTCCTGTGCGGCGCCTATTTCTGCTACGCGTTCAGGACCACGCTCGGCCTGCCGTTTTCGCTTGCGGTTCTGCTCGCGGTCGTGGCCACCGCGCTGGTGGCGGTGGTCGTCGAGCGGCTGGTCATGCGCCGCATGATCGGCAAGCCGGTGTTCGCGGTCATCATGATCACCTGGGGCCTGCTCATCGTCCTTGAACAGCTGCCGGCCGCGGCGTGGGGCTACGACCTCCTGTCCCTGAACGATCCATGGGGCCTGAACATGGCCGGCATCGGGGGCGTGCAGGTGCTGGAGGTCGATCTGTGGACGCTCGGCGTGGGTGCCGCGGTCATGCTCGCCATCTACCTGTTCTTCGCCCGCTCGCGCTGGGGCCTGGCCATGCGCGCCTCGGCCCTCGACCAGGAGGCCGCCATGGCGCAGGGCGTCTCGCCGAGCCTCGTGTTCGCGCTGGCGTGGGCCATAGCGGGCGTCATCGCCGCGCTGGCCGGGGTCATGCTCTCGGGCGGCGTCCGGGGGCTCAGCCCGGAACTGTCCCTGATCGCGCTGCGCGCCTTTCCCGCCATCATCCTCGGCGGCATGGATTCACCCGTCGGCGCGGTGCTCGGCGGGCTCGTGATCGGCGTCGCCGAGGTGCTCACCGCGAGCTACGTGGCGCAGCACGCGCCCTTCCTCGGCCAGAACTTCCACCTCGTGATGCCCTATCTGCTGATGACCGCCTTCCTGCTGGTGCGGCCCTACGGCATGTTCGGCTCCCAGGCCGTGCGGAGGGGCTGATGCACGGTCCGGCCCATCTCTCCGCGCCCGGCGCCCAGGTCCCTCCCGTGACAACCCCTCCGGTGACCACCCCTCAGGTGGCCGCCCCTCCCCCCTCGCATCTGCTTGCCACGCCACCGGCGAGCATCGGCGGCGCGATGCTCTGCGCGGCCCTCGCAGCGATCTTCGTCCTGCCTCTGGTGGTCAGCGATTTCTGGCTGTCGGTGCTCAACTACGCGGGCATCGCGGCGGTGGGCGCGATCGGGCTCAACCTCCTGACCGGCAATGCCGGGCAGGTCTCGCTCGGGCAGCCCTTCTTCATGGGCGTGGGCTGCTACGTCGCGGCATTCGCAGGCCAGCAGCTCGGCCTGCCGCTGCCGGTGTGGCTCGTCGCCGCCATGCTGGCCGGCGGCCTGGTCGGCGGCCTCGTGGGCCCGTTCGCCCTGCGGCTGCGCGGACAGTACCTGGTGATCGTCACGCTCGGGCTGGTGCTGATCGGGCTGCACCTGTGGCAGAACCTACCATGGCTGACGGGTGGGGCGAACGGACGCTCCATCGTCATCGCCGCCCGGCTCGGTCCGATCGACTTCTCGGCGCCATCGCTGTTCGGCGTGACACTCTCCCGCAACCAGGGCTGGTTCGTGCTCATCTGGCTCTGCGCGCTGCTGGCCGCCATCGGGGCGCTCAACATCCTCAACTCGCGCTCGGGCCGCGCCCTGATGGCGATCCGGGACCGCGAGATGACGGCGTCGGTGATCGGCATCAGCGTATCGGGAACGAAGATCCTCGCGTTCGTGGTGTCGAGCATGTTCGCGGCGGCGGGCGGGGCGCTTTATGGCGGATACGTGCGTTACGCCGCGCCCACCGAATGGGATCTCCTGCTCGGGGTGCAGTATCTCGCCATGATCGTGGTCGGCGGGACCGGCTCGGTGCTCGGCTCCGTGCTCGGTGCACTGTTCGTCATGCTGATGCCCCAGGTCGTGAAGCTCGCGAGCCCCTATCTGCCCTTCGTGTCGGTCACGCCCGGCGACGGCGGGATCGTGAGCATGTTCGCGCTGAACCAGATCCTGTTCGGCCTGCTCATCATCGCCTTCCTGATGTTCGCACCGCGCGGCCTCGCCGGGATCTTCGCACAACACGCGGGACGACGTTCGGACGCCGCGAAGTCGAAGGGCCGATAGCCCCACGAAATCCGGACATTCGAAACAAAAAAGACTGGAGGAATGCCCATGCTCACAAGATTTCGGGTGACCGCTCGCACCGGCGCCCTCGCGGCTCTGCTGGCGGCGGTCCTCGCCCCGCTGCCGGCCGCCGCGCAGGCCGAGCCGAAGCCCGTCGACGGTTTCGACGGCAAGACCATCCGCCTCGGCCTGATCCAGCCGCTCACGGGCCCCGCCGCAGTGCTCGGGCAGCCAGTCGTCGCCGGCGTGCGGACCTGGTTCGATTACCTCAACAAGGAAAAGGGTGGCATCGCCGGGAAATACAAGGTGGAGCTGGTGGCGGAAGACCACCAGAACCAGCAGGCGCCGACCGTCCAGGCATACAACAAGATCAAGACTTCCGTGGTCATGATCGCCCAGCTGTTCGGGACGCATACTACGCTGGCAGTTCTGCCGCAGGTGAACGAAGACAAGATGCTGGTCGGCGCCGGCGGCTATGACTACGTGTTCTTCAAGGAGCCGCAGCTTCTCCCGGTGGGCGCGCCCTACCAGATCATGGCGGTGAATGCGCTCTCCGAGCTCTGGACCAGCCGCGGGTTCAAGGACAAGACCATCTGCGCGCTGATCCGCGACGATCCGTACGGCACCGCCGGCCTGGAGGGCGTGGAATTCGCCGCCAAGAAGCTGGGCTTCAAGCTCGGCGCCGTCGTGCGCTTTTCCGCCGCCGACCAGGACTTCAGCGGGCAGATGGCCCAGCTGAAGGGCGCCGGGTGCCAGTTGGTCTATGTCACGACCATTCCCCCGCAGTTCGTGCGCATGGTGGGCAACGCCGTGCGGGTGAACTTCGCGCCGCTGTGGCTCGGCCAGTTCCCCACGTGGTCGGGCGTGCTCGTCGACAATCCGGCCTACGAATACATGGCCAAGAACCTCATGATCGCGTCGGAAGGGCCCGAATGGGGCGATATGACCGTATCCGGCATGGCGCGGATGGTTGATCTGCAGAAGAAATACGCTCCCGACGCCAAGCCCGACTTCTTCTTCACCATCGGCTACAAGTCCGCCGAGGCGGCGACCCAGGTGCTGGAGGCGGCGGTGAAGGCCGGCGACCTTTCCCATGCGGGCCTCGCCAAGGCCTATGAGGGGATCGCCTCCATGTCGTTCGGCGGTATCACCGGCGACCACATCTACGGCGCGCCCGACAAGCGCCGGCCGCCGCTGACCTCCAGCCTCTTCAAGGTGAACAAGGAAAAGCCGTACGGGCTCGAAGCGGTGCGCGTCAACTTCACCACGGATCTCGCGAGCCAATACATCGACGCACACAAATAGGACGCGGAGCCGGCGAGAGCGGACGGCGGCATTTCCGTCCGCTCGCAGCCGAGTTCGAGACAGGATTTATCGATGATCGCAAACTTCTTCATGCCCACCCGCCTCGTGCATGGCCCCGGCGCGCTCGGCCGCATCGCCGATCTCGCCCGCGGCCTGGGCGTCACCCGTCCCCTCGTCGTATCGGATCCGGCCATCGCCGCGACCGCCTTCTACCAGGCGGCGCTGGCGACGCTGCGGGCCGCCGGGCTCGACGTCGCGACGTTCGAGGGATGCGGCATCGACGCCCGCCTCTCCCACGTGGACAGCGAGGCCGAGCGCGTGCGCACCGAGGGCCGCGACGGTGTGATCGCCATCGGCGGAGGATCGGTGATCTGCACCGCCAAGGGTATCGCGATCGTGGCGCCCAACGGCCGCTCCTTCGCCGACATGACCGGCGTCGCCAACTTCCGCAACAAGGCGCTGCCGATGATCATGGCGCCAACCACCGCGGGGTCGGGCTCGGAGGTCTCCCAGTTCACCCTGGTGAAGGACGAGGCCACCCACCGCAAGCTGGTCGGCGGCGGCCCCCTGAGCTTCCCGGATGTGGCCATCCTGGATCCGGTGACGCTCGCGACCCTGCCGCAGCGTGCCGCCGCCGGCTCGGCGGTGGATGCGCTGACCCATGCGGTGGAGGCGCTTTTCTCCTCGCTCGCGACACCGCTCACGGACGCGCTCGCGCTTGAGGCCATCCGGCTGCAGGCCGCCAGCATGCGCCGCTCCATTCTCTCCGACGACGAGAAGGCGCGCGCCGACAATCTGCTCGCCTCCTCCATGGCCAACATGGCGTGCGGGAATGCCCGCCTCGGCCTGGCGCATACGCTGTCGCTGCCCCTCGAGGCCATCCTCGACCTGCCCCACACGATCGGCGTTGGCGTACTCATCCCGCGGGTGGTCGCATTCAATGCCCCGGTCGCGCCGGAGAAGACGCGCGCCCTCGCCCGGGCCCTGGGCGTGACTGCGGCGGATGACCTGCGGGGAACGGTCGAGGCGATCCGGGATGCGCTTTTCCGCCTGTTCGAGGATGTCGGCGCGCCGATCCGGTTCGCCGACACCGAGGTCCCCCAAGCGCGGATCGGAGAGATGGCCGCGGCGGCGATCCCCGGCCTCTACGGAGGCGCGATGCCCGACGGCGAGGTGCATGACGGCCACGTCATCCACCAGCCCGGCGTCCGCCGCGCGTCGGTGCGGGATGCCCGCGCCATCTATGCCCAATGCTACGGCTGAGGACGGAACGATGAAGATCGAGAACGTCTTTCGCGTCGACCTGCCACCATCGCAGGCCTGGCGGGTTCTCTTGGATGTGCCGGCGCTGGTGCCCTGCATGCCCGGCGCCGAACTGCTCGCCGTGGAAGGGGAACGGACCTTCAAGGGGCAGATGAAGCTCAAGCTCGGTCCGGTGGCCGTGGCCTTCCAGGGGCGCGCCGAGATCGTCGACGTGGACGAGGCGGCCGGGACCGTCCGCGCGCGGGCCAGCGGCACCGAGACGAAGGGCCGGGGCAACGCCTCCGCCGATGTCGCCTTCAGGCTCTCGCCGGACGGCAACGGTTCGCGCGTGGACGTCACCACCGACGTGAACCTGGCGGGAGCGGTCGCCCAGTATGGCCGTGCGCAGGGCGTCATCGCCGGCGTCGCCCAGGTGCTGGTGGACCAGTTCGCCGCGAACCTTGCCGCGCGCATCGCGGCGCAGACTCCGGTGACGAGCCCCTCGCCCGCCGGGGCGGCCTCCACGTCCACGGCGCAGGCCCCCGCTTCGCCCAGGACGCCAGAACCTGCGCCGCCGGCACAAGGGCTCTCCATCCTCTCCCTTCTCTATGCCTACCTGCGCGGCTGCCTCGCGCGGCTCGTTCAGAGGAATGCCCCATGAGCGCCGACATGGATCCCCAGAAGCTCATCAATCCCGCGCTGGTCGAAGTGTCGGAGACCGGCGCGCCACACCTGAAGGGCGGACGGTGCCGGGCTTGCGGCGCCCTGAGCTTTCCCAAGGCCGCCGTGTGCACCGAATGTCTCAGCCTCGACGTCGAGACGGTGCGCCTGCCCGACGAAGGCCGGCTCTATTCCTATTCGATCGTCCACCAGGCCCCGAAGGGCTGGGACGTTCCCTACGTGCTCGGCTACGTGGACCTGCCCGATGGCGTGCGCGTGCTCGCCCACATCGATGCACCGCCCGCCAGCATCGCGATCGACCAGAAGGTCCGCCTTTCGGTCGGAGTGGTCGGCGCCGGCCCGGACGGCGCGCCGCTCTCCACCTATACCTTCACCCCGGCCTGAGGAGACGCAGCATGAAATCCGACGCTCTGCGCGAGGTGCGCGTGGCCGGCACCGGGCTTATCCCGTTCGGGAAGTTCCCGGACAAAACGCTGGCCGAGATCGCATGGCCAGCCGTCCGCGAGGCCGTTCTCGAAGCCGGCGTCAAGCCGAAGGAGATCGGAGGCGTGTTCTGCGGCACCGCCCTCGGCGGGATGCTGGCCGGCCAGCGCATCATGAAATCATTGGGCATCTCCGGCATGCCCATCATCAACGTCGAGAACGCCTGCTCCTCCTCGTCGTCGGCCCTGTCGCTGGGCTGGCTGTCGGTCGCGAGCGGACAGCACGACGTGGTGGTGGTGGTCGGGGCGGAGAAACTCACCAAGTTCGGCGGGGGAACGCTGCCGCTCGAACGCGAGGACTGGGAGGTGAACCAGGGCATGGTGATGCCTGCCCTCTATGCCATGCGCGCGCGGCGCTACATGCACGAATACGAGCTCACCGAGACCCAGCTGGCGGAAGTCGCGGTGAAGGCCCACGAGCATGGCGCGCTCAATCCCAACGCGCAGATTCGCAAGCGCGTCTCCCTGGAGGAGGTCATGGCGGCGCGGCCGGTCACCGAGCCGTTCACGCTCTGGCACTGCTGCCCCACCGGCGACGGCGCCGCCGCGGTGGTGCTGACCTCCGCCGAGGTGGCGCGACGCCTGGGCGCGGACAAGACCGTCCGCATCGCTGCGTCCGAGGTGACTTCCGGCATCTACACCGATCATTTCCGCGACATGACCTGGCCGGAGCTCACCGCCCGCGGCGCCCAGGGTGCCTTCGAGATGGCCGGCATCGGTCCGGACGACGTGGATGTCGCCGAGATCCATGACGCCTTCACCATTGCCGAGCTCATGTACTACGAGGCGTTCGGATTCTGCGGGCGCGGTGGGGCCTACGCCCTGATGAAGAGCGGTGCCACCTCCCTTGGCGGCACCATCCCCGTCAATCCGTCCGGCGGGCTGCTCTCGCGCGGCCATCCCATCGGCGCCACCGGCGTCGCCCAGGCGGTGGAGGTGACGCGGCAGCTGGAAGGCCGGGCCGGAGCCCATCAGGTCGAAGGCGCCAGGATCGGCCTCACCCACGCCACCGGCGGCGGCATCGCCGGGCTCGACCACGGCGCGTGCTCCATCCACGTGTTCGCCCGATGAAGCCCGCCCCGTTCGAATACCACGCGCCGACGAGCCTCGCGGAAGCGACCGCGCTGCTCGCCCGCCTCGACAACGCCAAGGTCATCGCGGGCGGGCAGTCGCTCGGCCCCATGATGAACTTTCGCTATGTGATCGCCGATCACATCGTGGACCTCGCGGGCGTCACCGAGATCGCCGGCATTTCGCTTGCCGGCGACACGCTCCGCATCGGCGCCATGACGCGCCAGCGTGAGCTCGAATTCTCGGAGGTGGTCGCGCAGCGCTGCCCGCTCCTGCGCGCCGCGTTGACGCACGTGGGCCACAGGCAGACCCGTAACCGCGGCACGTTCGGCGGCAGCGTCTCCCATTTCGATCCGGCCTCCGAACAGCCCATGATGTGCGCGGCCCATGACGCGGTGGTCGAGATCGCGTCCCCGGGCGGAACGCGCCGGCTTGCGTTCAACGCCTTTGGCCTCGACTTCATGACCACCGCGCTCGCGCCCGACGACATCCTGACCGCGATCGAGATTCCGCTGTGGCCGCAGGGGCATGGCTGGGGCTTCCATGAGTTCGCCCGGCGCCACGGCGACTTCGCCATCGTGGCGTCGGCGGCGCTGCTGACGCTGGGAGGCGACCGTCGGATCGCGCGCGCCTCGGTGACGCTCGCCGGAGTTGCGGTGACGCCGCTACGGTTGAGCGAAGTGGAGGCCGCGCTTGTCGGGCGCTTCCCGGACGCGCAGGCGCTCGCCTCGGCGGCCGACCTGGCCGGGGAAATCGCCCCCCTTTCCGACATCCACGCATCCGCGGACTACCGGCGCCACCTGGCGCGCGTGCTCACGGCGCGCGCACTGGAGGACGCGGCCGCGCGAGCGGGAGGAGCCCATTCATGACCACGAAGCGACTGATCACGGTCACGGTCAACGGCGAGACTCGCAGCGCCGAGATCGAGCCCCGGCTGACCCTGGCGGACTTCCTGCGCCACACCCTCGATCTCACCGGGACCCACGTCGGCTGCGAGCACGGGGTCTGCGGCGCCTGCACCGTGCTGATCGACGGTCGCTCGGCCCGATCCTGCCTCACCTTCGCCGTGCAGGCCGACGGGCACGCGGTGACCACCATCGAGGGGCTCGGCCCTGAACCCGGTGCGCTCGGTGTTCTGCAGGAGGCGTTCCAGCGCCACCACGCCCTGCAATGCGGCTTCTGCACGCCCGGCATGCTGACCACCCTGACCGAGCTGCTGAACGACAATCCCCAACCCACCGAGGATGACGTGCGCGAGGTGATCACGGGCAATCTGTGCCGCTGCACCGGCTATGCCGGCATCGTCGCGGCTGCGCTGGATGCGGCGCGGCGCATCCAGGAAGGGGCTTGAGCCATGGGCGTCAAGCATTTCGGCGCACGCGTCGCGCGGCTCGAGGATCCGGCCCTTCTGACCGGCCGCGGGCGCTATGTGGACGACGTGAAAATTCCCGGCGCGCTGCACGCCTGCTTCGTGCGCTCGCCCCACGGCCATGCGTTCATCCGCGAGATCGACGCCGCCACGGCGCTCGACATGCCGGGCGTCGTCGCGGTGATCACGGCCGACGACCTGCCCGGGCCGATGCGGCACGAGCGCATGCCCATGCTGGTGCCGAATGCGGCGATCGCCGCGCTGCGCACGCAGCATTGCCTCGCCCGCGAGGAGGTCTGCTACGTCGGCCAGACCGTGGCGGTGGTGATCGCGGAGAGCCGTTACGTCGCCGAGGATGCGGCGGCGGCGGTGTTCGTGGACTACGACCCGCTTCCTGCCGTCAGCGACTGCCTCGCGGCGCTGGAGCCCGGCGCGCCGCCCGCCCATCGGGACCTGCCGGACAATCTCGCATCCTCGTTCCGGCAGTCCTTCGGTGATGTGGAGGCCGCCTTCGCAGATGCCCCCCACGTGTTCCGCGAGCGCCTGTTCCAGCATCGCGGGGGTGGCATGGCGCTGGAAACGCGGGGCGTGGTCGCCCACCACGATCCCGCCACCGACATGCTCACCGTCTGGTCTGCCACCCAGACCCCCCACATCGGGCGCCGGATGATGGCCGACCTCATCGGCCGCAGCCCGGAGAAGATCCGCGTCATCGCGCCCGACGTCGGCGGCGGCTTCGGGCCGAAGGCGATCTTCTATGCCGAAGAAGCCGTGATCGCGGCGGTCGCGCTGAAGCTCGGCGTCGCGGTGAAGTGGATCGAGGATCGCCGCGAGCACTTCCTTGCCGCCACGCAGGAGCGCGATCAGCACTGGGACGTGGAGATCGCCGTGGAGGCGGACGGCCGGATCCGCGGCGTGCGCGGCAGCCTCGTGCATGACACCGGCGCTTTCGTGCCGTGGGGCGTGATCATGCCCTACATCGCTTCGGCCACCATGCCCGGCCCCTACGTGCTCCCGGCCTATCGGCTCGACGTGAAGGTGGCGCTCACCAACAAGGTCGCCACGACGCCGGTGCGCGGCGCCGGCCGCCCGCAGGCGGTCTTCGCCATGGAGCGTCTCATGGATCGCGTCGCCCGCGAGCTCGGGCTCGATCCGGCCGAGGTCCGCCGGCGCAACTTCATCCAGCCGCAGCAGATGCCCTATGCGGTCGGCCTGATCTTCCGGGACGGGAAGCCCCTCGTCTATGACAGCGGCGACTATCCCAAGGCCCAGGCCGAGGCCCTGGCGCTTGCCGGCTACGCCGATTTCCCGGCCCGCAAGGCCGCGGCGCTCGCGGCGGGACGCCATATCGGCATCGGCATCGCCAACTACGTGGAAGGAACCGGCCTCGGCCCGTTCGAGGGCGTGACCGTGCGGGTCCAGCAGAACGGCAAGGTGATGGTCGCCACCGGAGCCACGAACCAGGGCCAGGGCACGCGGACCACGCTGTCGCAGATCGTCGCCGACCGGCTGGGCTGCCGCCTCGACGACATCGAGATGAGCATCGGCGACACCGCGACCATCGCCAACGGCGTCGGCGCCTTCGCGAGCCGCCAGGCGGTGAATGCGGGATCGTCCGCCGCCATGGCGGCCGAGGCGGTGCGCGGCAAGGTGCTGAAGCTCGCCGCCCGCACCCTCGGCGTGCCGGAGGCCGACGTGGTCATCGAGGACGGCAAGGCGGTGGCCCAGGGCGGCAACAAGCCGGAGATCGGCCTCGGCGACCTCGCGCGCCTGTCCCAGGGCATGCCCGGCTTCTCGATGACGGCCGGCGACGAGCCGGGGCTCGAGCACACCGCCTATTTCACGCCGCCCCAGGCGTCGTATTGCAGCGGCACCCACGTGGTGGAGGCCGAGGTGGACATCATGACCGGCGGCGTGCGCCTGCTCACCTACGCGGTGGCCCACGACAGCGGCAACATCATCAATCCGCTGATCGTCGACGGACAGGTCCAGGGCGGGGTGGCGCACGGCATCGGCAACGCCCTCATGGAGTTCATGAAATATGACGAGAATGCCCAGCCGGTGACGACCACGTTCGCGGACTACCTGATGCCCATGGCGACCGACGTGCCGGTCTGCCGGATCGCCCATGTGGAGAGCCCCTCGCCGCTCAATCCACTCGGCGTCAAGGGCGCCGGAGAAGGCGGCACCATCCCCGCCGCGGCGGCCATCATCGCCGCCGTCGAGGACGCCCTTGCACCGTTCGGCGTGCATTTCGCCGAGACTCCCCTGACCCCCGAGCGCATCGTCGAGGCGCTCGCCGCGGCCGGGGCCTACCGGAGGGCGGGAGCATGACCGGAAAGGGCGAAACCCTCGGCACGGTCCAGCGTGTGGTGGAAATCCTCCGCCACCTCGCCGAGCACGGCGAGACGACCATCAAGGACCTCTCGGCCGCCCTCGGCCTGGTCCCCAGCACCTGCCACCGGATGCTCGACCTGCTGGCGCGGGAGGGGCTGGTGGATCGCAACGCGGCCCGGCGCAGCTATGTGGTGGGGCCGGAATTCTTCCGCCTTGCCTCGCTCGTGCATACGCACCTCGACGTGCGCAGCGTCGCCCGCCCCTTCCTCCAGCAGGTGGTGGATGCGTGCAACGAAACCTGCGTGCTGAGCCTCTACCAGCCCGCCGAGGGACACATGGTGTTCGCCGAGAAATGCGACTCCAGCCAGCTCCTGCGCTACCAGTTGACCCTTAATACCGCCCTGCCCGTGGCCTGGGGCGCCAGCGGCCGCTCCATCATGGCCTTTCTTCCCGAGGAGGAGCGAAAGCGCCTGTACAAGGCGACCGGGACAGCGCCCGGGACCGGGCAGAAGCTGGCGCCCGCGGCCGAGCTGGAGGAGGAACTCGCCGGCGTCCGCAAGCGCGGCTACGCCATCACCCATGGCCAGAAGATCGCCGGCGCGGTCGGCATCAGCGCTCCGGTGTTCGGCGCGGGCGGCACGGTCATCGGCAGCCTCGGCGTCACCGTGCCCGAACAGCGCATCGCCGAGGCCGACGAAGTCGAGCTCGCGGACCTGGTGCGCCGCCACGCAAACGCGCTCTCCCGAGCCCTCGGCGCCCCCGAGCCCCCGCTTTCCCAGAAGGCTGCTTCAGCATGAACACGTCCGCCGCCCAAGTCCCCGAAGGCCCGCGGGACGCCGGGCCGTTGCGACACCTGCGGGTGCTCGACCTCACCCAGTTTCTCTCGGGCCCCTACGCCACCCAGATCCTCGGCGACCTCGGCGCCGAGGTCATCAAGGTGGAAGCGCCGGAGGGTGACATGACGCGCCGTCTGCCGCCTAACTTCGTCGGCGAGGACAGCGCCTACTATCTCAGCGTCAACCGCAACAAGAAGAGCCTTGCGGTGGACCTGAAGTCGGATGCCGGCCGCGCGCTCGTCTGCGACCTCGCCCGCACCTGCGACGTGGTTGTGGAGAACTTCCGCCCCGGGGTCCTCGATCGGCTGGGCCTGTCCTACGCGCAGCTCTCCGCCGACCAGCCCGGGCTGGTATGGTGCTCGATCAGCGGCTTTGGCCAGGACGGCCCCTACCGCGACCGGCCGGCCTACGACATGATCGTCCAGGCCATGTCGGGCGGCATGTCGCTCACCGGTGAGGTGGACGGCCATTCGGTGCGATCGGGCATTCCCCTCGGCGACATCGCGGCGGGCATGTACGCGGTCATCGGCATCCTGGCGGCCCTCGCCGACCGCGACCGCAGCGGCAAGGGTCGCGCGGTGGATGTGGCCATGCTCGACTGCCAGATCGCCATGCTGAGCTACCAAGCCGCCTATTTCCTCGCCTCCGGCCATGTCCCGGGCCGCCAGGGCAGAGGCCATGACTCGATCCCCACCTACCGCGCCTTCACCTGCGCGGACGGCGCCGACGTGGTCATCACCGCCAACACGGAGCGGATGTGGCGGTCGCTGTGCGGCGTCCTCGGCCATCCTGAACTGGTGGGCGACCCGCGCTTCGCCGTGAATGCCGCGCGCTACGAGAACCGGTTGGCGCTCTGGAGCATCATCGAGGCCGCATTCCGGACACGGGCCGCGGAGGCCTGGGTCGAAGCGCTGGTGGCCGCCGAGATTCCCGCCACCGTGGTCAACACGCTCGACCGCAGCCTCACCGATCCCCACGTGCTCCACCGCCGCATGGTGGTGGAAACGCAGGGGCCGGATGGCGAGCGCCTGCGCGTCGCCGGCAACCCGGTGAAGTATCTCGGCGAAGCCGAGCCGGCGCACGCCTTCCCGCCACGTCTCGGCAGCGACGAGGATGACGTGCTGGCGCGCGTGCTGAACCTGTCCGTCGGCGCCATCGCCGCCCTGCGCGACAGCGGCGTGATCGGCCGGCGGGACACAAAAACGGCCCCGGCGGGGGCGCAGGCGGGAGCGGCGAGGACCGGTGGAGCATGACTAACAACACCATCGCTAACACGATCGCAACGACCATCCAGGGGTCCCTGGTGCGGATCTCCATTGCGCGGGCCGATCGCGGCAACATGCTGACCATCTGCATGATCGGCGCGCTGACGGAGGCGATCCGCGGCCTGCCGCACGACGCAAAGGCGGTCCATCTCTACGGGGAGGGGCCGGACTTCTGCCGAGGCCGCGATCCCCAGGGAGGCCTGACCGCGGCGACGGCCCTCGAAGTTCGCGAACGGCTCATCGAGCCGATCCTCGGGCTCTACGATGCCATCTCGGCGTGCCCGGTACCGGTGATCGCCAGCGTCAACGGAGCGGCGCGCGGCCTCGGCGCCGCGCTCGCCGGCGCCTGCGACGTGACGATCGCCGCGCGCAGCGCGCGTTTCAGCCTGCCGGAGATGGAAAAGGACCTGCCCCCCACCCTCGCGATCTCCGCCCTGATGCGGCGCGTGCCGACCAAGGCGCTCACCTATCTCGTGCTCAGCCTCGATGAAATCGACGCCGACACCGCGCTCGGGCTGGGCCTGGTGAGCCTCGTGGCGGAGGGTGACGCGGTTCGGGCAGCAGACCCTCTGATCGCCACGCTCTGTTCCCGGGCGCGGCCCGCGCTGGTCGCGGTCAAGGATTATCTGAGGGTCGCGCCGGAGCTGTCTCCCCGCCCCGCTAGGGATCTCGCGGCGAACCTGCTGGCGGGCGTCCTCTCCTCGCGGGGGGCCTGAGCGCGATGCTGGAATTCCTGGACATCAATGGCGAGCGGATCGCCTTCCGCCGGGCGGGGCAAGGGCCCGCCGTGCTGCTGATCCACAGCCTCGGCCTTGACTGCGGACTGTGGACGCGCACGCTCGAAGCGTTGTCGGACCGGTTCGCCGTGGTGGCGCTTGATTGCCGCGGCCACGGCGCGAGTTCCAACCGTGGCGGCTTCACCGTCGAGGCGGTCGCCAGCGATGCGCGCACTCTGATGGAAACCCTCGGCCACGCGCGCTTTCACGTGGTGGGCATGTCAATGGGCGGGCTGATGGCGGCGCGTGTCGCCGCCAAGGCGCCATCCAGCGTCCTTTGCCTCGTGCTGTGCGGCGCCTACGTCAGCGTCGGCGCCGCCGGTCCGCCGCGGATCGCGGCCACGCGTGCCGAGCTTGCCAATACTTCAATGGCCGACTTCGGCCGCGCGTATGCCGACGATACAATCCTCCCCACGTCCGATGCGGCCGCCCGCCGCTTCGTGGCCCATGCGATCGCCAAAATGACGGCAGGCGACTATCTCGACACGATCGAGGCAATCCTCACGGCGGACATCACGTCGCTCTTGCCTGCCATCGCAGCCCCAACCCTCGTCCTGACCGGATCGGCTGATCGCCGCGCTCCACCCGAGAAGGGGCGAGAACTGGCGCATGCCGTGCGAAACGCGCGCTTCGAGGAATTGCAGGGCGCCGGCCACCTCGCCGTCCTCGACGCGCCGGATATCTTTAATTCACATTTGCGTGGATTTCTGACACAAGGCCGTCTGGGTGATGGAGCGACGCGATCCACGGGCCGGCACCCGCCAAGGTGAACTCGCACAGCGTCCCGCCATCACATCCGCAATGGCGACATCTGCCATGTCGCGCCTGGAGCGCCCGCCAATCAACGTGCTTTGCCAGCTGATTAGCGAGCGCGTTCTCCATGAATTGTCGAATAAGCAGAACCCCAGTAATCGGGCCGGTCGCGGCGAGGATCGGTGTCGGCCAATCCCCTGTCTTCCTCGAGTGTCAACACCCGAGAAAGCTCGTTCCCTCAATCTGTCACTTCGGTGGTGAGGCACACCGACTTTAGACGAGCGGTCCGCGTGCCGCAGCAGCGCAAAAGCCAGCGAGTGCTAGCGCCGTCAACGAAGAAGCGAGAGCGTGGCAGCAGTCGTTGTGACTGGGTATCTCAAGCCAGTTCGCGCCTCAGCGGTGCGAAATCGATCAGCGGCTCGGGAACCGAGATGCCCTTCCGGACTGCCGGACGCGACGCCACGCGCTCGAACCACGCGTCAAGATGGGGATAATCCTTCACGGGGAAGAATGAGGCGATGGCCGTGTTGATCCATCCAAAAAAGGCGATATCGACGATGGAATAGGTGCCGCAAAAATAATCGCGACCTTTCAGCAACTTCTCCATTACGGCCTCCAGCCGGGCTGCCTCTTTGCTGTAGCGCTCGAAGGCGAATGGGACTGTCTCGGAGGAAAAATAGGCGAAGAACGCCCGTTGACCGAACATAGGCCCGACAGACGCCGCCTGCAGGAACAAAAGCTCGATTGCCTCGAATCGCCCCGCTGGGTCCGCCGGCATCAGCCGACCGGTCTTTTCCGCCAGATACAGAAGGATGGCGTTGGATTCATAGATCACCTGCCCGGTCTCGGTATCGACAATGACGGGGATTTTCGCGTTCGGATTAAGGTCAACGAACTCGGGAGCGAACTGCTCGCCGGCGAACGTATTGACCCTCTTCACCGTGTACGGCAGCCCCAACTCTTCCAGAGCGATGCTGATCTTGTGGCCGTTCGGCGTGTTGTGCGTGTAAAGCTCGATCATGATTGCATATCCCCATCGACGATGTGGTGTGAGGCTCATCTCCCAATTTTGGAATGATAAGTCAATAATAGTGCCTCACGAGCGGCGGGCCCTATGGGCACATTTCCGTGAAGTGTCTAATCCGAATGTAGGAAGACCGCCAGAAGCTTGCTCTCCTCCGGCGATGGCATTAATAGAATGCCATGGATAAAAAAGGAAAGAGCGCGCTGCGCCGCGGACGCCCGAGGGAGTTTGAGCCTGACGAGGCGCTAGATGCTGCCATGCGCGTGTTCTGGACCCGGGGATACGAGGCCACCACCATGGCGGAACTCGTGGAGTCATTGGGTCTCAACCGCGCCAGCCTCTACGGGGCCTTTGGCGACAAGGAAGAACTATTTCTCAAGGTGCTAGAGCGTTATGGCGAGAAATTTTCCAGCCGTCAGATTTCAGCCTTGGCCGAATATGATGATGCCTTCGAGGCAGTTTGGCGTTTTTTGGAACGCACGGCGGAGCATCTGACTGATACACGATTGCCGCGCGGCTGCCTCTTCGCCAACACGATTATTGAGAGCCCCAATGGCTCCGCACCCATCACGCGCGTGGTCGCAGCCGGGGTGAGCGGGCTGGAGGCTGCCCTATACGAGGTGCTACGCCGGGCGCAGGCCGCCGGTTACATCAGCCCTGATGCGGATATGCGTGCTCTGGCGCGGTTTTTTGCCGGGGTGGCGCAGGGAATGGCGTTGATGGCAAAAGTCACGGCTGACCCCTCCCTGGTTTTTGACATTGCGCGCACAGCCATGCGGGCATGGCCCCATTCGCCTAGCGCAGCCGATGCCGAGATGCGCCTCGCGGGTGGGATCGATCAAGTTGAATCGCGGGGGAAGGGTAAGAAGGCTCCCGCACGAGCGGCAGTGAGCGGCTGTCACCAGACCAGACCCCGGGGAGTATGATAAGTAGTCCGAGTAGCATAGGCTGCACCCCGCCCGACTGTGATGTCACAGCGGGCTATTGCGGCCATCCGCCCACTTGGGCGTCAAATCACGATGCCTGCCAAGGTCCGGCGTAAATCGGCCGCGGCAGAAGGCCCGATTTTGCGTTCGAAATGCATCTGCGCAGCTTGCCACAACGGTGTGGCGGCGGCGAGAGCGGTCGCGCCCTTCTGGGTAAGATCGACTCGCCGGCTTCGGGCATCCATTTCGTCCACAGCGACCTGTATGAGGCCGGCGCGCTCAAGCGGGCGCAAATTTTTGCCCGCAGTTGTCCGATCTAGGTCAAGAGCGTCAGCAAGATCGCCGACGGATAGATTTTTCCGCTCATGCAGCAAAGCGAGGATTGCAAATTGCGTCACTCGCAGGCCGGATGGCGCAAGGCAGGTGTCGTAATAGTGTGTCACGCGTCGAGCGGCTTTCCGCAGCGCATTGCAGTTGCACTGGTCGATCCCGGTCCCCCTGTCAGTGCGCATGGAAGCCCTCCTGCGGGACGATAAGGATTGATCGTCTCCCGAGATGTGAGCGTATGCTTGCATCTGCGACGTGACAACTGTCACGAGCGTTCGAGGCGTCAGACCGATGCCTCTGCTTCCTCCGCGAGTGGGTGCAAGGCTGGGGGGGGGCGGCCTCCCTGCAAAACAGCTTGCCACGAATGAGGGTATATGCTCTTTTCTCATTTAGGAGCATATGCTCTTAAATGTCCGTGCCGACAGAGTGGTAGATGCCCACCGTTTCCCAAAACAGGGGCAGGAGGAAGCTCATGTCAAACGAATCGAAAGACGCCCTGAACCAGGCTGTTACAGTGGGCGAGGTGAGCTTCGCTTTTCGACGTTTCGGCGCCGAGAACGGCGTGCCGCTGGTCCTCTTGCAGCGCTTTCGCGGCACGATGGACGACTGGGACCCAGACCTTCTTGATGCTCTGGCGGCAACCCGCCCAGTCATAATCTTCGACAATGAAGGCATCGGCCGCTCGTCAGGTCGCACACCGCCGACGGTCGAGGGCATGGCGGAAGGTGCGGCGCGCTTCATCACGACGCTCGGGCGACGAACAGTCGACATTCTTGGTTGGTCCCTGGGAGGCAGCGTTGGCCAGGCGCTCGCGCTTTCCCGTCCCGATCTCGTTCGCAAGCTCGTGGTGGCCGGTTCCAGCCCAGGCCACGTGCAAGATGCTCCGGCTGTGCCGCCCAAGGTATGGCAAGTGGCCGGCAAGCTCGAAAATGAGGACGAAGATTTCCTTTATCTTTTTTTCCGGGAAACCGAGGCCGGACGTCAGGCGGGTCGAGCTCATCTTGCGCGTCTTCGCCAGCGCCCAGAGGCCTTCACAAACCCTGTCTCGCTCCAATCTATGCAGGCACAGGCCGCAGCTATCGCAGCCTTCTCGGAACCCGGGACCTCCCTGCTGGAGGCATTGGCGAACCTCACTTGCCCAGCCTTCGTGGCAAATGGCTACGATGATGTAATGGTTCCAGCATTTAAGTCTTACGTAATGGCGCGCGCGATGCCGCGTGCAAAACTGACAATTTACCCCGATAGCGGTCATGGTTTTCTATTCCAATACGCACGCGAGTTCGCTCAAGATATATCTATATTTTTCGATAACTAAAATACAATACACAGACACAGCCAATCTGCAATTCTCGAAAGGAACGATCCAAGATGGAACAGCGAAACATCTTCGTGGCGGGTGCAACCGGAGCCACCGGAGGGGAGGTGGTCATGCAACTCCTAAGGCGTGGCCATCGCGTTCGCGCGCTTGCCCACCGCCACGATGAGCGTGCCGAAGGTCTAGCAAGAAGCGGAGCCGAGGTGGTGTTCGGGGATCTGCTGGATTTCGACGCCATGCGTACTCAACTGGCCGGCATACAGGCCGCCTATTTCGTCTATCCGATCCGGCCCGGTATTCTATCCGCCACGGTTCAGTTTGCGCAGGCTGCGCGCGAGGCGGGGCTCGACATGATCGTTAACATGTCTCAGATCTCCGCACGCGAGGATTCCAAGAGCCACGCCGCGCGTGACCACTGGCTGTCGGAGCGGGTTTTCGACTGGTCGGGCATTCCCACGGCCCACGTGCGTCCGACCTTCTTCGCCGAGTGGTTGCTCTATCTCGCGCCCATGATCCGGGCTGGCATTCTCCATGTGCCATTCGGGACCGGCCGCCATGCGCCCATCGCTGCAGAGGACCAGGCCGCCGTAATCGCAGCAATCCTTGAACAGCCGGCAGCCCACGCGGGCAAGATCTATCCGCTGTTTGGGCCCGTCGAACTGACCCACGCTGAGATCGCACGTGCAATCGCACACGAACTCGGCCGGCCGGTCACCTATCAACAGGTACCATTCGAGACCTTTCTGCAGATTCTTGGCGGTTCGGGACAAAAGCCGCCAATCCAACACACCGCGACCGCCCTTTACGGCGAGTTTGAGGACCGGCCCGATCGTAACAGCGGGGATTCGTTCCTGATCCAGCATCTTCGGGAAGTGGCCGTGGACCATCAAAACGGGCTGTTCGCCGGCACCAATAACGTAGTCGAGACCATTGGCGGCCGTCCGCCCATGACCATCGAGGCGTTCATCCGCAAGCACGCCGCGACATTCGTGGCAAGTTCCGCGGCTTAAACGTGGATTAGCCCACTCCACACATCGAGGACTCCCGGTTGGATGGCATATCTAGTGATGCCATCCAACCGCGCTCTAGCGCACCGGCACGTGCTTCTCGCCGACGGAGGGGAGGGGGCAGACGGCGAGCCGGTCCAACTCGTCCAATTCCATGGCGTGCATGCGGCCCCATTCGCATAGCGCAAGCAACACCGGCTCCAGACTCAGTCCTAGGCGCGTTGCTGTGTACTCTACGCGTGGCGGCACCTCGCGATAGACTTCGCGATGGACAAGGCCGTGCTCCTCCATCTCCTTTAGTTGCTGGATCAGGACCTTCTGGCTGATCTCAGGCATCAATCGCTGCAAGGCGGACAGCCGGTGTGGGCCGCTGAAGAGGTGATAGAGAACGATTGCCTTCCAGCGCCCGGCGATGACCTTCAGGGCGCGCTCCGCGGGCAGCACCGGCAATTGTTTGACGACGTGGGCCATACTTACCTCATGGTCAGTAGATAACCAAATTGTCCGTAGTCCCTTTCTCTACCGTATGGCACATCCGGGTGCGAGACAATCCAACCAAGGATTTCTGCCATGAAGGCTGTACAAATCACCCGCTTCGGGGGGCCGGAGGTCTTGGAGCTTGTGGAGCTTCCACTCCCGGTGGTGGCCCCGGGGCAGTTGCTGGTGAAGGTGGGCGCCGCCGGCGTCAATTTCGCGGAGACCCTCATGCGGGAGAACCGCTATGCGTTGACCCCGCCTCTGCCGTCCGTACTTGGCTCCGAGGTGGCCGGAATAGTGGACACGGTGGGCGCCGGCGTGACGGGCTTCGCTCCCGGAGAGCGGGTAATCGCACCGCTCTTCGCCGCCAATGTCTATTTCGGCGGCTACGCAGAATATGTTGCAATCGACGCCAGATGGGCCGTCCCCGTCCCGGATGCAGTGGCGTGGGACGCGGCGTTGGCTCTCACGGTCCAAGGGCTGTCAGCGCTTCACCTGGTTCGCGGGCGGCCGCTCGACAACAAGACGGTGCTCGTGAGCGCTGCCGCCGGCGGCGTCGGTTCGCTCTTGGTCCAACTCGCAAAGCGGGCGGGAGCACGCAGGGTGATCGCGGCGGCCAGCACTGAGGAGAAGCGGGCTTTCGCTTTGTCGCTCGGCGCCGACGCAGCGGTGGATTACACGCAGGCTGATTGGTTGGACGCGCTTCGACAGGCGGGCGGCGATCAGGGGCCCGACCTCATTTTCGAGTCCACAGGTGGCAGCGTCACCACAGCCTGCCTTCAGGCTCTGGCGCCCCGGGGCGAGGTCATCATCTACGGATCACTTAACATCCAGGAATTTCATATCGGAGTGCCGGAACTGCTGGGTCTTATCTTCAAAAACCAGTCGGTGACCGGATTTGCCTTGGCGCCTCTGCTAACACCACAGAACCTGCGGGCCGACCTCGAGGAACTGTTCGCCCTGAACGTGTCAGGGGCGCTTCAGGTGAAGATCGGCGGCAGCTATCCTCTGGCGCAGGCTGCCGAGGCCCACAAGGTTCTGCAGAGCCGGGGCACAATCGGCAAGATCGTCCTTCTGCCTTGAGCGGGCCGATGCGTGCGCTCATCGTTTTTGCCTATCCAGAGACGGGTAGCTTCCATGGAGCGTTGCTGCAGGAGGCGCGTGCTGCCTTGGTTGAAGACGGCCACGAGGTTAAGGTCTCCGACCTCTACGCTCTCGGCTTCGATCCTGTTTCGGACCGGCGCAACTTCACCACTCGGGCGGACGCGTCCCGTCTCGATCTGCAAAACGAGGAAGCCCATGCCAGCCGTCAAGGAGGCTATGTGCCTTCCCTGCGTGCGGAGATGGATAAGCTTGCTTGGTGCGACTTGCTGATTCTTCAGTTCCCCATCTGGTGGCTCGGGCCGCCGGCCATTTTGAAGGGGTGGATCGACCGCGTGTTTGCGGTCGGGCAGGCCTACGGTGGCGGCCGGTGGTTCGACGAGGGAATGCTCAATGGAAAGCGCGCCATGTGCGTGGTCACAACTGGTGGGCCTTCCTCCGTCTATGCGCGCGATGGTGTGTACGCCCCTATGGCGGAAATCCTGCTGCCGCTTCATCTCGGTGCGCTGGGTTTCGTCGGTTTTACCGTTCTTGAGCCACTCGCCTTCTATGGCCCCGGCCGTTGGATGAGTGCGCGCGAGCGGGCCGATGCCCTTGCGAGATACCGTGACCGGCTGCGGAATCTCGACAGTGCACCACAAGTCCGGCAGCCGACGGCGCAGACCCTCCGCCGACATTTGAACCGTGTTACTCGAAGCTAACCACCAGATCCGTCCAGATTGCTCCCCCGAATTTCTGCGCAACGGTAGCGCCTGTCTGGCTGTGGCCGGGCTCGGGGGCGCTTCGCGTCCCTCATTGCCCCAGCATAGCATTCACACGAGCGGAGGCGTTGCGGCGTAGATTCATGTAGAACAAGTTATAGTCATATACATGATCGTTGCCCTGCCCAAGCGACAGGCTGCCACGGAAAGGAGAGCTCGGCGGCAGATCAACGACCAGAAGGTGGTCCAGGCAGGCGGCCTCCGTGTGGCCGGGCAGAACCGTCGGCAGGGTGCCATTCGGGCTCAGGAGTGGAGGCAGCGCCCCCAAATTCAAGCTCGACGGTGCGGCGCTATCGATGCGCCAATTGAGCGGGTTGACGCAGAGCAGCGCCCGGGAGCCGATTTGCTCATACTGTCCATGGCTCCAGATCAAGGCCGTGCCGTCGCGCGTGCGGTTGACGCGCGCGTTCGAGACGGTGTTCCAATCGACTAGGCAACGTGTCTGCGTCGCGGCGGCGCAATCGGGAATGGCCCGTCCCAGAAGTCCCCTGGGAGCAGGCGAACCGATCATGAAGACGGCCACCAAACGCCGGGCCAGCTGCGTGCCGGCGATACGCTCCTGAATGAGGCGCATGGCGTGGAGCGAGCCCTGACTGTGTCCCGCTACGATGAAGGGGCGGCCCTGGTTCTGGTGCGCGATATAGAAGTCGAAGGCGCGCAACACATCCTCGTACGCCAGATCAAGCGCCGCGACGGATCGCGGGTCGTCCGGCCGCGTGAGGGCGAACACCGTGGCTTGGCGATAACGAGGCGCAAACACGCGGCAACAGTCATTGAAGACAGTGGCTTGTTCGCGAATCGCCCCGTCGACGCTCAAACCACCGCGCTCGCCCCCTCGCCCCGGGCTTGCCGGAGCGTTCCATCTGACGCGTCCGAAATAGGTGGTTGGATGGATATAGAAAACGTCAGCGTGAGCAACGGCCTGGCGGTCCACCTCACCGGGGGGGACCAGATCGGCAGCGTCCCGCATGTCGGGCAATGCGGCCCAGTATTCCCGCTGCGCATAGTCGGGCGCCGGCGGCAGCGTACCTGCAATAGCAGTACGTTGCGCCAGCCAATCCCGCAGGGGCCGGCGGACCTTAGCCTGTGCGCAGTGCGGAGCATCGAGAACGAGCAGGAAGGTAAGAAGAAGGCCGGCGGCAACAGCCTGAAGCCCGCGCAAGAGGCTCATCGTTTGGATCCTTCGGACGGGCTGTCGGGAACACCAGCCTCCCGGCGGGTTTTCTGTGTGAGACGCCAGACCACCATCGCGTCGGCGCCGGGTCCCGGGCGGGGGGCGAGGCGATCCTGCGGAATGGCCTCGCCGGTTTCGGTGTCGATGAAGGCCAGCTTCACGCGGCGGCCAGTGTTCCGGTCGTACAGTTCCAGGGGCGACGCGTCGGCGCCAGACGCCTGCCAGCGGTCGCCCCATTCCAGCATCGCGACGATGGCAGGTTGAAGGTCACGCCCCTTGGGGGTGAGCCGGTATTCATGGCGCGGAGGATGCGCGCTGTAGAGGTGCCGAGCGATCAACCCGTTGGCCTCCAGATGTCTTAGGCGCGCAGCGAGCGTGTTAGGAGGCATATCGGTGGATCGCTGGAACTCCTCATAGCGGGTAAGCCCCAGCGACAAATCTCTCAGGACCAGGAAAGCCCATCGGTCGCCGATCGCCTCGAGCGTGCCCGCGATGGAGCACACCATGCCCTGAAAGCTTCTCGATTTCATAAGATCAGCCCGGAAAGCAGCGTCCGAAGGCGCGAAATAGCTTCATGGAACCTTTAACGCGTACCTTGCGCAGGACGATAGCCGGCACCATTGCGTAGTCGCGGTTTAAAATGGCGAGCCATGTCTTCGCATCGGCATGGATCGCGACGTCCGCTTTGCCCGCATGCCCCGGCGCGACGTGGATCTTCTTGTCCCGGATCACAATCGTAGCGATGACACCCTCGGCACCCGTGAACGTCCAATGATACGTCGCGTCGAGGTCGCCAGCCTTCCCCCGCTGGAAGGCGAGCGGCAACATGGCAAGAAAGCCCCGGACGGACTCCGCCCTGGTGGAGCTTCGCACCCGCTTGGCGGTCTTGTGGGCGAAGCGCCGACCCACATGCTCTTCCGCGTCGGAGCCTGGAAGGACGTAGACGGTCTCCGCCTTGTCCATCAAAGGCTGGGCGATCTGCCGGACATAAGCGGGCCGATCCTCGAGAAACGGATTTATCACATCCTCTCCAGCCGGGCAGACCGCGATGCAATAGGCCGCCTTGTAGCCAGGCTTGAAGGAGAGCGACTGCCACAGCGTACGCGTTTCCCCCTCGCTGAAGCGCTCACGATATTGCTTCATGGACCGGGATTCGACCGTAGCGTCCACCCAATCGGTGAAGTTTCCGAGGAAGTCACGATAGTTATGGGTATAGCAACTCAGGAAGTCGAAACCGCCGTCCGGTTTCAGCGCCCCCACAGGACAGGCGGCGACACACAACTTGCATTCGAGGCATGGATTATAATTGATAGGTCGGTCATAGGCGTCGGCCTCAGGCCCGATCAGCACCGTTCCCAAGAGGACAAAGCTGCCGAATTTGGGATGGATGATGCTGCGGTGAATTCCCATGCGCCCGAGCCCGGCCTCCACCGCGATAGGCTTGTGCGCCACGAGCCAGTTTCGGCCCGGGAGTTGAGTTTCCATGGGGAAGGCGGCCACAGCGTTGCAGGCCTCTACCCCCTCCGCCTCAAGGGCCCGGACAATCTCGCGGGCGGCGGCGTTCACCTCGTCGTAGACGGCGTGGAACTCCTGATTGGCCACCGAGCGCGCCACGGCGCGGACGGGCGCGCGGTTCATTCGCTTCGCGAGGGCCATTAGGGTCCGGGTTTCAGGCTGAATCTGAGTTATGTACGGCCGCTGGTCGGCGAGCGCCGGCCGATCGGCTTCGACCAGCCCCACATCGTCCGCGCCATGCAGGCGCGCGAGGTCCTTGAGCCAATCTGCGGGGAGGGTTTGCCGTCGTTCGGCGCGTGGTGCGCGCTTCGCGGCGACGACAGTGGGATGATCGTCGAGACGCATGCCATTCTCCCAGTCACTATTATTATGATAGTCACTTGGAGAATGGGGTGTCAATCGGCGTGGCGTGGCGTTCCGCACGCCAGCTCTGGCTAACCCCCGCGCATCCGCGCTGTCGTTTTGCGAGACGAACTTGCGAGCCCCAAGCGCGCACCGATACCAACCCGCACTGAAGTCATCGGCGCGGCCATTTGATTGATGCCGCTCCATACGCGCGTCTTCGATCGCCCAATAAGGATCTCGGTTGCCTCGAGGACAGCCCCATCAACCGCGTCGCCTTCGAAGCCTATGTGGAGCAGGTGCTCGTTCCCGAACTCTCACCGGGCGACATCGTGGTGATGGACAATCTCGGTTCCCACAAAGCGCTGGCGGTGCGCCGGATGATCGAGGCCGCCGGCGCAGACCTCCTGTTCCTGCCGCCCTACAGCCCCGACTTCAACCCGATCGAGAACGCCTTCTCAAAACTCAAGGCCCACCTGCGCAAAGCTGCCGAGCGCACCGTCGCAGGCCTGTGGGCCGCCATCGGACGTAGAGCCGATCTCTTCACGTCGCAGCAGTGCCGGAATTTCTTCGAAGCCGCAGGATATGATCCAATATGATCGGCTACCGCTCTAGGGCGTCCAATGCTGCGACGCCGGCCAAGGCGGCCCTAAATTTGTGGGCCAAGGGACTATCGTGCGATGTCGCGTGTTACGGCATTACCGTCAACTGCATCGCCCCGGGCCGCATCAAGAGCGAACAGACGATGACGCGGCTTCACCCGACAGAGGCCGCGCGCGACGCCTTCATCAAGGCGAATATACCGATCGGATATTTCGGTGAGCCAGAGGACATTGCTAACATGGCCATCTATCTTGCATCACCTCTGTCTAGATATGTTACAGGCGCGGTCATCCCGATCGATGGCGGGATGCACTACTTCGCCCATTAAGAACCCTGTGCGACCCAGTATTTACTTGGTTAGCTACGATTGGTGTTCGGAGTAAGAGCCGAGACGCTACGCAAATATTCGTAAGACGTCTCGCTCGCCCCTATCAAATTTCAGCCTTCAACGTATCAGGAGCCGTTGCGCGACACTGCGGCAATTGATTTGTCTCAAGCCGAAGCCTCCCCGCAACCGCCGACTTGCCCTCGAGGAGGTCGGTCATCTCGACCGAGATTCGGTCGGCCGCGAGCCGCAGCGCCTCGTCGATATGGATATAGCGTTGCGTCACGCCGCGCGATGCGTGGCCGAGCAGCGCCGCGATGGTCAGCTCGGAAAAGCCAAGGTCGCCGGCGACGCTCGCGAAGGTATGGCGCAGCGTATGCGGGGTGACGTCCTCCAGTCGCGCCATTGCGCAGACACGATCGAGCACGCGCACGATCCCGACAAAATGCCCTTCACCCCAATCGGCCGGGAAGAAGAAGCGCGATCCGGCCTGTGGCTGAGCCAGCAGCAATTCGACGGCGGCGCGGCCGATGACCCGCGTCTGCGCGCCGCTCTTCGTGTCGGGAAATCGGATCGAGCCTTCCTCGTCGTGGAGCCAGGCACGCTCCAAAGCGAGCCCCTCCATGCGGCGCAGCCCCGTCATCAGAAAGAAGCGGATCGCTGCAAGGCCGGTCGGGTGCTCCCCCTCCTGCTCCGCGGTCCGGATCGCTTGGCCGAGCTTTTCGATCTCGGCGCGACTCAGCCGGCGGTCGCGCGGCGCGCTGGCGAGGCGACGCACGCCCCGCGCCGGGTTGCTCTCGATCTTTCCCAGCCGGACACCGTGCTCGAAGATGGCGTGCAGAGTCGACATGGTCCGCGCGGCGACGCCCTCGCCGCCCGTCGCGGCCCCGCCGCGACTGCTGGCGCGGGGCTTGGAGGTCTTGCCCGCCGCGATGTCGGCCTGTGCCCCCTCGATATCGCCGAGCTTGAGCGCGCTGACCGCGCGCTTCCCGAGGAGCGGCCGGACATGCACGTCGATGCGGCTGCGATCCATGGCAAGCGTTGACGCTTTGATGGGCCGGCGTCTCTTGCCGAGGATCCGGCCGGCCTCCGCCTCGGCCAGATACCAGTCGCACACCTCAGCAACGGTGATGGCGTCACCGGCCGCCGCTTGCTTTTCCTCGAGAGGGTCGACGCCCCTGGCGATCCGGCCGAGGACGGTCTTCGCCTCGCGCCGCGCCTCCTCCAAGGTCATGACGCCGTAGCGGCCGATCATGATGCGACGGCTGCGGCCTTGGGCGTTGCGATATTGGACGACGAAGGTCTTCAAGCCCGAGGCGACGACCTTGACGCCGAAGCCCCGGAGTTCCTGATCCCACTCGATCAAATACGAACCTTTGACCCCAACCTTCGAAGGTTTCAGAGCATCGACCGTCTGCTTCGTGAGCTTTGCCATTATATATCAGTGCGTTAGTTGAATTTTGCTTACTTTATCACAGGAGGCCCACCGGAGTAAGCAGAAAGTCAGCTTTTCAGGGCGCGTTCAGGCGCGTCCCCGGGGAGGTTCGGCGACGGAAATGAGGAAAAATATAACGCAATAATAGTATTTTATACGAGTCTAGCGCGATGCCTCGTAGCGTCGCGTAAGCGCCTTAGGCACCTTGCCAAGGTTGGGGTCGAGGGTTCGAATCCCTTCGCCCGCTCCAGTTTTTCTCAATAAAAACATGACGTTACGAGCAGGTCGCCAGTGGGCGACCTCTTCGTTTCTAGGTGATGCGCACCACATGCGCACCACCAACAAGAGGAACTGCGAGCACAGTGATGGACTGACGCTCGCTTCCAGCGAGTAGCTGAAGATCCGCGTCGTCATTTGTGATTTGACCCTACCGCAAACGGCATGGGCGGATTCCGTGGGCGAACATGCGGATGTGGTGCAATTCATCTTTGTCACGATCTTCAACCTCGCCGGGGCACCTATCGGGCTGGTCGTCGACGCGTCCGGACTGGTATTGCTGCCGTGGACCATGCTGCTGCTGATCGAGCAGCATGGCAGGTGAATGCCTACGGCTTTCGCAACGGACCCAAGGGAGCATAGCCACAAGCCGATCCCAAATGATCGCAACATCATCGAAGAAGGGGGGGTGGGTTCCAATACGTCTCGTCCGGAGCCCCGGTGGCTGTCGCGCTCCGCTCGACAGTTCCTTCATTCCGATCCCAATACGGCGGGCGCCCGATTCGTTCCTCCATGAAGGCGATGAAGGCCCGAACGGCCGGCGCGACATGCTTTCTGGTTGGATAGACGATGCTGAGCTCTTGGCCTGCCCCTATTGAGTGGTCCGGTTTGAGTCTAATGCATTGTGGGCCTGTTGGCCGCATTTGATGTTGGCGGCA
>OFJB01000085.1_pt1 | contig 58572 bp, 62 predicted proteins | sample 1775081 | NCBI WGS metagenome assembly OFJB01 (sample SAMN08195771, study PRJEB24354) | sludge metagenome | isolation source: initial sludge from phenol fed wastewater aerobic bioreactor | place: India: Nagpur | collected 2016-06-05 | reverse complement strand
CGTTGAGCGGCCGCGCCTCCACCGCCTGTCCCGCCCGGCGCGCCTCCTGGCGGCGCTTGGCGTGATCGCGCTGGATCACCCGTCGGCCCCAGCCGTCCGGCTCGGTATCGGCGATGGCAGCGTGGAAAACCGAGCCATCGCGCACCTTGCGGTGGAACTGAGGACCGGCCACGAGGGGCAGTCCAGGCTCAATTGCGAAGCGATCGGCGGCCGCGAGCCAGGCCGCGTCGTACTCGAAGGTCGCGCTTTCGCGTGCGCCCTGCTGGTCGTAGCGCAAGACGCCGAGAGGTCTTGCCTCTGCGCCGAGACGTATCGCAATGGTGCGCCTCATAGCGGTCGCGGCGTCTTGCGCGCCCGCACCCGTTTCGGCAGGCGCTCGGCATCGAGCAACAGCCCCTGGTCGTCACGCCGCGGATCGACGATCTCGCCGAGCGCGCCGTCGAAGCCAAGGACGAAGAAGGTCATGGCGTAGGTGCCCATGGCGACGGTCGGGTCGCCCTTCTCGATCTTCAGATACGTGCTTTTGGCGATCCCGACCCGCTCGGCCATCATGATGGTTGTCAGGCTGCGCTTCTTGCGGGCGAGCGCGATGTCCGCGCCCAGCTTGGCCAGGGCTCGCTTCACCTTGGGCGGCAGTGTGTCGACGACGGTGGATCGCATTACGGTCTCATGAGGAGAGCCATAATGCTCTCACGGTCGTGTATATAAGTCCTTAACGAACCACTGTCGAGTTGCCGGAGGGGTTCAGCCAGAGCCTGAAAGTGGCGCGCGAGGATCAACATCTCGCCCGTCTCGTTTGCATCTCAGCACAGCTGTGCGGTGCCCACGATAGTCAAACCGAGGAGAAACACGCCCGCATTCCCCTTGCTCGCGAGCAGGCCTCTTCCGGGGGCCTGTCTCCATGAAATCCGGCGATCGCCATAGGCCGACTATTCTGCCGCCATCAGAACTGCGGGGCACCTTTCGGCGCCTTTGGTGAGCAATCTCTCGATCTCGTCCGACGTCATGCGCACCGCGAGCTTCAGCGCTTCGTCAATGTGGACGTAGTCTTGGGTGACGCTTCGTGACGCGTGCCCGAGCATCGCTTTGATCGTCAGTTCCGAGAAGCCGAGATCGCCAGCGACACTGCCGAAGGTGTGCCGAAGGGTGTGCGGCGTTACTCCGCTGACGCCGGCAAGCTTGCAGACTCGATCCAGGCATGAGCTGACGGCCGTGAACGGCCCGTCGGTGATGTCCGAAGGAAACACATGCGGGTTGCCTGTGATGATCGGCTGCGCTTCGACGACCCGGATTGCCGCCGGACCGATCGCACGGATTTGTGCGTCACCCTTGGTGTCGGGAAAGGCCACGTAGCCACCGGCCGGATGGACCCATGCGCGATGCATGGCCTGCGCTTCTTCGCGCCTGTAGCCGGTCAGCAGGAGCAGGCGCATCACGCCGAGAGCCGTCTGATTTTCACCATTGCGTTCGGCATAAGCGATGGCGGTGCCGACAGCCTCGATCTCGGCCACGCTCAGGCGCCGGTTCTTCCTGTTGCCTGTGAGCTTTTTCGCGCCCTTCGTCGGGTGCTCGGCGAGAAGGCCTTTGTGCTTGGCATGGCCGATGATCGCCTGAAGGGTTCCGACGCACCGTCCCGCCACCCCAGCGCCGCCCGAAGCCTTGCCTCCGCGCCCGCCGGCGCGCGGCTTGGCGGTCTTCCCGTTCCTGACATCGGTCTGCATCTGCTCGACGTCAGCGATCGTCAGGTGGCGGACGATGCGCTTGCCAAGCAGCGGCTTGATGTGCGTCCTGATCCGGCTTTCATCCATGTCCAGTGAAGACGCCTTGATCGGCCGGTTCTTGCGGCCAAGGATGTTTCCCGCTCGCGCTTCGGTGAGATACCAGTCGCACATTTCCGCAACCGTCATACCCTTGCGGGCCTGGCGGGCTTCGTCGGCGGGGTCTTCCCCAGCCGCGACGATGCCGAGCTGGATCTTGGCTTTCTCGCGTGCCTGCTCGACGGTCATGACGCCGTAGCGACCGAGATTGGTCCGGCGCTTGATCCCCTCTGCATTGCGGTACTGCAGCACGAAGGTCTTGAGGCCTGACCTGAGGATCCGGACGCCGAAGCCACGGATTTCGCTGTCCCAGTGAATGATCTGGGCCGCATTAGGTGGCGCGAAGGCGTCAACGGCCCTCTTCGTCAGCTTGATGATCGGCATGCCGGCATCCTCCTTCTGGAGACAAAGCTCCGGCAAGGAGGTTTTGTCTCCAAAATGTCTCCAGAAACGCGAGTTTCGTGGGCCAAAAAAGGATACGTCGTCGTAATGTGATAATCAATAACCATATGATAAATAGTATATTTTAGTGCGACAGCGTGTTGCAGCGCAGGCTCCGCCCAAAGTTGCCAAGGTTGGGGTCGAGGGTTCGAATCCCTTCGCCCGCTCCAGTTTCTCTCAGAAAAATTAGATAGTTAGTAGGCGCCCTTTAGGGCGCTTTCTGCTTACTATGCTCAGCATGAACATTCCGGTAAGCGCAGAGTAAGCACGCCAAAGGCAATTCTGGCGTGCCCCAGCGTACGCACACGGCTCAAAATCGCTGAACGGGAGCCTGGACCGGGACGTTGTGGGCTTGGTTGGCGGAGAGAAATCTACCATTGGGCCGGACGCACCTCGTTATCCGGCTAAGGGACAATCCCGGGCGGGCTCGCCTTAGAACCTTCTCGACATGACCCGCCTCGGCCACGGGGCGCTCAGCCCCAAGCGCGCTCCGGTGGAGCTGGGCGAGATCGTGGGGCGGGTGCGCGACCTTGCCCGCACCATGGCGGGCCACGAGATGGTCGTGGCTATCCCCCGGGACCTGCCGATGCTCGACGTCGACCCCGTGCTGATCGGCCAGGCGCTTACCAACATCCTGGAGAACGCCGACATGGACGGAAAGGCGGTGATCTCAACCATCCGCGGCTGGTCGCGGGTGCCCATCCTGGTGCTCTCGGTGCGCGACGCGGAGGCCGAGAAGATCGCCGCCCTCGACGCGGGCGCGGACGACTACGTCACCAAGCCCTTCGCCACCGGCGAGCTTTTGGCGCGCCTGCGCGCGCTGCTGCGCAACCGGCTCGACCGGTCCGTCGAGCCCGCCGGGCAGGCGATCGGCGCCTTGAGCGTGAACTTTGCCAGCCGGACGGTGCGCGTGGATGGCCACGAGGTGAAGCTCACCCGCAAGGAGTTCGACGTGCTGGCACTGCTGGCGCGCTGTCCAGGACGGCTGGTTGCTCACCGCCAGTTCCTTGAGACCGTGCGGGACCGGCCCATGCAGGCGACACCCATTATCTGCGCATCGCCATTGGCCACATCCGCGACAAGCTGGGAGACGATGCCGCGAACCCGCGCTTCATCATCACCGAGCCGGGCGTGGGTTATCGTCTGGCCGAGACGTGATGGATGTGGGAGTTGCCGCCCATCAGCGCTGAATGAATCGGGGACGGGCTTCCGAATCTTCGTGGAAGATCTTGTTCGTCAGGTGATGCGCCCCTGTCATTCGTTGGCCGAGATTGGCCACCTTCGGACAAGTGGCAGCGTCGGGAGCCTTTCGCTAGCCTGCTTTCCCGTTTCCAGACTTGCATGTTCAACAACCTTGAAAGTCGTTGAACATAGAGTATGCTCAACATAAATGAACGTTGTTGAACATGCGCATCTCTCGGCACTCCACCATCGCTCACGCGGCCTACCTCGATCTCATCCGCTCGCTCGAAGACGAGGTGGTCTCGGACGTTCGCGGCACTCCCACCAGGGTTCAGCGGGGCGCGAGGACCTATTGGTACGACACCTATCGGGTCGGCTCCGGGGTCATGAAGAGATATATCGGCGAGGACAGCGATGATTTGCGGGCCCGTCTCGAACGCTCGAGCGAGCTGCGCCGGGATGCTGATGAACGCAAGAAGCAACGGTCGAGACTGATCCGCATTCTGCGTGCGGAGCGGTTCATGAGCGTCGATCCCGGAACGGGAAGCCTGCTCGCGAGCCTGGAGAGCGCGGGCGTGTTTCGCCTCGGGGGGACCGTCGTGGGCACCCATGCCTTCAGGCTTTATGAGGGGGAGTTGGGTGTGACCTACGGGTTCGAAGAAGCGGCGATGACTGATGACCTGGACATTGCGAGCTTCGAGCGACTGTCGTTGGCGTTGGCGGACACCGTATCCCCCACACTCCAGCAGGTACTGTCCGACTTCTCATTCGAACCGGTTCCGGCGTTGGAGCCCGAGAAGGTCTGGCGTTGGCGGCAAACGAAAAGCAACCTGCTCGTCGAGTTCCTCACGCCCTCGTTCGAGGCCGAGGAGGGACTGAAGCCGCTTGCCGCTCTGGGCGTCTACGCACAATCGCTGCACTTTCTGAATTACCTCGTTGCCGAACCCATCAACGCTGCGGTGCCTTATCGTTCAGGCGTCCTTGTTCGGATTCCCCGCCCGGAGCGTTTCGCGATCCACAAACTCATCGTCGCGGACCGGCGTCAAACCGGACCGGACAGCCTCAAATCCGTGAAAGATCGTCGTCAGGCTGCCTTCCTGATCCGTATTCTCGCCGAGGACCGTCCGGACGATCTTGCGGATGCCTATGAGACTGCCAAGGAGAGCGGCCCGAATTGGCGGAAGCGGTTGGAGGCGAGCCTCGGCCGCGAGCCGGAAATCGCCGAAATCCTCACTGAGTTGGGCAACCGCGGGAAATGATCCAGAAGCCGGCGACCGCGCCCTTGCGGACCCCAGGAGCGTCTGCTTCGAAGCAGGCAATGTCGAACAACCTGCCCGGCGATCGGATTTGATCCTGAGCGGACCTGTCGAAGGCCGCCAAGCAGTGTCAGTCCGCATGATGAACGATTGTCCGGGGCGCATGAGCGCCCTCTCCCAATTTAACCCCGTCAGAGCAGACGACCGCGTCCGCTGTGAATATTGTGGAGCCGGGCAGTCTCATTCCGGCGCATCGATCAAGGGATCGGGCTGAGCGAAAGCGAGAAGCGCCCGGTGATTTTCGATCGCGATCTCGGCACCACGGACCGACACACCGTGCATCTTGATGGTGGCCAGCGCTCGGGAGAGGTTTTCAGGTGTCATGCCGAGAAGCGAGGACAGGACGCGTTTCTCGAACGCCAGTTCGATCCTGCCGTTGGTGCCCCGCGCAGCCGCTTCCTGGAGGAGCCAATTGCCGAGACGTTCCGCTCCAGTGCGCAATTTCTGGTTCTTCAGCCCCTTGATGGTGCGTCGATAGCCGCGCGCAAGCTCAGTGACCACAGCGCGCGTGAAGACCGCATCAGCGCCCAAAGCCTCTCTCACCCTCTCACCTGGAATCATCAGCACCTGAGATCTTTGCAACGTGCGAGCGGATTGCAGGTTGACGTCGTCATTGAGCACTGCGGCGAGGATAAAGACACCAACCGGCCGTACGATGTCGAGCGAGGTCTCTCGCCCGGCCGAACTGGCGAACATTTCCACAAGCCCCTCCACCACTACGTGGAGAAAATCCGCCGGCTCGCGTTCTTTGATCAGCACGACGCCGGGCGGGAAGCGTTGCAGGAATCCCGCCCCCACGAGCGCGCCGAAGGTCTCCTCGCGCGCATTCCGGAACAAAGGCAGGTTACGGATGGCGGCAGCGTCTTCAGGCCTCATGAAATGCAGCGCCCTCGTTTGCTCTGTTCTATTTAACTATCACGCTTGATAAATGTCAAGCAATTATCATAAATATAATAAACATGAAGAATACATTTTCTATTTTCACAAAATAATTTCATTGATCCAGAATAAAAATGGCAGAGATGTCTTTTGAGGCTGATATAGATCAAAGATGACCCGTGAGGCCGGGCGCAGGTTGCCGTTCGCACCATCCACGTGTGCGATTGCAACGGGCGAGACAGAGCCATGCAAACCACAAGGGACGTGAGCGTCGCCGACCAGCGGACCTCACTCGTCATGAGCACCGTCGCCTTCACCGTGTGCTTTGCGGTGTGGACGATCTTTTCCATCATCGGTATCCGCATCCGGCAGGACCTTGGGCTATCGGCGACCGAGTTTGGTCTTCTGATCGGAACGCCCATTCTCACGGGTTCACTCACCCGCCTAGCGCTCGGTGTGTGGACCGATGCCTATGGCGGGCGCGTTGTGTTCACGCTGACGATGCTGGCGGCAGCGGTCGCGACGTTCCTCCTCACCTTCGCGCACACCTATCCGCAGTTTCTGATCGCCGCGCTGGGCGTCGGGATCGCTGGCGGCTCATTTGCCGTGGGTGTCGCTTATGTCTCGCGCTGGTATCCGAGCGAGAAGCAGGGCACGGCACTTGGCATATTCGGCGCCGGCAATGTTGGCGCAGCCGTCACAAAATTCCTGGCTCCCTTCGTTCTCGTTGCCTTTGGTTGGCAGATGGTGGCTCAGGTGTGGGCGGCAGCTCTCTTGGTGATCGCCATCGTTTTTTACTTCACCACCAAGGATGATCCGGTGCTTGTCGAGCGTCGCCGCCTCGGCATCAAGCCGAAGAGCGCGTGGCTCGAACTCGAACCCCTAAAGAACATCCAGGTCTGGCGCTTCTCGCTCTATTATTTCTTCGTCTTTGGCGCCTTCGTCGCCCTTGCGCTGTGGCTACCTCAGTATTTGGTTAAGGTCTATAACCTAGATATCGAGACGGCGGGCATGACTGCCGCACTTTTCTCGATACCGGCCAGTATCTTCCGCGCTTATGGGGGGCATTTGTCCGACGTTTACGGTGCACGACGGGTGATGTACTGGACCCTTTTGGTATCTGTACTAGCCACATTCATTCTGTCTTATCCGCCGACCGAATACATCGTCCACGGAATCAACGGGCCGATCACCTTCCACATGGAAATGGGCGTCGTCGGCTTCACGGTGACCGTGTTCGTGTTGGGCTTCTTCATGGCCCTCGGCAAAGCTGCCGTCTACAAGCACATACCCGTCTACTACCCCAAGCATGTGGGTGCGGTGGGTGGTCTCGTGGGCATGATCGGCGGTCTTGGCGGATTTGTACTCCCGCTGCTGTTCGGCGTGCTCAACGATCTGACCGGGCTTTGGACCAGCTGCTTCATGTTGCTGTTCGTGCTTGCCTCCGTCGCGCTGGTTTGGATGCATCTCGCGATCCGCCAGATGGAGAAGGAGGCAGCCGGCGGCGCGCTCGAGAAGTTGCCGGAACTGCCGGAGATGCAGGGGATGGAGCCGGCTCTGGCGGCTGTCCCTGCGGCCGGCAATGGTGCCGTGCTCACCGACTGGCGTCCGGAGGACGAGGGGTTCTGGGAGAAGACGGGGCGCGCGATCGCGCGGCGAAACCTGTGGATCTCTATCCCTGCGCTGCTGCTGTCCTTCGCCATCTGGCAGGTGTGGTCGGTAGTGGTGGCGAAACTACCGCTGGTGGGCTTCACCTTCACCACCGATCAGTTGTTCTGGCTCGCGGCACTGCCGGGGCTCACCGGCGCGACGCTGCGCATCTTCTACTCCTTCATGGTGCCCATCTTCGGTGGACGCCTGTGGACCACACTCACCACCTGGTCGCTTATCATCCCGGCCATCGGCATCGGCTATGCCGTGCAGAACCCAGACACGCCCTACGTGGTGCTGCTCATCCTCGCGCTGTTGTGCGGCTTCGGCGGCGGCAACTTCGCCTCCTCCATGGCCAACATCTCCTTCTTCTTCCCGAAGGCGGAGAAGGGCAACGCTCTGGCGCTGAACGCGGGCCTCGGCAATCTGGGGGTCAGCGTGGTGCAATTCGTGGTGCCTCTCGTCATCACCATGGGACTCTTCGGCAGGCTCGGCGGCGATCCGGCCATGGTGGCCTCGGGTGCAGGGCAGGCGCCACTGTGGCTGCAGAATGCCGGCTTCGTCTTTGTGCCATTCATCATCCTGTCCGCTTTCGCCTCCTGGTTCGGAATGAACGACATCGCTTCGGCGAAGGCCTCCTTCCGCGAGCAGGCGGTGATCTTCCAGCGCAAGCACAACTGGATCATGTGCTGGCTCTACACCGGGACTTTCGGCTCCTTCATCGGCTATTCGGCGGGCTTCCCGCTTTTGACGAAGATCCTGTTTCCGGAGGTCAACGTCCTCCAGTTCGCCTTCCTCGGCCCACTCGTCGGCGCGCTGTCGCGCTCCGGCACCGGCTGGCTCGCGGACAAGTATGGCGGTGGCCGGGTCACCATCTACGTCTTCCTGTTGATGATCGCGGGGGTCTGCGGTGTCCTGTGGTCCATCGGCATGCGGGTGGAGCCCTGGGCGTTCTGGGCCTTCTTCGGCTCCTTCCTGGTGCTCTTCTTCGCCACCGGCGTCGGCAACGCCTCCACCTTCCAGATGATCCCCGCGATCATGGGCCGGGAAATGGAACGCCTCATGCCCACGGCAGACCCGGAGACGCGCCGCCGGCAGGTGGAAAAGGAGGCGGCCGCCATTACCGGCTTCACCTCGGCCATCGCCGCCTACGGAGCCTTCTTCATCCCGAAGGGCTACGGCACCTCCATCGCGCTGACCGGTGGACCTGAGGCGGCGCTCTGGGCCTTCCTCGTCTTCTATCTCAGCTGCCTGGTGATCACCTGGGCCGTTTACACCCGCAAGGGCGGCCTGCTCCACGACATCGAGCGCGGACCCGTCGCGCGCAATACTCCCCATCCGGCGCCGGCCGAGTAAGCGGAGGACTTCGCATCATGTCTCATTTCCTCGATCGGCTCACATTCTTCCGTCGCGAGGCGGAGCCCTTTTCCGGCGGCCACGGCGTCACCACCCAGGAGGATCGCTCCTGGGAGGACGGCTACCGGAAGCGCTGGCAGCACGACAAGATCGTGCGCTCCACCCACGGCGTGAACTGCACGGGCTCGTGCTCGTGGAAGATCTACGTCAAGGGTGGCATCGTCACCTGGGAGACCCAGCAGACGGACTATCCGCGCACAAGGCCGGACCTGCCTAACCACGAGCCGCGCGGCTGCGCCCGCGGGGCCTCCTATAGCTGGTATCTCTATTCCGGGGCGCGGGTGAAGTACCCGCTCATCCGCTCCCGGCTCCTGAAGCTGTGGCGCGCCGCCCGGGCCAAGCACCCGCCGGTGGCCGCCTGGGCGTCCATCGTCGAGGACAAGGCGGCCCGCGCCTCCTACACCTCGATCCGCGGCCACGGCGGTTTCGTGCGCTCGACGTGGGACGAAGTGAACGAGCTGATCGGCGCTGCGAACGCCTACACGGTGAAGGCGCACGGGCCTGATCGCGTGGTGGGCTTCTCGCCCATCCCCGCCATGTCCATGGTCTCGTACGCGGCCGGCTCACGCTATCTTTCGCTCATTGGCGGGGTCTGCATGTCGTTCTACGACTGGTACTGCGACCTGCCGCCCGCCTCGCCGCAGACCTGGGGCGAACAGACCGACGTGCCGGAAAGCGCCGACTGGTACAATGCGGGCTTCATCATCGTTTGGGGCTCCAATGTGCCCCAAACGCGCACACCCGACGCCCACTTCTACACCGAGGTCCGCTACAAGGGCACGAAGAGCGCGGTTGTGAGCCCGGACTATGCCGAGGCCACCAAGTTCGCCGATATCTGGCTGAACCCCAAGCAGGGCACCGATGCGGCACTGGCCCTCGCCATGGGCCACGTGATCCTGCGCGAGTATCACCTCGCCCGACAGGTTCCCTATTTCGACGACTATCTTCGCCGCTATTCGGACATGCCGTTTCTGGTGCGCCTCGTGGAGCGCGACGGGCGCCTCGTGCCCGAGCGGCTGCTGCGCGCGTCCGACCTGCCAGGGGCGCTGGGCGAGACAAACAATCCGGACTGGAAGACCGTCGCCCTCGACGAAATCTCCGGCGATCTGGTGGCGCCGCTCGGCTCCGTCGGTCACCGGTGGGGCGAGACCTCCAGATGGAACCTGGAGGAAAAGGACGGGCAGGGCCGCGACATCCGCCTGAAGCTCACCCTTGAAGGCGCGGCGGACGCAATCGCGGCCGTGGATTTCCCTTATTTTGGCGGCCGCGCCACGGAGCATTTCGTGGCCACCGAACACGGAGAGATCCTCGCGCGCAACGTGCCGGTACGCCTCGTCCAGGGCGCCGATGGCGCGACGCTGAAGGTGGCGACCGTCTACGACCTGATGATGGCCAATTACGGCCTCGATCGCGGCTTCGACGGCTCCAACGTGGCCTCCTCCTATGATGAGGACGTGCCGTTCACCCCCGCTTGGGCGGAGCGGATCACCGGCGTGAAGCGCGAGGCGATCATCACTGTTGCCCGCGAGTTCGCCACCAACGCGGAGAAGACCAACGGCCGGTCGATGGTGATCATCGGCGCGGGCATGAACCATTGGTACAATATGGACATGAACTACCGGGGAGTGATCAATCTCCTGGTGTTCTGCGGCTGCGTCGGCCAGTCGGGCGGCGGTTGGTCCCACTATGTGGGCCAGGAGAAGCTGCGCCCGCAGACCGGCTGGCAGCCGCTGGCCTTCGCTCTCGACTGGGGCCGGCCCCCGCGCCACCAGAATTCCACCTCCTTTTGGTACGCTCACACGGACCAGTGGCGCTACGAGACGCTCACCGCCGGCGAGATCCTCTCGCCCACGGCGCCCGAAGGTGATTGGAACCAGAGCTTCATCGACTACAACGTGCGCGCCGAGCGCATGGGGTGGCTGCCCTCCGCGCCGCAACTCAAGCAGAACCCGCTTGAGATCGCCAAGCGCGCCAAGGCGAGCGGCCAGGAGGTGAAGGACTATTTGGCTTCCGCCCTGAAATCCGGCGAGCTTGAGCTGTCCTGCCAGGATCCGGATCACCCGGACAACTGGCCTCGCAACCTGTTCGTCTGGCGCTCCAACCTGCTCGGTTCGTCGGGCAAGGGGCACGAATACTTCCTCAAACACCTGCTCGGCACCGAAAACGGCGTCATGGGCAAGGACCTGGGCACCGAGGGGGCCGTGCGCAACAAGGAGGTCACTTGGCGTGAGGAGGCGCCCACGGGCAAGCTCGACCTCCTGGTGACGCTCGACTTCCGCATGTCCACCACCTGCGTCTACTCGGACATCGTGCTGCCGACCGCCACCTGGTACGAGAAGAACGACCTCAACACCTCGGACATGCATCCCTTCATCCATCCGCTCTCCGCGGCGGTGGACCCGGCCTGGGAATCGCGCTCCGACTGGGAGATCTACAAGGGCATCGCGAAGGCCTTCTCCCATGCCGCCACCGGCGTCCTGGGCGTGGAGGAGGACACCGTCCTCACCCCCATCCTGCACGACACTCCCGCCGAGATCGCCCAGGCCATGGATGTGAAGGATTGGAAGCGCGGCGAGGTCGAGCCGATCCCCGGCACGACCATGCCGGCCGTCACCGTCGTCACCCGCGACTATCCGGCCACCCACGCCCGCTTCACCGCCCTCGGTCCGCTGATGGAGAAGGTCGGCAATGGCGGCAAGGGCATCACCTGGAAGACCGGACACGAAGTGGAGGCCCTCAGGGCGCTAAACGGCACCCATCGCGACGGACCGGCCCAGGGCCTGGCGAAGATCGAGACCGACATCGACGCGGCCGAGATCATCCTCATGCTCGCGCCGGAGACCAATGGCGAGGTGGCAGTCAAGGCGTGGGAGGCACTCTCCCACAATACCGGCCGCGACCACTCGCACCTCGCGGTGCCCAAGGAAGACGAGAAGATCCGCTTCCGGGACATCCAGGCGCAGCCGCGCAAGATCATCTCCTCGCCAACCTGGTCGGGCATCGAGAGCGAGAAGGTCTGCTACAATGCCGGCTACACCAACGTGCACGAGCTGATCCCCTGGCGCACCATCACGGGCCGCCAGCAGCTCTACCAGGACCATTTGTGGATGCGGGCCTTCGGCGAAGGCTTCGTCACCTGGAAGCCTCCGGTGGACCTCAAGACCATTCCCGGCGTCCAGGGCATGAAGCCCAACGGCCACAAGGAGGTTGTGCTCAACTTCCTCACCCCACACCAGAAATGGGGCATCCATTCCACCTATACCGACAACCTCTTGATGCTCACCCTCAACCGGGGTGGGCCCGTGGTTTGGATCTCCGAGGATGACGCGCGCGCCGGCGGCATCGTCGACAATGACTGGGTGGAGGTGTTCAACACCAACGGTGCGCTCACCGCGCGGGCCGTGGTCTCCCAGCGCGTCATGCCGGGCATGATGATGATGTATCACGCCCAGGAGAAGATCATTAACACGCCCGGCTCGGAGATGACCGGCAACCGGGGCGGCATCCATAACTCGGTGACCCGCACGGTGCTGAAGCCGACCCACATGATCGGCGGCTACGCCCAGCAGGCCTACGGCTTCAACTATTACGGCACCGTGGGCGCGAACCGGGATGAGTTCGTCATCATTCGCAAGATGAACAAGGTGGACTGGCTCGAGGACGAGCTTTCCGAGGCGGCTAACGCCTCCGCCAAGGAGATGGCCCAATGAAGATCCGTGCCCAGATCGCGATGGTGCTAAACCTCGACAAGTGCATCGGGTGCCACACCTGCTCCGTCACGTGCAAGAACGTGTGGACCAGTCGCCAGGGCGTGGAATACGCCTGGTTCAACAATGTCGAGACCAAGCCCGGTGTCGGTTATCCCCGCGAGTGGGAGAACCAGAAGAAGTGGAATGGCGGCTGGCGGCGCAAGGCCAACGGCAAGATCGAACCGAAGATCGGCGCCAAGTGGCGCATCCTCGCCAACATCTTCGCCAATCCGGACCTGCCGGAGATCGACGACTATTACGAGCCCTTCACGTTCGATTACGAGCACCTACAAACGGCGAAGGAATCCAAGGCCTTCCCGACGGCGCGACCGCGCTCCCTCGTCTCGGGCGAGCGCATGGAGAAGATCGAGTGGGGCCCGAACTGGGAGGAGATCCTCGGCGGCGAATTCGAGAAGCGTAAGAAGGATGTAAATTTCGAGAATGTCCAGAATGAAATATATGGCCAGTTCGAAAACACCTTCATGATGTACCTGCCGCGCCTGTGCGAGCACTGCCTCAATCCGGCGTGCGCAGCCTCTTGTCCATCCGGCGCCATCTACAAACGGGAGGAGGACGGCATCGTCCTGATCGACCAGGAAAAATGCCGCGGCTGGCGCATGTGCGTGTCCGGCTGCCCCTACAAGAAGATCTACTACAACTGGTCCTCTGGAAAGTCGGAGAAGTGTATCTTCTGCTATCCGCGCATCGAGGCGGGCCAACCGACCGTGTGCTCGGAGACCTGCGTCGGGCGCATCCGCTATCTCGGCGTCCTGCTCTATGACGCCGATCGCATCGAGGAGGCCGCCAGCGTCAAGGACGAGGCGAAGCTCTACCAGGCTCAGCTCGACCTCTTCCTCGATCCCAAGGACCCGAAGGTGATCGCGCAGGCCCGCGCCGACGGAGTACCCGACGCCTGGATCGAGGCCGCCCGCCATTCCCCCATCTGGAAGATGGCCATGGAGTGGAAGGTGGCCTTTCCACTCCATCCCGAGTACCGCACCTTGCCCATGGTCTGGTATGTGCCGCCGCTCTCGCCCATCCAGTCGGCCGCGGCGGCCGGCAAGATGGGGGTCGACGGCGAGATGCCGGACGTGCGCTCGCTGCGCATCCCACTGAAATATCTAGCGAACCTGCTCACTGCCGGTGAGGAGGCGCCGGTCGCCCTGGCCCTCGAGCGCATGCTCGCCATGCGCGCCTACATGCGCGCCAAGACGGTCGATGGTCGCCTTGACGAAGCCGTCGCAACGAAGGTCGGTCTTACGGGAGCGGACATCGATGAGATGTACCAGGTGATGGCCATCGCCAATTTCGAGGACCGCTTCGTCATCCCCACCGCCCACCGCGAATGGAGCGAGGACGCCTACGACCTGCGCGGCTCATGCGGCTTCTCCTTCGGCAACGGCTGCTCCGGCGGCGAGACCTCCCTCAACCTCTTCGGCAGCCCTGTGCAGCCGCCGAAGAAAGCAAAAACGCCCATGGAGGTGGAGTGATGGCCATGCATGACCAGTTCCTCACCCTGAAGTCCCTGTCCTTCCTTCTGACCTATCCTGAGGAGGACCTTGTGGCCACCGCCCCCGCCATCCCGGATGTGTTGGCCTTGGAGGACCTCGTCGGTGTCGCGGCGCGCGACGCGCTTGCCCCGCTGTTGGAGGCGCTCGCCCAGGACGATCTCTATGTCCTTCAAGAGACCTATGTGAGCCTGTTCGACCGCACGCGCCGGCTCTCGCTCCATCTGTTCGAGCACGTTCACGGCGAGAGCCGCGACCGCGGACAGGCGATGGTCGACCTTTCGGCGCTCTACGAGGCTGGCGGTCTGCATCTTATGACCAGCGAACTGCCGGACTTCCTTCCGCTCTTCGTCGAATACGCGGCGACGCGCCCGTTGGCGGAGGCGAAGGCCCTGTTGGCGGACGTGGACCACATTCTCGCCGCCCTTGAGGAGCGCCTCGTCGAGCGCGGCTCGACCTATGCCGCGGTGTTCTGTGCACTGCGCAACTTTTCGGGGGCGGTAGCGACGTCCTCGCCAGCCGCGCCCGCCTGGCCCGATCCTGCCAACGGGTCCGCTGACGACCTCGCTGCCCTCGACAAGGAGTGGGAGGAGACCCTCGTTACGTTCGGCCCCGGCGACGCCATGGGTGGCTGCTCCGTGGACCGCTTTCGCACGCAATTGCGCGCCGCTCAGCGTGACGCGCGCCACGACCCCTGAGGGAGGACGGCCATGCCCGAAACCTTGTCCAACGCCATCAATTCCGCGCTGTTCGGCTGGTATCCCTATCTCTGCCTCACGGTCTTCCTGGTTGGCAGCATCGTCCGGTTCGACCGCGAGCAGTATACTTGGAAGACAGGCTCGTCCCAGTTGTTGCGGCGACGGCAGCTCAGGTGGGGCTCCAACCTCTTCCACGTGGGCATCCTCATCATCTTCATCGGCCATGCTGGCGGGCTCCTCACCCCCATCTGGGTGTTCGACGCGCTCGGCATCTCCCATTCCTTCAAGCAGGGGCTCGCCATCACAGTGGGCGGCATCGCGGGGGTGATGTGCTTCGTCGGCATCGCGCTCCTCGCCCATCGCCGGCTGTTCGATCCGCGCATCCGCGCCAATTCGAGCTTCGGGGACACAGCGATCCTGCTGCTCTTGTGGGTACAGCTCACCCTGGGTCTCTCCACCATCTTCATCTCGCTCCAGCACATGGACGGGCACGAAATGGTGAAGTTCATGAACTGGGCCCAGGGAATCCTCACCCTCCAGCCCGCCGCGGCCGCCTATGTCGCGGACGTGAGCCCCCTCTTCAAGGCGCACCTGCTCCTAGGCATGACGATCTTTCTCGTCTTTCCCTTCACCCGCCTGGTGCACGTTTGGAGCGCGCCGGTCTGGTACCTCGGCCGCACCGGCTACCAGGTGGTGCGCAGCCGGCAACCGCGCCAGTCTGCCGGGCGCCTGACGGCGCGCGCACCCGTGGTGGCGGTGCGCCCTGCCTCCTCCGGCTCCTTCAGCCATCCTGCGGAGTAGCGCCATGGTAGAGACCGTCGCCCACGCCCCCGTAACCCCTGCGGTCGTCTCGCAGCAGGAGGTCTCGGTGAACGGCGTGAAGATCTCGCGCGCGGCCATCGCCCGCGAGATGCAGCACCACACCGCGAAGACACCCGCCGCGGCGCGGGAGGCCGCCGTTCGCGCCCTCGTGGTGCGGGAGCTGCTGCTGGCCGAGGCGTCCGCCCTCGGCCTTTCCGCCGCCGCCCAGGAAGATGCGGACGGACGGCTGGAGACGGAGGATGAAGCCCTCATCCGCACTTTGCTGGAGCAGGAGGTGAAGGTACCGCACGCAGATGCGGACGCCTGCCGGCGCTATTACGCGCAGAACCGCGCCCGGTTCCGTACGCCGGACCTGTTCGAGGCGTCCCACATCCTCGTCCCCGCCGCGCTTGACGATGCGGTGCGGCGGTCGGCGGCGCGCGAACTGGCCGCGACGGTGCTCCACCGCATTCTCTCGGGCGACGCCTCTTGGGAAGAAATGGCGCGGGCGCATTCGGCCTGCCCCTCCCGGGAGAGCGGCGGCAATCTCGGCCAGATCGGGCCGGGCGACACGGTGCCCGAGTTCGAGGCCGCGCTGGCGTCGATCAGCCCGGGCGCGCCTCATCCCGAACTGGTGGAGACCCGCTATGGCTTCCACATCGTCCGCCTCGCCCGCTGCATCGAAGGCCGCGATCTGCCGCTCGACGCGGTTGAGGCCACCATCGCCGCCCATCTGGAGGTGACGGCTTGGCACATCGCCGTGCGCCAGTATCTCAGCCTGCTCGCCGGCCGTGCGGAAATCCACGGCATCGCCTTGGATGCGGCGGCCTCCCCCCTGGTGCAATAGGAGGTGGCCATGCTGCTGGGAGCGCTCTTGCGTCAATTGGAGGATGAGCGCCTCGCCTCGCAGATGCTCATGGCCTTGGGTGACGTGACCCTCGCCATGCGCGTGGAAAAAGCCGCCGCCCGCTTCGGCGAGACGGCGGCGGAGTACGCCGCCGGCGCCTGCGCGCGCTTCGGGGAGGGCGCCGGCGACGAGGACTGGCTTGCCCTGACGTCGGCGTTGGAGCGCGGCGCGGACCCGGCCCTGACCTGCCTGCGCGCCATGATCGAATGGTCTCTGAAGCACGATGCCGCGTCCGCGGCGAACGCCGCGGGGTGCAGCTGCGGCGGACAGGGGAACGCCTGCGAAGGATCGGACCGTGGCCCCGCCTGACACCGTCCTCGACGAATTGTTTGACAAGAACCTCGCCTGGGCCAACGCCAAGAACGAGAAGGACCCCACTTTCTTCCGTCGCCTCGCGGAGCAGCAAGCGCCCCGCTTCCTGTGGGTGGGCTGCTCCGACAGCCGCGTGCCGGCCAACGACGTGGTGGGTCTGGATCCGGGCGAGCTCTTCGTCCACCGCAACATCGCCAACGTGGTCCATTCCAGCGACATGAATCTCCTGGCGGTCCTGGAATTCGCAGTCGAGGTGCTCCGCGTGCGCCACGTCATCGTGTGCGGACACTATGGCTGCGGCGGGGTGAAGCGCGCCGTCGAGAATGCGGAAGGCCGCCTTGGCGAGGGCCACACGCTGGTCGACCACTGGCTCGCCCCCGTTGTCGATCTCTGCATCCGCCACCGCGCCGCCATCGATCGGACGGCAGCGCCTGCCACGCCTCTCGACAAGCTGTGCGAGCTGAATGTAAGCCTCCAGATGCGCCGCCTTGCCGCCACGCCGGTGCTGAAGACGGCCTGGGCTCGCGGGCTGGATGTCACGGTTCATGGCTGGATCTACGGCATCGGCGACGGCCTGTTGCGCGACCTTGGAACGACGCTTTCCTCGTCGGAAGAGCTCGCGGCTCTTCCGCCCCTCGACGATCTGCTCGCCACGCCGCACGAGCCCATGAGCGCCGCGCGCCTTCACGCCGTCGCCGCATTCCTCGAGATGGAGCTGGCAGACATGGGAGCGATCGCCCCCTTCGGCAGCGCCTGCACGTGCGGCGCCTGGGACAACGGCCCGTTCGGAGCCGAGCGGGAGGAAATGGAATGACATCAACCGGGGTGGTCGATGCCGCCAGACCTTGCGTCATGGTGGACCTGTTCGGCCGACGCATCTCCTATCTGCGCCTGTCGGTGACCGACCGATGCGACCTGCGCTGCGTCTATTGTATGGCGGAGGACATGACCTTCCTGCCGCGCAATGAGATTCTCTCCATCGAAGAACTGGACCGGCTCGCCTCTGCCTTCATCGCCTTGGGCGTCACCAAGCTGCGCCTCACGGGCGGCGAGCCCCTGGTGCGCAAGGGCGTGATGGATCTCTTCGCGTCCTTGTCGCGCCATCTCGGCGGCGGCCTGAGGGAGCTGACGCTGACCACCAACGGCACCCAGCTTGCCCGGCATGCGGACGCGCTCGCCCGCCTTGGCGTGCGGCGCGTGAACGTTTCCCTCGACACGCTTGATGCCGCGCGCTTCCGGATGCTCACGCGACGCGGTGTCCTGGGTGCGGTGATGGACGGCATCCGCGCCGCCTCGGAGGCGGGGCTGAAGGTGAAGCTCAATGCAGTCGCCCTGGCCGGCACCACGGAGCGCGAGGTATTCGACCTCATCCATTTCGCCCACACCCGTGGCATGGACATCACCTTCATCGAGACCATGCCCCTGGGCGACGTGGGGGTGGACCGCATCGACCAGTATCTGCCCCTCGACGAGTTGCGCCAGCTGATCGGGACGCGCCTCACCCTCATCGAAACGGGCGAACGCACCGGCGGACCCGCCCGCTATGCGCGCGTCGTCGAGACCGGCCGGCGCATCGGCTTTATCACGCCCATGAGCCATTCCTTCTGCGAGAGTTGCAATCGCGTGCGGGTGAGCGCCACCGGAGTGCTCCACACCTGCCTCGGCCAGGAAGATGCGGCGGACCTACGCGCACCGCTGCGCGCCGAAGGCGGCGAGGAGGCGCTGCGCGCGGCCATCGCTGAGGCCGTTCGTGCCAAGCCGCGCGGCCATGATTTCGTCATCGCCCGCAATGGCACCCCCGCCCTCGCGCGACATATGTCCGCCCTGGGCGGTTGAGGAAAAGGAATATGGATGACGTGACGCTGGCCCGTGCGCTTCACGTACTCGCGATCGTGCACTGGATCGGCGGCGTCTCCTTGGTGACCTTGGTGATCTTGCCCCTGGCTCGGGCCGTAGGCCCCGAGGGCGTCGCGCTGTTCGAGCGCATCGAGCACCGCTTCGCGACGCAGGTGCGCTTGTCCATCCCGTTGGCCGGCCTCACCGGCTTCTGGATAACATGGCGCCTTGATCTGTGGGATCGTTTCGCGGACCCTGCCTTCTGGTGGATGACGGCCATGGTGGCGCTCTGGGTGCTCTTCATGACCGTGGTGTTCGTGGTGGAGCCGCTCCTCGGCCACAGGATTGCCCGAGCCGCCCGATGGGCACCTGAAGCGGTGCTGTCTCGGGCGCTGCGCCTCCATCTCGTGCTGCTTCTTGTCTCCGCCCTCACAGTGCTGGGGGGCACGGCCGGGGCTCACGGGTATTTCCTGCTTTGAAGCGCGCAGGCGAGGCGACAGGCGACGCGATCCGGCATGCGCTCCACCTCGGGCTCCGCACGTGGCCAGCTTCGGGGCGCGCGTTGCCGGCTCAGCGCCGCTGCGCCGCAAATCCAGTCCAGCAGGCGATCAACAAAGGCCTCAAGATCGACCGCGCCCTAATTCTTCCCCGCGATCACCTCCAGGCCGGGGCCGTCGCGCACGGTGATGCGACGGCGGCCGCTGACGACCAGCCCTTTGGCTTCCCATGCGCTGAGCGTGCGGCTCACGGTGTGCAAGGTCGTCCCGGTCAGCTCTGCCAGATCCTGGCGGGAGAGCGGAAAATCGATCAGAGTTCCGTCTTCGGTCGCCCGTCCCGCCTGGGCTGCGAGGCTCAGGACGGCGCCGGCGATGCGTTGTTCCACGTTCAGCGTCGAGAGGTCGAGCACGCGCTCCTGGGTATCCTGAAGGCGGGCGCCGAGCGACTGCAGGGCTTCGACCGCGACGCTCGGATAGGCCGCGACGAGATCGGTCCAGGCTGAGTTCGGCCAGACCAAGGCCAAAGAGTCCACGACCGCCGTCGCGGTGCCGGGATAGGTCGCAGCGCCGATCGCCATGCCGACGCCGAACAAGTCGTTGGGCGCTATGAAGCGGACGACCACCTGCCCTCCCTCCGCGTTGAGCCGGGTGACCCGCAAGCGGCCGTGGAGCAGCAGAAAGAAGCGATCGGCCCGTTGATCCTGACGGAAGGCCAAGTCACCTTTGGACAGCCGCACAGTCTGCGCGCGGGAGAGAATATCGTCCAGGGCCCCTGCGTCGAGGCCGGCGAAGACCGGCGCGCCGATGATCAGCGAAGGATGGAGGCGACTCACGGCATGGTCTTTCTATTCGCGAGCGAGATTGCTCGCGCGCAACGACGGGACATTGCCCAAAGTCTACTGGAGCACGCCACGCTGACCAAGGAGCCGTCATGTCCGATCCAATAGGCCGCCGCTCTTACAATGGCCCGGCGGTGCTGAGCTGGGGGTTCCGGCCGTTCTTTCTGGCGGGCGCGCTGTGGGCCGGCGTGGCAGTCATGGCTTGGCTACCGGTCTATTTTGGCGAGATCATTATTTCCGACGCGTTCCAGCCAATGGACTGGCACGCCCATGAGGCGTTGTTCGGCTATGGCGGCGCGGTCATCGCGGGCTTTCTCCTGACGGCCGTGCCGAACTGGACCGGCCGCCTGCCCCTGCAGGGACGCCCGCTGCTGCTCCTGGTCCTGGTCTGGCTCGCCGGCCGAGTCGCGGTCGCCTGTTCCGGCACCATCGGGTGGGCGGCGGCAGCAGCCGTCGACTGCGCCTTCCTGGCGCTGCTCTGCGCAGCCATCGCACGGGAGATCGTGGCGGGCCGCAACTGGCGCAACCTGCGGATATGGGGCGCCGTCGTGCTGCTCCTCGCGGCGAACGTCCTTTTTCACCTGGAGGCGCATCTGACCGGCGATGCTGCCTATGCCCGTCGCTTCGCCCTTGCGGTCATCGTCGTGCTCGTCATGCTGATCGGCGGGCGGATCGTGCCGAGCTTCACGCACACATTTCTGCTGCGGCAGGGCGCTGTCCGGTTGCCGCGGACCTTTGACCGTTTCGACGGGATCTCAATGGCCGTGTCCTGCGGCGCGATGGTGGGCTGGATCATCGCTCCGGAGGACCAGATGGTAGGGCTGGCCCTGATCGCGGCGAGCGGGATGAATTTTGCGCGGCTTAGCCGCTGGGCCGGCGATCGGGCGTCGGGCGAAGTGCTGGTGGCAATCCTGCATGTTGCCTACGCCTTTGTTCCCATCGGTTTCTTGCTGAGCGGCCTTGCGGCATTCGTTCCGACGATTCCGCTCAGCGCGGGCCTACATGCGTGGGCCGTAGGCGCCATCGGCGGAATGACCTTGGCCGTGATGACCCGCGCTAGCCTCGGCCATACCGGACGGGCGTTGTATGCCGGGTGGGGGACACAGATCCTCTATGCGGCGCTGCTCCTCGCGGTCATGACGCGGATCGGTGCAGCCCTCGTGCCGCAGTGGAGCCTCGTCCTGCTGCTCGTGGCCGCCAGCGCTTGGCTTGTGGCTTTCCTCGGCTTCGCAGCTATCTATGGTCCGGCCTTGATCAGACCTCGCCTCTAGCTCCTTTGTCGCACGGGCTCGCGCAGAGCCGGCGGCGCACGGGGCGACGGCGATTCGCCGTCGCGAAGATCGCTTCGGTCAGGGGAGCAGGGATAGGACTGAGCTATGTTGGACGGCATGTTCGGCGGAGCAGGAGCGTCTCCGGGCACTCCAATCTTGCCCACCTGCCGGGTCGGGAGTGGTAACGTTCTTCAGGCAGAGGAAGACATCATCGAGCGGTCGGCGGACTTAGAGCCGGTGCGCAAACAACTACAGAGCCTGCAACGGCCGATAACATGTACCTTCGCCTCCCCTTCGGGCCTATCGGCTCATCAATGATTCTAGGGCGAGAGCGCCGCTTCCTTTGTGGCCCTATTGTTGATCCCGTAGAGCCGCACGAACTCCCCGGCCGGAGCCTTCGATCACCATAGCCCTGCTTGCAGAACATGCGTGGTCGCGGCCCTCCCGCGGGCCCCTAACGCGTCCCTTTCAGATGGCGATCGACCTACGCTGTCAGGGTGCGGGACTAAACACCTAGGATGCCTTGAGCAGGGGCCTCAAATCTCCGCGCTTGTTCAGTACGTCCGCCAGCGAATAACGATCAAGCACGGACAGGAACGAGTGAAGAGCCTCGTCGAAAACGCAGGTCAGCCCGCACGCCGGGGCGATGATGCAGGAGCCGCAGCCCACCAGATCGAAATCATCTTCGGTATGGCGAACGAGCGCGCCGATATTAATCTCGCCCGGTGGCCGCGAGAGCCGGATACCCCCCGAACGCCCACGTACGCTATGAAGATAGCCGGCATTCACGAGATCGTTTACGACCTTCATCAGGTGGTTTTGCGAGATGCCGTAGGACCGCGCGATCTCAGCGATGGAGCACAATTGGTCGGGGCGCGAGCCGAGGAACAGCAGTACGCGCATTGCATAGTCTGTGTAGCGCGTGAGGCGCATGTGGGGTTTCCGTCAGTCAATCCGCCAAGGTCGCTCTTTTTGGCGCCACCCTCCAGATGCATCTTGCGCGGGCCTTTTAAAAGGGGGCTCAGTTTGGATTCTCGTTGTTCCCGACACGGACTAATTCAGGCCGCGGGTGAGCACGGCGAGCCAATCGGCTTCGGTCACCACGCCGACGGGTCGCTGCATCTCGTCGACCACGAAAACGGCGTGAACGCGATCCCGTGCGAACCTCTCCAAGAGCTCGATGGCCGGCAAGTTGGGCGACGCGGTCGAGGCTTCCGACATGATCTCCGCAACATGTGCGGCGTGCCGCACGAGTTCGCGCAGGCCAACCACTCCCGCGATGCACCCGTTTCGATCGACCACCGCCAGGCGCCGGACGTCGTGCGCCACCAGCAATTCCCTTGCCTCGTTGGGAAAGGAGGTATCCTTGACCGAGATGATCCCCACTGTCATCAGGTCGGTGCAGCTCAACTCATGATAGGTCCGCGCGAGCGCGCGCTCCTCAATTTTCCGAACCAAATTCTCTAGGTCCCCTGCATCGATGTCGAACGTCTCGCCGATCTCCTCCAATGCCACAGCCATGTCCGTCCTGTTGAAGGTCCAGGGGGTGTCCCGCCTGTCCGCCGCCGGATTGGCAACGTGCGGATAGGTGTGGCCTGACAGCCGGTGGTAGAGCCAGGCACTGGCGACGAGCACGACGGCGTTAAGGCCCACCGGAAAGATTGGGAAGAGCAGGCTCGACGAATGCCCCGCGAACAAGCCGACCAGTGCCGCAGCGCCTCCCGGTGGGTGCAGGCAACGCAGCAGCGACATCGCGCCAATGGCGGATGCGACGACTATGCCCGCGGACCAAGCTGAGAGGGGCATGTTGTGGGCGACCAACACGCCGATCAAGCTCGACACCACGTTGCCACCGATGGTGGCCCACGGTTGCGCCATGGGGCTTGCGGGCACCGCGAAAAGCAGCACGGCGGAAGCGCCCATGGGTGGCACGATCCACATCAGATGGCTCATATCGGCTGCGGCCAGCCCCCCGATCAGAGCAGACAGGCCGATGCCCAGCAGGGCTCCGAGGCAGGCAAGCCCGCGGTCCTGAGCCGTCGCCCCGGCGAGGATCGGTCGAAACAGTCGCAGGCGCGCAAAGACTGGCAAGAGCAGCTCCGATGGCTTCGCGTCGAGGATGGTCAGAAGCGGGCGTATGCGAGATAGACAAAGAAAAGCGGAGCGGAGAGCCAGATAACTGCTCGCTTGTGCGCGAACGCACCGCCGAACGTGGCGTGTCCCAGAAACCCGACCACCAGGGCCGCAACACCCACGAGCAAGCTGTGCCGTGTCGTGGCGAAGGCGGTGGCTGCGCACAGGACGCCCATGCCCAAGTTTGCCTCCACCAGTGTTTCCGTGCCTGTGCCCGGGGTCCATTGGGTAACAACGGTTATACTCGCTGCCGACAGCATGATTGTCGCGAGTAAAATGGCCACGAGTGCCAATGATTGTGAGGCGCTCATCTGCGGGTCCAAACGATGTGTTGAGCGGATATTTGGTTCGGTGTCGGCTCCCCCGCACAGAAGCCGTCACATGAGCCGCAAAATCAGATACATCAAAGCGGCGCCTTTCCCTTTCATAAAACATGTATATTATATGCATGATTATGTCGGGAGTCCATCATGATGAGAAGCACTGTCACCGCAGGAGACGCGGAGCCAGGGCATGCTGCCCCTCGCGGGCCACGGCCGTTCGTGGTCGAGGACCGTCGCCGCGAGAGCGACATCATCACGTCGTTCATTCTGCGTCCGTTGGATGGCGCGCCGTTGCCCCGCTACAGGGCGGGCCAACACCTCACGCTGTTCGCGGACATCCCTGCGCGGGGGCGGCAGAAGCGGAACTATACGGTGTCCACGGCGCCTAACGGCGAAACCTATCGTATCTCCGTCAAGCGTGAGGCGAACGGCATCGTCTCCCGATGGCTCCACGACGAAGCTGTCGCGGGGATGTCGTTGGATGTGGCGCCGCCCAGCGGCGCGTTCGTCCTGCCCGAGCAGGCGGATCGGCCCATCGTGCTGGTGAGCGCTGGCGTCGGCCTGACACCCATGGTGGCCCTGCTGGAGGAAATCGTCCGCAGCGATGTCCGAGCACAGGTTCGCTACGTCCACTGCACGCGGAATGGCGCCACCCACGCCTTCCGAGATCACGTGCGCGAACTCGCCCAACAGGCCGGAGAGGTGACGACGACAACCTTCTATTCCCGGCCGCGCGATCAGGATGAGGCGGGACGGGACTACGATTTCCGCGGCCGCCTGACAGTGGACTGGCTGGCGACGTACGCGCCCGTGGGGCACGCCGAATATTTCGTCTGCGGTCCCCTCGGCTTTATCCGGGACATGGTGCAGGGCCTTCATCGGCGCGGCGTTCCTGTGGGACGTCTCCACTATGAGTTCTTCGGGCCGATCACCGACGTTCTTGGCGAAGAGGAGAGCGTCGAGGCACCATATGCGCCCGCCGCGCCCGCCGCGCAGCCGGTGGCGGAGCGGCATACGCGCGTGATCGGGACCCTGACACGGAACCAGATGGGCGGGGCGTTGCTCGACAGCGCAGCAGACGCGGTAGTCGCCAGCGATGCGGATGGCGCGATCGTGGCGTGGGGCGCCGGAGCAGAGCGCATCTTCGGCTTCACCGAGCAGGAGGCGCTCGGCCAGTCGCTGGACATCATCATTCCCGAGCCCTTCCGCGCGCGGCATTGGCAGGGATATCGCGAGACCGTGGCATCGGGGCAAAGCCGCTATGGCGCCGGGGACATGCTCGCCGTGCCCGGCCTGCGCAAGGACGGCAAGCGCATCTCGCTCGAGTTCACCATCGTGCTCCTCAAAAATCCCGAGGGGCGCGTGGCTGGCATGGTGGCGACGATCCGCGACATCACCGCACGCTTTGAGGAGCTGAAGGCCTTGCGGAAGCAGGTGATGAAAGACGTCGCACACGATTGAGGCCGCCTGCCTCCAGCCCTTCAGGCTGTCGATCGGGCCGCGCACGGGTCTCTGTCGCCGTGGCTCGGTGAAGCGGTCTGCAGTTTATCGCCACCAGGCCGCATGAGGCAGAGGACAGACCCATTCCGACGTGATGTATCTCAGTTGGATTATTTTCGACGCAGATCTAAGCGTATAGGAAATGCCTACCCTAGAGCGCCCTCCTTACACGCTGACTCGGCGAGGATTTTCGCTGAGCGCGGCGAAATTCCGGATGCTAGCCCAATCCTGCGGCGATTGGGGCTCGGCACCTTTGATGGCGGCTCGGTGTCCATCGACGGACTCGCGGCAACTTCGGCTTCGACGGCCACCACCTGAAACAGGAGAAGGGCCACCATGGCCAGCCACTATGCAGGTCTGGCCATGGCCCGTCGTCCCCGGATATCAGAGGGACCCGGTCAGGCCGCCCGGCGCGTCGTCACGCGCGGGAAGTCGACCTCGGTGCCGGCGACGTTGTTGAAGTAATTGGTGAAGATGTTGAGCACCACATTGGCGACGACCTCGAGGATCTCCGTGTCGGAGAAGCCGACTTCGCGCGCAGACGCGAGCACGGTGTCGGAAACGTGGCCGCGCTCGGCCAGCACAGTCTGGGCGAAAGAAAGCGCGGCCGCGGTCTTGGCATCGCCAGCTTGCCCGTCGAGCGCCTTTTCGATCTCCTCGGCCGAAAGTCCGGCCATCTTGCCGAGGGCCTGATGGGCCGACGCGCAATAATCGCAGCCGTTGGTATTGGCCGTGACGAGGGCGATCTGCTCGCGCACCTTGACCGACAGACATCCCTTGCCGACGGCATCGGAGAAGGCGAGGTAGGCGTTGAGGACCGAGGGAGCCACGGCCATGGTGGTGAAGAGGTTCGGAACGCCACCGAGTTTGGACTTGACCACGTCCAAGGTGGCCCTGACCTCTCCCGTCGCCTTGCCGGGATCAATGGCTGGAATGCGCTGCATTTTGATGTCTCCATTGGCGGTTGCTGACGGAGAGATGTCGCCTGATATGGGATGATGTATCAATTCACGCCAATGAGAGGCGGGTTTTTGGCATAATGTTTGGGACGATCCGCAAATAAATGGCCGAATAGGCGCGCCGCAACCCGGTCCTGGCAGGCCCGCGGGCAAAGAAACGCTTCGCCTCACACGTGGTCAGCCCCTCCAGCTCATTTGATTGGGGCGTGGGCTGCCATCGGGATGAGGCTGGGCGTCGCCTCGGCAGAATATGCTCGGGCACGAATCCTGGCTTGTCGAACGCGGACGGCCTGATGGCCCCAATCAAACCGCCTCGGCGACCCAACGGGAACGGAGCCGTTCTTATGCGCTGACTTCGCTCGGGGTCATGCCGAACCGGCTGGCAAAGGCGCGGGTGAAGGCGGCCGCCGATTTGTAGCCGACCTCGGCGGCGACGCTCTTCACATTGGCATCGCTTTCCGACAGGCGTGCCAGGGCTTTCTGAAGCCGCCATTCGACCACATAGGCCATAGGTGCGATCCCCAGGAGGCCGGTGAAGCGCTCAGCGAACCGGCTGCGCGACATACCCGCCACCTGCGCCAACGTCTCGACGGTCCAGAGCTCCGCCGGCGCCTCATGAATGCGGCCGAGAACCTTGCCGATCTGAGTGTCCGTCATGGCTGTGATCACGCCCGCCAGTTCGGGACTTTCGCCAATGGCCACACGCACGGCCTCGATAAAGAACACCTCCGACAGGCGGGAGATCGATGCGGCAGCTCCCAGGGTATCGGTAAAAGCGCGCCGTGCGACAAGCCGCAACGTCTCGTCGAGCAAGGGATGGCGCGTGCGGTCGGCCGGCCGCAGCACCATCAAGGGCGGCAATGCTCGCAGGAGAGGGTGGTCTGCGCCGCGCGTGAAGCTCAAGTGACCGCACACCATCTGCGTGGCTGCGCCGGGCGCAGCGGTCCCGACCGCAAACACGCCCTTGCCGTCATAGCCTGTGATCCTGACGATCTCCTCAAGGGGCGCGGGCTGGCGGCCGGCCTCGTCGGAGAGGGTATGCTCGCGCCCGCGGGTGATGAGGACAAGATCGCCGGGCCCGAGATCGGCGCTCGGCCCGTCGGTGAGCGCGACGTGGCAGCGGCCCTGCACGATGAGATGGAAGCGCGCGGTCTCGTCGTTAGCTGGCACGGTCACGGCCCATGGCGGCGCATAGTCCGTGCGGAAATAGAGCGTGCCGCGCAGCCGGATCGTGTCGAAGATATCGCTCAGTATGTCTTGCATGGTAGGGCAGGTTCGCGGGGTAGCCGCGGTTAACATCGAGCGCGCCGCGTCCGCAGGTCAAGGGGCTCGCGATCACGAAGGACGTGGCCTCGGGCGGCTTGCAACAAGCTCGGCTCTTGGCGGGCATGAAAGCTCTGCGCACTGGCGGTCGGGGAAATGGCCAAGAATGGGGCCGTAAATCGCCTCCGGCTTCAGCCTGTGCTCCACGCGCGGGGCTGGCGCATGCCGCTGATCCGGCATGCCTGCCCGACATAGCCGTAGGGAAAGAGTTCGAACAAGAGACCCCGACCCGACTTGCCGCGTGCGGCCGCGCGATCATTGAGGAAGCGCATGACAAAGCGCGCGTCGGCCGCCACGCCATGCTCCGTGAGGAATTCGCGCATGAACGAGATGACGTCCCAATGATCGTCGGTGAGCCTGATGTCCTGGCGGGTTGCAAGGGCCTCGGCGATGTCAGTATCCCATTCCTCGGGATCGATCAGGAAGCCGTGCTCGTCGAGATGGACGACACGCTTTCCAACTCTCAGGTCCGTTATGACATCTGGGCGAGTGCGCATCAGGAATTCTCCGTAACATTGGTGTCCTGTGGTCGCATCGCCGCATGCGCGAGCCCAGGCACCAGCGGGCCAGCACAGTCTGCGAGCGTCGAGCGGTCTAGATCTGAGAGGAAAGCCTCACTGGCACGCTTCAGCCGGCTCTTCAGTCGGCAGCCGGGGTCAAGGATGCATTCGCCGCCATCGGCCTGGAAGCACTCGACGAGCGCATGGCGCGCCTCCAGGCGGCGCACCACCTCGCCGATCGTGATCTCATGGGCTGGGCGCGCCAGCCTCATGCCGCCGCCCCCACCGCGTTGGGTGAGAACGAGGCCTGCCTCGGCCAGTTCCCGGACGACCTTCACGAGGTGATGGCGTGAGATGCCATGCCCTTGGGCGATCTCGTCGGTGGTCACCAGTCGGTCGGGCTGGGCGGCCAGCCACATCAGGGCTCTGAGGCCATAATCGGTGAAGGCTGTCAGTCGCATGGAGGGCTGTGGTCCTCGTCAAACAAGCCTAGGCCTCGAAGCGAGATCGAACAGTGGTGGCTATGACGCCTCGTCCCTCGCCGTCGCGTCTTGGCCTTCAGCGCGCGCCGTGCGGCGAAGGGTTGCGGCAATCAGCATTGTAAATACCAATTATCGATGCAATGAAATAGCAATGTAAATACCAATTCGTCGGTGGGCTATCCAATGCGGAACGACAGAGCAGTCGAGGTGCCTGGGCTAACGGGATCCGAACGGCGGCAGGCCTTTGCCGCGGATGTCGGCGCCCGCACTGGCCTCGACGAGGCGATGATCGGGCGACTTGTCCACGCCTTCTATGACCGTATCCGGATGGATGTGGTTCTGGGGCCCATCTTTGTCGCGCGCATCTCCGACTGGGACTCACACATTAAGCGCATGCGCGCCTTTTGGTCGTCGGTCGCGCTGATGAGCGGACGCTATCACGGCCGCCCGATGCCGGCGCATGCGAGCCTGCCCGTCGATGGTGACCATTTCGACCGTTGGCTCGCACTGTTCGAGGAGACGGCGCGGGAGGTCTGTCCGCCTGCGGCCGCCGACCTGTTCATCAGCAAGGCGCAGATGATCGCGCAAAGCCTGGAATTTGGCGTGGCGAGTTTCCGCGGCGAAGTGCTGGCGCCCGGCGAGCGCCTCAAGCGGGCCAATTCATGAGTCCGGTAGGCGCTCCGTAGTATCGGCACGGGACACGCTCGATCCTTTCTCACGTGCAATGGATCACCTCGGCAACGGAGTGGCGAGACAGCAGGGCACCAATGGGCTCGACCTCAGGTATCTGCGCCTCTCCGGACTGGCGTCAGAACTCGGCTGGGCGCGATCCGGATCACGTCACCCGCTCGTTTGGCGGACGAGCACGACGCCGTCCGCCGTTCGGAGACGGACAGGGCAATGAGAGCACGCACCCGTCCGCTCCTGGCCCGTTAGTAATGCGCTCTCCTGCCAGTGCGGGGGCTTGCGCTGTGGCGATGAGATCATCCCGGCCGGCACAAGGCTCGAAGACCAGCAGAAATATTCTCCTATTCGCCTGGCGCTACCTCACGGGTCGGAAAGCTCACCTGCACGCGGAGCCCAGGCTGGTTGTCGCTCAGCGCCAGGTGCGCGCCGTGGAGATCGGCAATAGCCTTCACCATGCTCAGGCCGAGGCCCGTTCCCGGGGTGGTCCGGCTCCTCTCTAGCCGATAGAGGCGCCGCAGGACCTTGTCGCGCTCTTCGGCTGGAATGCCGGATCCATCGTCGCACACGCGCACAATCACAGCGCCGCCCTCGGACGTGACCTTGCAATCGATCCGCGGCCGCGGACCCGCGTGCTTGAGGGTGTTCTCGATCAGGTTGGCGAACAACTGGATCAGGAGCTCTCGGTCGCCGTGGATGGCCGGGACGTCCGGGTCGATAGTCATCTTGAGGGATCCGCCCATCTCCTCCGCATGGGTCGCGTAGAATTCGGCCAGGTCGGAAAGGGCGCCGGCCACGTCCACCTGCGAGAACCGCGCCTTGCGGGCGCCCGCTTCGATCTGCGCGATCCGCAGAAGGGCGTCGAAGGTTGCCAGGATAGTGCGGCTCTCCGTGTCGATCTCCTCCAGCTCGGCCCTCGCGGAAGCGCCCGTCGTGTCGAGATCCAATGCCTTCTCCACGCTGATCCGAAGTCGGCTCATGGGCGTCCTGAGGTCGTGGGCGATATCCGAGGAGATCTGCCGGTTGGCCTCCACCGTATCGCCGAGCCGCTTCACTGCGCCATCAATGAGCCGCGCGATGCGATCGATGTCGTCGCCCCTGCCGCTCTTGGGTATGGGCACGTCGAAGCGGCCTTGGGCGATCTTCTCCAAAGCGTGCTCGATCTGCGCAATACGCAAGTTCATGCGGTGGGAAAGCGCGACGCCGCCCGCCAGCGAGATGGCGGCCAGCACGAGCCCCGCCCACAATGCCCCTTTGAGGAAGACCTCCTCGATCTCGCTCAGATCCTCGGCGCTGCGGCCCACCAGCAGGCTCAGCTCGCCCAGCTTTCCGGTGCGGACGAAATAGTCGTAGTCCACGGAAATGCCGAAGGCCTTGCCGCTCATTTCGCCACGCAGCGGCAGGGCCCCCTCGAAGGCCACGTTGCCGGCGAGCAGTTTGCCGTCCGGCCCGCGCAGGACGTAGATCCGGTCCTTCGCGCGCACCGATCGGGCATGGGTCTCAAGGGTATGGACGAGATCTTCTTCACCGCTCGCCTGATAGAGATCCGCGAAGAAGGCGAAGTCCTGGTCTACCGCGCGCCAGTGGCGATGGACGAGTTCCTGGCGGATGATCACGTAGGCTGCCGTTCCGGCTACGGCCGCCGCCCCCAAGAACAAGAGCAGGAAGAACACGGCGGTCCGGAAGCCGCTGCTTCTGAACAGTTCAACGCGGGCCATCGATGAGATAGCCGGTGTTGCGCACGGTGCGCAGGAGCTGAATGTCGAACGGCTTGTCGATCTTGGCCCGCAAGCGGCTGATATGGGTCTCGATGACGCTCGTCTCGGGGTCGAACTGGAAGTTCCAGACCTTCTCCAGAAGCATTGTGCGGGTGAGCACCCGCCCCTGCGCGCGCATCAGCGTCTCCAAGAGCGCAAACTCCCGCGGCTGGAGGCTGATCTCTTGGCCCGCGCGGGTTACCCGGCGCCTGATGAGATCCAGTTCGAGATCATGGACCTTGAGGCGCGTTTGTTCCGCTTGCAGGGCGGGGCGGCGCGCGAGGGCGGCAACCCGCGCGGCCAGCTCGGAAAAGGCAAAAGGCTTGAGCAGGTAATCGTCGCCCCCCGATTCCAGGCCTTCCACGCGATCGTCGACGCCGCCGACGGAGGTGAGGAAGATCACCGGCGTGCGGTTGCCGGCGGCCCGCAGCGCCTTGACCATGGCGAGGCCGTCGAGCTTCGGCAGCATGCGATCGGCAACGATCACGTCATAGGTTTCGCAGGTGGCCTGAAAGAGGCCGTCCGCGCCGTTCTCGATCACGTCGCAGACATGGCCGGCCTCCTCGAAGCCCTGCCGCACGTAATCGGCGGTCTTGAGATCGTCCTCCACGAGCAGAATGCGCAATGGCCGTCTCCGATGCAGTCGCGCATCCTATGCCGATCGAAGGATGCTGCCGAGACCTGGCTCGGCACCCCTCAGGCCCGCTCCCTCGCCGGGTCCCGCCTGATCGCGGCGGCGCGCTGGCGCTTCTCTCGCCACAGCGTCGCGCCGACGATGCCCGCCATCAGCAGAACGCACACGAGGGCGGCATTGTAGGTGCCGAGATCGAGGCCTCCATTGGCGTGGGGCTTGGTCAGGAAGTCGCCGAAGGTGGCGCCGAACGGCCGAGTGAAGATGAAGGCGATCCAGAACAGAGCAATCTCGTTCATGGCCCGCGTGTAGTGCAGGATCAGAACCGCGCCGATGATGGCGGTGCAGATCGCGCTGGCGATCATGTATCCAAGGCCGAGATTGTCCACCAGGAAATCACCGAAGGCGGTGCCCAGGCTGTTGGAGAAGACCACGGCAATCCAGAAGGTGATCTCCGCGTCCGTGCGGGTGATCGGATCGACGCTGAGATTGCCGTCACGCTTGTACCAGACCGCGAGGGTCGCCAGCAGGCCGGCGGTCAGGACCAGGGAGCCGCTGGCATAGCCGAGGCCCAGGGTGCGGTCCATCATGTCGGAGATTTCGGTGCCCGCGGTCGTGGTGGCGACGATGGCCGCCCAGAACAATGCGGGATGAAAGGATCTCGCCCGCACCTGGAAGAAGATGACCGCCACCAGCAGGGCGCCGGTGATGCCGAGACCCACGACATAGCCGAGATCGAGGGTTTGGGCGATGAAGTCGCCCGCCGTCTCCCCCAAGGTAGTGGCGATGATTTTCATGAGCCAGAAGGCGGCGGTGACTTCCGCGATCTTGTTGACGGCCGGCGCGAGGGTCCCGGTCTCACCGGTGGCAGCGGTTTCCGGGGGCAGACAGGGTCGCATGGGATGATCCGATCGGGTTGAGGGGGAGGCATTGTCGGGCGTGGTGGGCGAGCGGCTTCAGCGATCCGCATCCTGGAGGCCGCCGGCCTCCTCGCCCTTCCGGGTCAGCGTCATGAAGGCGATCACCGCGGCGATGCAGGCGAGGAAGACGAGGCTCGTCAGGGTCGTGCCGAGGCCCAGTCCTCCGGCATCGGCCGGCTGGGAGACGAGGTCACCGAAGGAGGCACCCATGGGCCGGGTGAAGATGTAGGCCAGCCAGAAGGCGAGGATGCCATTGGCCTTGAAGACGAAATAGGCGAACGCGATGACGCCGATCACCGCCGTGTAGGCCAATCCCGCCGACAGGTAGCCGAGCCCCAGCCCTTCCGCCGCGAGATCTCCGGCCGCCGTGCCGAGAGCGAAGGTGAACAGAATCGCTAGCCAGTAGAATGCCTCGCGGCGGAACGTACAGATCGTGTGAATCGAGAGCGTTCCCTCGACGAGGGACCAGAGGGAGAATGTCACGGCGAGCGCGACGGCAAATCCGATCGTGGCTGCCTCCAGGCTGACGCCGAGATTGTCCACGAGATTATCGGTGATCAGCGTGCCGACGACGCTGACGAGCACCACGGTGAGCCAATAGACCCACGGCACGTATTTGCGCTGCGCGAACTGGAGAACCAGAGCGGCGATGAGGAACCCGCCCATGATGACCGAGGTCGCGGACAGGCCCAGGCCGAGATTCATGTTCAGATAATCGGCTGCCGTCTCGCCCACGGTCACGGCCAGCAGCTTCACGAGCCAGAAATCGGCCGTCACCTCGGGGACCCGGTTGGGGTGCGGGGATCGGCGGTCTGCGACTGGGGGCGCCGCATCGAGCGCAAGTGTATCCATGGCGGTGCTTCGGGTGGCGTCTCCCACCCGCCTTTCTCGAATTGACAAGACCCGCGCTTCCCACGGAGCGCCAGGATCCGGCTTCGCACCCGCGACGTCGGGCTCGCGCTTGCTTTTGGCTGGGAAACCTCGCGGCCAGCTGTCCGGTGGCTTACAAATCCGTAAGCTCGCCCCGCGAAGCCGACAGCCTGGAGGGAAGGGCCCTGCCCTCAGGAGCAGGGAGGTCGGTCGGCGGAGCTCCGTCTCGGCTGCGTTGGCTATGGCCTTCAAAGGCGCGCCAACCTGTGCCGCATGCGACAGACCCGCCGCTTCACGTCGGTTGCGGTATGACGAGGCTTATGGACTTCCGCCGTCCGCGCTTCGCGCATTTTGTTTGAAAGTGATCGTTGCTGCCGCGGCGAGGGCCTGATCCAATCGGCCCCAGACCAAAAGACACAGCGAGGATGCACGCGGAGGGTGATGCCGGACGTGGAGAGGACGCAGCTGGAACGTGATCCGGATTCGGCAAGTCCGCGCCCTGTGATCCCAAGGACCGTTTGGGCCCTCGGCTTCGTGAGCCTGTTCATGGACATCTCTTCCGAGATGATCCATGGGCTCCTTCCGCTCTTCCTGACCAGCACCCTGGGCGCCAGCGTCGTGATGGTCGGCATCGTCGAAGGAGTCGGCGAGGCCACAGCCGCCATCGCAAAGGTATTCTCCGGCGTTATCTCGGATCGAATTGGCCGGCGCAAGCCTCTGATTCTTCTTGGCTATGGTCTGGGAACCCTGTCAAAGCCGGTCTTTGCCATTGCGGGAGCGCCGGGCGTGGTGCTGGCGGCCCGCTTTGCCGACCGGGTCGGCAAGGGCCTGCGCGGGGCGCCGCGCGATGCGCTGGTGGCCGATGTGACTCCGCCTTTCCTGCGCGGCCGGGCCTATGGCCTGAGGCAGGCCCTCGACACGGTGGGAGCCTTCGCCGGGCCACTCATCGCAATGGCGCTGATGGCTGTGTTCGCCGACGACATGCGCACCGTTTTCTGGTTTGCGCTCGTGCCCGGCGCTTTGGCGGTTCTGCTGGTGGTCTTCGGGGTGGAAGACCAGGCGGGGCGCGCGGAGCACCCCGCAACGCGCCCGGTGTTGCAGCTTTCCGACCTCTCCCAATTGGGCCGCGGCTTCTGGGCCGTGGTGATCATCGGTGTCGTTTTCACTCTGGCGCGCTTCAGCGAAGCCTTTCTCGTGCTGAAAGCTCATGATGCGGGCCTGCCTTTGGCGCTGGCGCCTTTGGTGCTGGTGACCATGAATATCGTCTATTCCATCGGCGCCTATCCTGCGGGCGTCTGGGCCGACCGCGCGCCGGCGACATGGCTGTTCCTCGCGGGCCTGAGCTTCCTGTTCAGCGCAGACATGGTGCTTGCCTTCGTCCCTGGCCTTGGCGCCGCGCTGTTTGGTATCGCCCTGTGGGGCGCGCACATGGCGCTCACCCAAGGGCTTCTCGCCAAGCTCGTGGCGCAACACGCCCCTAAGCATCTGCGCGGGTCCGCCTTCGGCCTGTTCAATCTTGCCACCGGCGTCGCGGTGCTGGTCGCGAGCCTCTTGGCTGGCGCACTTTGGGAAAGCCTCGGCGCGCCCGCGACGTTCATCACAGGCGCCGGGCTCGCTCTCCTGTCGGCGCTGCTCGTGCTGGCGTTTGCGCCTTCCGTCGGATCGGACGCAAGGGGATAGCTTTGAGGTCGACGACGCCTTGACCCTGGCAGAACAGACCGAGATCTGATGACCCGCATTGGGCCTTGGACACTGTCGAAACGCGCGTGCCAGTTCGTCCGGACATGGGCACCAAAAACAAGACGCTGAAGCGCAACGCCGACGGCTCGCTCACGCTCTACGCGGGTGCGAAATCCCGGGCGCGGATAAGGAGGCCAACTGGCTTCCGGCGCCAGATGGGCACTTCTCGCTCTACATCCGTGCCTACTGGGGCAAGCAGGGCATTCTCGACGGCACATGGCAGCCGCCGCTCATCAAGAAAGTCGTATAATCACGACGGGGGCAAGAATGCCCCCGTCTTCGCGGAGCGGCATGAAGGTTCTCTCGTAGATGCATGCCACCGCCCGCCAGATCACTCGACCGGTTCTATCTCGCTCGGGCGCCAGCTCTTGTCGAAGAACGACGGGAGCGGGCTGTAGAGGCGAAGGATCGTGAACCAGCCTTTCTTGGGATCGGTCTGGATCCAGTTGCCGCGCGCGACCCCCTTCGGCTGGGTGGGGCCGAAATAGACTGTGGTGGACCCATCTCTGGCCGCTTCGGCCGCCGGCGAGGGGTAGCTCTGGCTGCCGGCGCGCGGGTATTTCTGCGGGGTTTGCAGCATCGAGCGCGTCTGGTTGTCGTAGAGCGTGAAAGACCAGAACGCCGCCGCCGGAATATTCTTAGGCAAGATTACCTTGTAGGTCCTCGCGCCGTCGAAGAGCTTTCCTTCGGAATCAAGGAAGCCCATCAGATATTGCGAGCCGACACCGGGGATGCGCATGATCATGCCCGGCGAGTCCAGCGTATAGCCGTAGTAGAAGGCCGCGCGTGAATCGAGGGTTCGGGCCCCGGTCGGTGGCAGCGGCTTGAACATGCCGGCTTCGAACACCGGCGGCGGCGTCTCGAAGAAGGCACCGCCTTCCCACAGCATGTTGCCCCAGTGCGAGCCCTCGTAATAGGCCCATTCCGGATGCTTCATCGCGAAGCGCCAGTTGAGCGCCCGGCCCGTCGCCTGCCCGACCGCGGCGGCATCGGTGAGTATCTTCTTCATCCGCTCGTCGGGCTTGAATGCCTTGCCATGCACGATCCCGATCGCGGCGAGCTGGCCGGCCAGCTCCACGTCGTAGCTCGTGGCGGGCTGGTTCTGGACGTTCTCGTTGATCAGCTCGAAAAAGCGGTCGTCACTGGGTGGGATGGTGTTGAACGAACGCCCCGTGCCCTCGATGAACTTCGTCTCGGGAATCTTCGGCTCGCCTGCGATCCGCACCGACCCGTCGAGGGCCTGGGCAATGCTGGAACCGAACGCGCCCGGCCGATAGGGATAGACCTTCATGCTGTGCTTGATGTTCTCGACAGCCGGCTTCGGATCATTGCCGACCAGATTGGCGCGCGCGGCATAGAGCGCGAAGTTCGTCTTCGAATGGGCGACGAAGTAACCGCCCTCCGGCAGCGGTCCCTTATAGTCGGGTCCGACGATCAGGTACTTTCCGCCGAGCCCGCGATCCGGTCCCGGCGCGCCGATGTCGATGATCCAGGAGAACCACATGTCATTGATCGTACCGATGCCGCCCGACGGCTGCTCGATCACCATGGGGCCTTTGCTGAGGTCGAGACCGGTGAGGTAGTAGACCGTGTCGGCATTCGCGGTCAGGAACAGCGAATTCGAATCCATCAGCCCGGAGAAGATGACGACGTCGCCTGGATTGGCGCCGATCCCCTGGAAACCCTTGACAATGGCCAGCGCCGACGCCCCTCGGAAACTGTTGTTGTAAACGTTGAGCGCACGGGTGAAGTCCAGTGTGTCGTAGACCTTCTGCGCGGTTTCCTGCGTCGGCACCCCATCACGAAATTCGAGTTTTCCGGCACGGGTGTCGATCGTGCCGGGCGCCGCCAGCGATGTGACGGCTTCGGTGGAAACTTCAGAGAAGGCAGGGCCTGCCGCAAGAATCAAGGCAAGGCTGCCGATCAAGGTTGGCCGGATCATCGTTCGCGTCCCCTTTGCGGGCTTATTCGCCATGTACGGACACCACCCCCTGCGTATGGGGGCAAATCTCTCACGACCAGTCCGCAGCACCCTGTTGCCACGCTAAGCGGCAGCCGATACCGAAACCACTCATTCTGCGCCACATCGGCATGTTCAGGGATCCTCGTCACATGGCCGCAGTCCCGGTGATCTCCAGTCACGTCCTGCAGGGCCTGCCCGCATTCGTGCGAAACGAAATCGGGGAAAAGGCGCTGCAGCGGGCCAATCGTGCCGCCGGGTTCGATTTCGAGCTGATCGAAGGCCGCAATTGCTTCATTCCGCAACAGGGGGTGGTTGATTTCGTCGATGCGATTGGAAAAACAGCCGGCGAGCCCAATCTCGGACTCCTGATTGCGCCCGTCATGGATGCCGCCAAGTACGGCCGTAGCCGGCGAAGTCCGATATAGTTACGCATCTTCCCTGGCCGGCGCCAAAGAATACGCCGCTGTCGCCAGCGCCGCAGCCGGCGAGTTGCTCAGTCTCTTCAGGGCATATTTGCCCGAGAGCTGGCGTCCCTTGCGCATTGAGCTCGACATCGAAACGCCGCGCCAGGCTGCTCTTTTCGAGGACGTGTTTCAGTGCCCGGTGCTTTTCAACGCGCCCGCGGTGACGGTCGTTGCCGAACAACGCTACCTGATGGCGGGCTCGAAGCGCACATCGCGGCCAATCGTGACCTTGGAGGATGTGGCGCGGGACCGGCCTGGTGGCGCTCCGCAGAGCCTGCTCGGCGTCGCGGTCGAGCAGATCCGTACCCAGGTTCTCGCCGGCGACGTGGCGATCGACGATATCGCCCGATCGATAGACACCAGCGTTCGAACATTGCAGCGAGAGTTGCACAATGCTGGAACTGACTTTCGTCGCCTCACGACTGCGGTCAGAGTTCAGCGCGCCACCGAGCTGTTGCACCACACGAGCGGGTCGGTGACCGATATTTCGGCAGAGTTGGGATATTCCTCTTCCGCCAATTTCGCTCGTGCTTTTCGAAAGGCGACTGGCCTTGCGCCGCGCGAATTTCGCGCGAAGAAGTAGCGTGGCGGATGAAAGCCTGGCGCGCATAGGGGCGATCTCAAATCGGATATTTCGCATGGCCGAGACCTGGTTTCCGAAACCGGGAATGCTCGCCGAGAATGTCCGCCTTGTGGCGGCTGCACGGCGTCCGCTTTTGGCGCGGTCGGGCACGGCGAAAGCGGTCCGTGGCGGACCTCTGACTCGCCTTGACCCTCAAATTGGGGCACCAGCCTGCTCAGCGAGCGGCGGCACGTAGCCGTCTGCTGGCCGGTGGCGGTGGGACGGAGGTTTGGCCTATATACGGCGGCTCGTAAAACGTGATCCTCAACCGAAGAGTGACCCGTGATCCCCTGGTCGCAGCTCGACACCGCGCAAGTGCCTGATGGCGGCGGCCAGTTCCGCCTGATGCAGCGCGGCGCGGAATTCTCGATCATGGCAGGCTCCATCGAGCTGATGAACAGCCGCCTCAGCGGGTCGGAAGAGGCGCTCGCCACGATGGTCTGCGCCAGGCTTCGGGACCACCCCAAGCCAAATGTGCTCATCGGGGGGCTAGGCATGGGTTTTACCCTTCGCGCGGCGCTCGCCGAACTCGGGCCCGATGCCCGTGTCGTCGTGGCGGAACTGGTGCCGGCGGTGGTCGCGTGGGCACGCGGCCCCATGGCGGAGATCTTCGCGGGTTGCCTGAGCGATCCGCGCGTCAGCATCCGCGAGGAGGATGTGGGCGCCCCGATCCATGCCGGCCAGACGACGTTCGACGCGATCCTGCTTGATGTCGACAACGGCCCCGAAGGGCTGACACGCGCGGCCAACGACCGGCTTTATGACAGTGCCGGCCTCAGCGCGGCCAGGGCAGCGCTGAGGCCCGGCGGCCTGCTGGCCGTCTGGTCATCGAGACCAGACCGGGATTTCACCCAGCGGCTTCGCAAGACGGGGTTTGGCGTCGAAGAGGCTCGGGTACGGGCCAATGGAGGGCGGGGGGCACGCCATATCATCTGGATCGCCACCAATCCGGAGGTCCGCCTTCCCGGCCCCGCCCGGCACAGGCCGGCCTGATGACGGAGAGCGTATCCTGGAGACATCCCTTTACCCACCCGTGAAAGCGTTTCTGGAAGGCCTCGGCTTTGCCGTCAAAGGCGAGGTCGGCGGCTGCGACCTGGTTGCGCTTGCAGGAGACGGACCGCCGATCGTGGTCATCGGGGAATTGAAGCTCAGCTTCAATCTGGAACTCGTCCTCCAGGCCGTCGACCGCGCCACCGCCTGCGACGAGGTCTGGCTCGCAGCACGCACATCGGCGCGCGGAAACGGACGGGAAAGCGACGCGCGTTTCCGCAACCTGTGTCGGCGCCTGGGCTTCGGGATGCTTGGCGTCTCGCCCGCGGGCGAGGTAACGATCATCGTCAGCCCCACCGCTCCGATGCCGCGCAAGGATCCGCGCCGCAGGTCGCGGCTCGTGGATGAGCACAGGCGCCGGCTGGGCGATCCGGCGGTGGGGGGCGGGTCTCGGACCCCCATCATGACCGCATATCGGCAGCAGGCGCTCGCCTGTGCCCTGGCCATGGTGGAGGCCCCCAAACGCCCGCGCGACCTTCGTGCGTTCGCGCCCAACGCCGGAAAAATCCTCCTGGACAATGTCTATGGCTGGTTCGCCCGTGCGGATCGCGGCATCTACGACCTGACGCCCGCGGGGCGCGAGGCACTGATCCGCTGGCAGGCGGTTCCCGGTTCCTCGGCTTCGGCCGACGCGATGTTGCCGACGGGCTCCAACATTGCCGGCGATGGTTGAACCAGCCGCCCCCGGTGAGTGTCGCGAATTCGACGACGTCGAAAGATCGCGAATGGACTACGCAAAAGTTCGGGGCAACGTCACGGATGTTCCCTCTGTCGCGTCACGCCATTGATCGGATGACCGACAATACTCGATGCGGGAAGGCATCGTCTGGTTCAGCTCCCGGCGCTATCTGCACATGGCGCTGTGGAGCCGCTCCATCAGATCAAGGGCATCTTGAATTGCGTCCGGTCGGACCGCAGCCTCCAGAACCTCCTCGACCCGCATCACTTCGGCATTCGCGGCTTCGGCCTTCACATGCCCCTCGGGCGTCAAACGTGCGAGCTGGCGACGACCGTGACGAACATCCTGCCGCCGCTCCACCAGCCTTGAGTCTTCCAGTTTCGCCAGAACGCCCTGCATCGATTGCGGGGTGATGAATGCCCGCTCGGCAAGGTCGGCATTGGTCTGGTCCGGCCTCGCATTCAGCTCGGCCAGCACCGCATATTGGGCAGGATTGAGCCCCAGCGGTTTCAGCGCCGCCTCCAGGCGGCGGTGCAGGGCGTGCTGTGCCAGCTTCAGCCGGTATCCCAGCAGCGGGGTCATGTCCTTGGTCATTGCAGTGTCAGCCACCTTACATTATATCAGGCGCCTGATGTTATCAGTCCATGTCAAGGAGACAACCATGCCCCGACTGACCGGTCCCGATTTCATCGGCATCCAGGCCGAAGACCTTCAAACAGCCAGAGCCTTCTATGGCGACAGGCTGGGCCTGCCTGTGCTGCAGCAGACGCCCGATGCGGTGGTCTTCGACAGCAAGCCCGCTCCCTTCGCGGTCAGAAAGCCGCTGGTGGATCTGGAATCGGCTCAAGGAAAGCTGGGCTGGGGCGTTGCCCTGTGGTTCGGCTGCGATGACGCCGATGCGCTGCATGAGGAGTTGAAGGCGGCAGGATTAGCCATCGCCTTCCCGCCGAAAGACGGCCCGTTCGGGCGATATTTTGCGTTCCGCGATCCGTTTGGCTACACGATCACGGTTCATACCGCATGACGACACGCTACTGGATCGGTGTCGCGAGCCGCGAGCATGTCAAAGCTGCCGAGACTGGTGGGTTTTGCCAGTTCTGTCACGGCCGGGAAGCGCGGGTCCGGAAGCTGTCGGCTGGAGATGGCGTGGTTTATTATTCGCCACGCGAACGCATGGGTGAAGGCGCGCGCATTCGCGCCTTCACGGCAATCGGACGGGTGCGGCCGGGGACAGCCTATCATGCTGCACAGTCGGCGGGGTTCCATCCCTGGCGCCGAGATGTCGACTACCGACCCGCAAGTGAAGTGCCAATCGCTCCCTTGCTCGGCCAGCTTTCCTTCTCACGGGAGAACCCGAATTGGGGATGGCTGATGCGCCAAGGCTTCTTCGAAATCACGCAGGCGGACTTCGATACGATCGCAGCCGCCATGGAAATGTGATCTCATCCAGCGCTACGCGCCGGAGACGGTGGTTGCAGGTGCACTGTCTATGCGCTGACGGCAATCATTGGCTGCTCGTCATACGCAAATCCTAATGTCGGAACCGGGCATCCGCTGGCGAGGTGCGTCTCGCGTAGTTCGAAGCGTTCAATCAACTCGACATCCGCTGAATGTCAGCTTCCCTGCCAGAACCCGATGTCCGTTCTTGGCACGGTGCCGACGTGCCCCAACTCGCTGATGTCCGCTTTTGCGACGCAGCCGTTGCCAGATCAGTGACCGAGATCGGGGCGCGAAGCTGAAGGGCGGCTATCGGGCACAAGCCATTTTCTGCTCGTGGCGCGACGGTGACGTCGTCCCGCTGCCATCATCGGTGTCCCGGCCGGTCGGAGACGGGGCAAGGGTCGGAGCAGACCGGGATCTGAGGCTTGGCGCCGGCCGTTCCAGAGCCGCCGGCGTTTGCGCCCTGGCTGCGCAAAATTTTCGCTTTGGGCCTTGATACCCGGAAGCTTACGAAACATATTAAGTTACATGAAAAGAGATAGCCGACTGTCGGGCGTGCTTCACGTCCTGCTGCACATGGCGGATCACTCCGCTCCGATCACATCCGAAGCGCTGGCCCGCGCCATGAGCACCAATCCCGTGGTCATCCGCAGGATCATGGCGGGGCTGCGCGACCGGGGTTACGTCCGGTCCGAAAAGGGCCATGGCGGCGGATGGACGATCGGCTGCGACCTCGCCACGGTCACGCTTCGGGACATTTACGACGCGCTCGGAAGGCCGGAGCTGCTGGCCATGGGCAACCGCACGGAGGCGCCCGGCTGTCTGGTCGAGCAGGCCGTCAATGCCGCGCTTGGCGAGGCCTTCGATGAAGCCGAGGCGCTTCTCCTGCGCCGCTTCGGTGAAATCTCGCTCGCAGCGCTGAGCGCTGATTTTCGCGCGCGCATCGCCGAACGCGGTGGATCGTCCGCCCTGGAGGCCAACCATGCCGCATGACGCCGTCATCGTCGGCGGCGCGTTCGCCGGGCTTGCCGCCGCCACCTATCTCGTTCGCGCGCGGCGGCGCGTGTGCGTCATCGATGCCGGTCGGCCGCGCAACCGATTTGCCGACGCCTCCCACGGTTTCCTGGGGTCCGATGGCAGCGATCCGGCCGCGATCCTCGCCAGAGCCCGCGCGCAGCTTGCCGCCTATCCCGGCTTCACGCCGGTTGAAGGCGAAGCTACCAGCGCCCGGGCCCTCGGCAACGGCTTCGCCGTCTCGCTGTCCACCGGCGAGGAGATCTCGGCACGCAAGGTGATCCTTGCCTTCGGGCTGCGCGATCAGCTGGACCCCATCCCCGGCCTTCAGGAGCGCTGGGGCAAGACGGTGCTGCATTGTCCCTATTGCCATGGTTTCGAGTTCAGCGACCGGCCGCTCGGCGTGCTCTGGCACACGTCCATCTCTGTGCACCAGGCCTGCCTTGTTGCCGAATGGGGGCCGACGACCCTGTTTCTCAATGGTGCTGGGCTCGAGCCGGAGAGCGCGGCCATGCTCGCCCGGCATGGGGTGGCGGTTGAGCCGGGGAGGGTGAAGCGGCTGGTTGGCCCGGGAAGCGCCCTGTCCGCCGTGGAGCTTGAGGACGCCCGTGAGAGGCCGATCTCGGCACTCTATTTGGCACCGCAATCGTCGTTGGCCAGTCCGATCGCCGCGCAGCTCGGGGCCGTGATCGAGGAAGGCCCGATGGGGCCGCTGATTACGACGGATGCCGACAAGATGACCACCGTGCCCGGCCTCTACGCCGCCGGAGATATCGCCCGCGCACCCCATAGCGTCAGTTGGGCTGTGGCGGATGGGGTCACCGCGGGTACGGCAGCCCACCGCGCGCTCGTGTTCGAATAAGCCATGGACCTGATGCAGCGTTTCACCGATCCGGCCACGGTCGCGGGCTATGTGGCGGGCACGCCGCGCAAGGTGCCCGGTTTCGCCGACTTGCATCGCATGGCCATGCTCCTGCTGGCCGAGCGTGCGCCCGAGGCCGCCGACATTCTCGTCGTGGGTGCCGGCGGCGGGCTCGAACTGAAGGCGTTCGGCGCGGCGCAGGCCCGCTGGCGCTTCGTCGGCATCGATCCTTCGGCCGATATGCTCGACTTGGCGCGCCGCGTCCTAGGGCCGCTTCAGTCGCGCGTCGTGTTGCAGCAGGGCTATGTGAACGACGCGCCAGCGGGCCCGTTTGACGGCGCAGCCTGCCTGTTCACCCTGCACTTCCTCGCGCGTGCCGAGCGGCTGCGCACCCTGCGGGACATCCATCGGCGTCTGAAGCCGGGCGCGGCCTTTGTGGCCGCGCATCACAGCTCTCCGAAGGACGGCGATCCTGTCCGCTGGTTGGCGCGATCGGTGGCGTTCGCAAGGGAAACAAGCGCCGATCTTGGGCAAGCCTCCGCGTCGGCTGCGATCATGGCGGAGCGTTTGCCCATCTTGTCCGTCGATGAGGACGAGGCTCTCCTCCGGGAGGCCGGCTTTTCCGATGTGGCCCAATTCTACGCAGGCTTCTCATTCCGAGGCTGGGTCGCGGTGGCCTGATGGGGGAGGGGACAGGTGGATGGCAGCGCGCCGTGTTCCGCCGTTCCCCATCGCGGGAAACGCCGATCGCTGAAGAGTTGGAATGCTGTCCGCCTCCGCAACACGGCCGAACGAGGAGAGCCCGTCCGCCCGCCGGAAGCCGGCACCGTTCTCCTGTGAGGAGCGTTGGGGCCGAGGCCGGCCGAGGAAGACTATTCCGCCGCTCTCAAATCTGCCTCAGGAACGCAAGGATGCGTTCCGACACGTCGCCAGGCCGCTCTTGCTGGAGCCAGTGGCCGGCAGCTGGAAGAACGTTCGATCCACGAAGGTCGGGAACCAGGCCCGGCATGCCCGCGATGATCTCATCCATGCCGGGGATGCGAACCCCTCCATTGGCCAGCGCGTCTGCCTGACGGCCGCAGGGCGCCCACCAAGAGCGAGAGTTCGGATCCGATTTCCGTGACGGGTCGAGAGCCGGAGGAGAGCCTTCCGGCGCCCGTCATGGAGGTTGGTTCCCATGACCCAGATGGTGACTCTGGATGCGGTGCCCGCGGGGGCTGGCGCCTACAAGGTGGATGTAAGCCGCGGCGAGCGGATCGGTCGCGTATCCTCGGAGTGGTTCTCCCGGCCGGATGACGAGCGGTACCTGTCCCTGTCGGACCTTTATGCCGCCGTGCGCGGCCGCGCCGAGCGCAGCCGGACCCGGACCGTGGAGAGCGCGGCGATCCGGGTGGAGGCGAGCCGTGACGATGCCGAGCGCCTGGCGCTGATGCTTCCCGGATCGGACGTGCCTGTCGCGCCCACCCATTGGAGCTTCGGCCAGCTCGCGAGCCTGGTCGGGGCGCCGGCAGCCTATCTGCGCCAGCTTCCCGCGCCGCTGGCCGGCATCAATCTGCAATACGGCCTCACCTCTCATCGGGCGGAGCAGATCAAGACGTTCGAGATCGAGGACGGCCGGGTCGAGCTGCGTGCCGTCACCGGTCCGGAATACGGCCGGATCTACGACCATGAGCTGGTCGCCGCCGTGCAGCGCATCGCCGGAAATGGCACGGGCGACACCCGCTGGAAGGTGCCGGGCGTCCTCGACTGGTCCACCGGGATCTACAATCCGAGGGTCGATATCTCCAAGGACACGACGACCCTCTACGCCTCGGACCGGGATGTCTTCCTGTTCCTGGTGGACGATCTCAATCCCATCGAGGCGGGCCGATTGCCGGACGGCTCGCCCGACCTCTTCTTTCGGGGCTTCTACTGCTGGAATTCCGAGGTGGGCGCGAAGACGCTCGGCATTGCCAGCTTCTATCTGCGGGCCGTGTGCCAGAACCGCAATCTGTGGGGTGTGGAGGACTTCGAGGAGATCACCATCCGCCATTCCAAGTACGCTGCATCCCGTTTCGCCCATGAGGCGGCGCCAGCCCTCGAGCGTTTCGCCAACTCTTCCGCTCTTCCCTTCGTCAACGGCATCAAGGCGGCACGGGAGAAGATCGTGGCGCGCTCGGACGAGGACCGAAGCGACTTCCTGCGCAAGCGCGGCTTCTCCAAGGCGGAGACGACGAAGATCATCGAGACCGTGCTCGCCGAGGAGGGCCGACCGCCCGAGAGTGTCTTCGATTTTGTCCAGGGCATCACCGCGGTCGCGCGAGACAAGCCTCACCAGGATGCCCGCCTCGACCTGGAGGCACGGGCCAAGAAGCTCCTGGACCGGGCCGCCTGATCCCCGCAAAGCCGGAGATACGCAGTTCCGTGTCTCCGGCTTTGCGCCGTCCTGTTCTCCCGGTTTTCCGGATCGTCGACTTTGCGGCGCCGTCCTCAGAGGAAGAGGGCGGTGCCTCGCTGCGTGACGGGTTTGGAGGCGGAAAGAGAGTTCCGGCCGCCCGTCGCGGAGATCTATCCCATGGCTGTCGCGAAGAAGATCACCCTGTCGCCCTCGCGCGACATTCCCTTCAATAAGCTCCTGTTGAGCCAGGCCAACGTCCGGCGCGTGAAGGCCGGCGTCTCCATCGAGGAGCTCGCCGAGGACATCGCCCGGCGCGGCCTCCTCCAGGGCTTGAGCGTTCGGCCCCTCCTCGATGCGGACGGCGTCGAGACCGGCATGTATGAGATCCCTGCCGGAGGTCGGCGCCACCGGGCGCTGGAGCTGCTGGTGAAGCGCAAGCGCCTCGCCAGGACCACGCTGGTGCCTTGCGTCGTGCGCGAGGGTGGCCTCGCCGAGGAGGACTCACTCGCCGAGAACGTCCAGCGCGCACCGCTGCACCCGCTCGATCAGTTCCGGGCCTTCCTCGCCCTGCGCGAGAAGGGCCAGTCCGAGGAGGAGATCGCCGCGGCCTTCTTCGTCTCCGTCCAGGTGGTCAAGCAGCGGCTGAAGCTCGCATCGGTCTCGCCCAGGCTCCTGGACACCTATGCCGAAGACGGCATGACGCTGGACCAGCTCATGGCCTTCACGGTGTCGGGCGACCACGAGCGCCAGGAGCAGGTGTTCGAGCGCCTACAGCAGTCTTACGACAAGCAGCCCCACACCATCCGGCGCATGCTGACGGAGAGCACGGTTCGCGCCTCCGACAAGCGGGCGCGGTTCATCGGCCTCGACGCCTATGTGGAGGCCGGCGGCACGGTCTTACGCGACCTGTTCCAGGGCGACGATGGCGGCTGGTTGCAGGACGCGGCCCTCGTCGACCGGATGGTGACCGAGAAGCTCAAGGCCGAATCCGACGCCATCGCGGCGGAAGGCTGGAAGTGGGTCGAGGTGGCACCGGACTTCGCCTATGGCCACACGTTCGGCCTGCGCCAGCTGCGCGGGGGGGCGGTTCCGTTGACAGCCGAGGAGCAGGCGGAGCGCGACGCCTTGCAGGCGGAATATGACCACCTCTCCGACAAACACCAGGACGCCGATGAGCTGTCGGACGAGGTGGACGAGCGCTTCGGCGCGCTGGAGGCGGCCATGGAGGGCCTGGATGACCGGCCGCTCGCATTCGAACCTGCCGATGTCGCGCGGGCCGGCGCATTCGTCAGCATCGCCCATGACGGCCGTCTGCGCGTTGAGCGCGGTTACGTTCGTCCCGAGGACGAGGCGCCGGTCGAAGCCGCAGTCGAGAATGGGGAGGCCTACGAGGCCAATGCACCGACCAATGACGGTGATCTGCCCGCATGCGCCGATGCCGAGGCGCCGGAGCCCGAGGAGGATGAGGGCCTGTCGCCCATCTCCGACCGGCTGATGACGGAGCTGACGGCCCACCGAACCCTCGGCCTGCGCCAGGCGCTCGGCGAGCAGCCGGACGTCGCCTTCTTCGCGGCGCTCCACGCCCTCACCCTCAAGGCCTTCTATCACTATGGCACGGACAGCTGCCTGGAACTGGACCTGAAGAGCGTCGGCTTCGGCGCGCAGGCCCCAGGATTGAACGACAGCGCGGCCGCGGAGGCCATCCGCGCCAGCCACGACGCCTGGGCGAAGGCATTGCCCAAGGAGTCTGCCGATCTCTGGGCCGCGCTCCAGAACTGGGATGGGCATCGTCAGGCCGCCCTGTTTGCACACGTGGTCAGCCTTTCGGTCAATGCGGTCCATGAGGCCTGGAACCGCAAGCCGAGGACGCTCGCCCATGCGGACAGCTTGGCCGAGGCGGTGGGCCTCGACATGGCCGCGGCCGGGTGGCGCCCGACCGTGGACACGTTCCTCGGCCGCGTGACCAAGGCCCGCATCCTGCAGGCGGTTACGGAAGCGAAGGGGGCGCGCGCCGCTGAGCGGATCGCACACCTCAAGAAGGGCGACATGGCCGAGGAGGCCGAGGCCCTGCTCGCGGACACCGGCTGGCTGCCCGAGCCGTTGCGCACGCCGGGGCGCGTGTCTGAGAGCACCACGGCCGGCGATGAAACGACGGCAGACGGCGGCGAAACGGCCATGGCCGATGAGGCGCCTTCACCGCAGAATAAGGGCGCTGACGACGCTCCCCCTGCGATCGCGGCCGAATAACAAGCAGCCTCCCCCTGCACGACTGGCCTGCCGGCGACGGCGGGCCTTTTCCTTTGAAGGAGGTCATGATGGCGGATCGCCCGCATGATCTGGCGCGGCGCCTTGCCGAGCGCGCCGAGGCGGTCTGCCGCCATTATCTTTCGAACGGACGCCGGCAGGGCCACTATTGGCAGGTCGGCGATGTCCGCAATTCGCCCGGGCGATCCATGTTTGTCCGCCTCAAGGGCTCCGCCAAGGGCCTGGCGGGAAAATGGACCGACGCCGCCACAGGCGAGCACGGCGATCTGCTTGATGTGATCAGCGAAGCGCTGGGCCTCGTCGACTTCGCCGACGTCGCAGAAGAGGCGCGAGCCTTCCTGGCGCTCCCTCGATCCGAGCCTGAGCCATCCGGCCGAACCGCCCCTTCTTCGCCAGCGGGCACGGCGGAAGCAGCACGGCGGCTGATCGCCATGGCGCAGCCGATTTCGGGCACTCTCGCAGAAACGTATCTGCGGAACCGCGGCATCACGGCTCTGCACGAAACCGGGAGCCTGCGCTTTCATCCGCGCTGCTACTACCGGCCCAATGCCCATTCGCCCACCGAGGCGTGGCCCGCCATGGTCGCCGCCGTCACCGATCTTGGCGGGAAGATCACCGGAGCCCACCGCACCTGGCTCGACCCGCAAGGCTTCCATCCCATCCGGCTCGGCAAAGCGCCGGTCGACACGCCGCGGCGGGCCATGGGGCATCTCCTGGGCAACGCGGTTCGCTTTGGCATTCCGGGCGACGTCATGGCCGCCGGCGAAGGCATCGAGACCGTCCTCTCGCTTCGATGCGTCCTCCCTGGGATGCCGATGGTAGCCGCGCTTTCGGCAGCACATCTCGCCGCGCTTCTTTTCCCAGACACGTTCCGGCGCCTCTACATCGCACGTGACAACGATTCAGCTGGAGACAGCGCGCGGGACCGACTGACCGAACGGGCCAAGGGGTTAGGGATCGAGGCGATCGTGCTGTCACCCCGGCTCGGTGACTGCAACGAGGATCTCCGCGTCTTCGGCATCGATGCGCTTCGGGCACAGGTGAGGGGCCAGCTCGCACCCCAGGATGTCGATCGCTTTCTGACATTGGCGGCATAGCCGAGACGGGGCAGATCGTCGTCATCGTGTCACTCGGATGCGTTCCGCCGTGGAGGACCGCGCCTCGGCCTTCCAGAGGGCGATCGGGCCCACAAGCGGGCCGGTCCGGCAATGGCGCCGGCCGACGATTTTCCGGCGCGTCTCCCTTCGCGCGAGCGCGCTGGGCGGCGCTTTCCATCGCGAAGCAAAATCGCCGGCCTTCGCCATCCTGCGCTGCCGCTTCGGCCCTCGGCTGCGCCTCGGGTGCAGGGCCGTCCCGCTCATGGGCTTCCGCCGCCATGAAGGCCGCGACGGTCGCGGTCCAAGCGCGGAAGCCTCCCATGAGCGAGAATGACGACGAACCCCGCCACGCCTCTTCCCCGACCGACCATGTCTTCAGAGAGCTTCAGCTCCATGGCTGCCAGCCCCATGACGACGAGCCCGACGCACGGCCATTGCCCGAAGGCCATCATCTCGCTGGCGCCGTCGTCGATATCTTCGACGCTCTCATTGCCACCCTCGGCGACACCCGCCTCGAGCCCGACCTCGGTGATCTGCTCTGGTCAACCGTCCATCTCTTCCACCGCGCCACCAGCCGGATCGAACGCCACCTCGACGACAACGAGCAGGCGCAGCGCCGGTCCCAACACGAGCAGGATGGCAGCGAGGTGAAGTCCGTCGAACTGGAGCGCCTCATCGCCAAGGGACAGACGCTCCTCGAGCGCCGCGACGCCCTCGAGCTGATGCGTGACGAAGCGGCAGAGCACTACGAGCGGCACGCGGGAGCACCCTGGCGTCCACGCGCAGGCTCCATGGTCAACCACAAAGCCCTGACCGCGGCGGTGATCGATAGCCGCGATTTCCTGACGGCAAAGAAGCGTGCCGAGCGGGAGGTGCTCCTGCCACCCGGGCCGAAAGTGGCCTTGACCGGCGGGCTCGATTTCAACGACCACCGGCTCATCTGGGATGCCCTCGACAAGGTACACGCCAGGCACCCCGACATGGTGCTGATGCACGGCAAATCCCCCAAGGGTGCCGAGATGATCGCATCGCGCTGGGCGGATCATCGCAAGGTGCCGCAGATCGGATTTGCCCCCGACTGGACGAAGCATGGCCGCGCTGCCCCCTTCAAGCGGAACGACCAGATGCTGGAGGTGCTGCCCATCGGCGTCATGGTCTTCCCCGGCACGGGCATCCAGCAGAACCTCGCCGACAAGGCGAAGAAGCTCGGCATTCCGGTCTCAAGGTTTGGTGGCGCGTGAGCACCACCATTCTTCGACCATCCCTTGCGGCGGATGCGCTCCACCGCGCGTGCGACGGCGCCTCTATGCCGATGGAAGCCCCAAGGCGGCGCGCATCTTCTTCGACAGACCTTGGGACACGATCCGATGGGACTGCCGGATATAGTCGCGCAGTTCCGCGTCCGATAGGCCGGGTTCCGCGTAGCGCTGGATCCATTTCAGGCCGCGCGAAGCGAGATAGGGGGCCGGGCGCAGACCCGGCTGCTCTTGCAGCACCTCATACGACAAATCGCTGACCTTGAACGTGAAGCGGGCCTCGAGATCCTCCTGCCAGCCGCCGATCGCAAACACCTTGCCACCGACTTTCCAGACGTGCGACCCGCCCCATTGCACCACGTGGGTCGCGGCCGGTAGCGACGCGCAGAAAGCGTTGAACTCCTCATAGGTCATGCGCGTGGTCGCCCTGCGTGTGTTGTCGCTCTGCCTGGCATTGGTCATCGAACGTGCAGCGAGCATAGCCCAGGCCGGCAAGAGCGTCGTCCGGATGCGTCTTCCTGTGCCCGCAGGGCCATCCTCCGCTTTTCGTGCGCTGATCCTTGGTCCGCCCGATCGCCTGGCCATCAACCCGTGAAGGGTCGGCTACGCGCTGCGTGCCGCCGCTCGGGCCAAGGCCGTCGCGGTGATTGCGGCTCTCAGTCCGACACATCGGGCGCCTGTCAGCGGGGGATGGCCCTCCGCTTCGAACAGGAGCCGGACCCATGTCCCTCAACGACGCTCACGCCTTCGCCTTCAGCCTTGCCACCACCTTGATGGTCGCCATCGTCATCTTCCAAGCGGGCGATGGCAGCCTCTCGGTCACACCTGCCCATGAGTTCGACGGCGATGCCGCCACGATCCTGTGCGAGATCGATCCTTTCGCCGCCTGACCGGCGCTGCCTTCGACGAGCGGAGATCGCGATGATTTCCGCTCGCGGAGCGGTGCAGCTCGGCTATGATTCTTGTCGCGCACGGTGGTGGTGGAGGCGCGCCCGTCAGCTTCTTTGCGCGGAGACCGCCACCATGATCATCCTTTCCATCTTCGGATGTCTCGCCGCCGTCGGCATCTTCTGCTGGTTGCTGTTCACGCTCGCGGTGTTCGCCTTGCCGTTCCTTTTGGGGCTAACTGCCGCCAGTTGGGCCTATGGCACCGGCGCAGGCTGGATCGGTGCCATCATCATCGGCCTCATCGCCGCCGGTGCGATATGCGCCATCGGCCAGTTCCTGCTCACCGCCGCGCGACCGCTCTGGCAGAAGCTTCTCGTCGCGTTCGCCTTCGTCGCCCCGGCGGTCGTGGCCGGCTATGCCGCGACCTATGGCATCGTGAAGCACGTCCTGCCCTCACAGACTTGGCAGCTCATCTTCTCGGGCGCAGGCGCGATCGCCATCGGCGTGTTGGCGTTCGCGCGGCTTACGGTTTCGCTCCAGCCATCCGGACGGGGACCAATGGGGCCCTGATCCCTGGCCGGGCTCGACGGAGGACGCCGGGTGATGTCGGGCTCGGCCGTCGCGGTCTTGGTGCGCGGCAACGCCAGGACGTGGATCTCGGATCGCCCCTCTCGGCTTGGCGGCCGGCCCCTCGATGCGTTCCCGGAAACCAGCTCCGCCCGCTCGTCCAAGGGCATCGAAACGGGGTGACTTCTCTGCGGGCTGGAATGGACGATCCGAATCCCGCCCTGACCTGGGGGAGCCGTCCGATCCGGCGAACACGTACCGGTCTTGGGACAGAGCACGAGCCTCGCCACCGTCTCCTTTCGAGATCCCTGTCGGCCCGAGCGCACCGAAGCGACCTCTTCAATGGGTGGATCTGGCCGCAGGACGGCTGCGCCTCGATCGCCTCTGCCGCAATGGCGCCGATCGACTTTCTTCCCCTGGGCGACCACCCCAAGGGGCCCCGGATCACCCATTCCTCGCGGAACAAGAAAGTCGGCTGGCTGCCATCCTCCGCTGCGCTCCGGCCCCTGAGCCCCCGTTGGGGCCTCGGCGGGGTGCGGCGTCGATCGCCTGTGGCCTCTCGATCCCCATCGAGGCCGCAATGGTGCGGGCTCGGGACAGAAATCCAGGAGACTTCACATGGCGACCATCGGCACCTTCAAGAAGACCGGCACGAACGAGTTCACCGGCGAGATCGTCACCCTCAGCGTCCAGGCCAAAGGCGTGCGCATCGTCCCCGACCAGCGCGCCACCGGCGAGAACGCCCCCAGCCACCGCGTCCTGGTGGGCCGTGCCGAGATCGGCGCCGCCTGGTCCAAGCGCTCCAACGAGGGCCGCGACTATCTGGGCCTCAAGCTCGACGATCCGAGCTTCACCGCTCCCATCTACGCCAACCTCTTCGACGACGAGGACGGCGACACCTTCTCGCTCATCTGGTCCCGCCCCGGCGGGCGCCGCGGCGAGTGAACCTCGCCCAAGGCCCCGGCCCAACGGCCGGGGCTTTCCCCGTGGTTCAGTCCTTGCCGTCCGGACGCACTAGCTCTTCGTGGCTAACGCCCAAGGCCTGGGCCAGCTCGTACAGGGTGATGACCGTGGGATTACGCCGGCCGCGTTCCAGGCCGCTGATATATTGCTGGCTGAAGCCGGAGCGTGCCTCCACGTCCTCCTGTGTCAGGTGCTTCTCCTGACGCAGGCGGGCGAAATTCCGGCCGACCAGCTTGCGCATGTCCATGCGCAGACGGATCGCAATTTACATACTTTGAGTTTACAAACTATAGTATGTAATCTAGCCACCAGAGCGGTTCGCAGCTCTTCGTGCCGGACACGGATCGCGCGCCAGGCAACTACTGCTCCTTTTTGGTAGGCCGCGTCACCTTGCGTCCCTAGCCAGAAGGCGCGAGCGTTGCTGGGCTCGGAAACGCGGGGGCGACATGACCGAGACGTTCGAGGACACCGCACCAACCGGTCCCGCGCTGACGGACTATGATCGGGCGCACATCAAGCTCTATGCGCGCTTGCTCGATGCGTCAGCCGATGGCGCCTCCTGGCATGAGGCCGTCTCGGTGCTGTTCGGCATCGATCCTGTCCGGGAGCCCGAACGGGCTCGTCATGTCCATGACAGCCATTTGGTGCGTGCCCGATGGCTTACTTCCAGCGGCTACAAGGACCTTCTCCGCCGTCCGGGCTGACATGCCGGCTCATTTCGCGAGGTGATGCCGCCAGCGCATCACGTGATGCCCCTTAGCCGACTTCCCGGACCGCCTTCAATCCCTGATTGTCGCCGCCTGCGACGCACACTCTCTGATTCGGAGATGAGCGATGAGGCCCGATACATCGCGCTGGCGAGAGCCCGCCAGCTACGCCTATTTCGACGAGCTGTCCGTTGAAGGGCTCGCGTGGGAGTGCCTGCGCCGGGACACGTCCTATCAGCAAGACTACCAGTCCCTCGTGAAGGCCGGCACTGATGCCGAACCGCTCCCCCGGGAGGTGGAGCAGCGCGTGGGGCTGCGATTTCGCCGCCCGGCCTGCTCTGTCCGCCCTGGAGCAGGACGTCCTGTGGTCGCCCGTCGTCGACCCGGCCGTCCTGCTCTTCGCCCAACGGCCGGAATTCCTTCCTGGTATCTCCTCTCCATTCCTCGACGGTCCTATGGCGTTGCGCGCCAGCGCTGAAGGGCGACACGCGATCCTTCACCCCGCCGATCACGCCAGCCAATTGCTGCTCCTGCCAGGAGCTCATGTTGGTGCACCATTGGCAGCAGTGATTCCGCTTGATGCGGACACGGCGGGGCGTATGGAAGCCTTGGCCCGCTTCTGGCGCCGCGTCGAAGAGCGCCCCGTGCCCTCCGATACCCGGATCACCGCGCAGCAAAGGTTCCGCCAGCGCGCCATGATGCTGGCGGCCGATGGCCGGGCCAACGACGCCAGCTATCGCGACATCGCCATGGCCCTCTATGGCGAGAGGCGCGTCATGTCCGAGCCCTGGAAGACCTCGTCGCTGCGCGATCGGGTCATCGGCCTCGTCAAAGGCGGGCTCGCGCTGATTGGCGGTGGGTATCTCAAGCTCCTGCGTCATCGCCGACGACCATAGCCGCACCGCCGAGACGTTCGGGGTGGGGATTTTGCACCCCTCAACTTCCCCATCCCCCGCGACGGGCGCCCTTCGCCACCGTGAGCGCCATCCGCCGCTGATGACCGGCGGCCCGAGATCGCTCACGGAGGTTCGATCCATGCGTCCCGACCCTGCCCCGCTGCCGCCGCGCTATCTGCGCACCAAGGAAGCAGCAGTCTTCCTCAGCCTGTCGCCCCGGACCCTGGAGAAGCACCGGACCTACGGGACCGGCCCCGCCTATCGCAAGCTCGGCGGGCGCGTCGTCTATTCCGTCGAGGACCTGCAGGCTTGGGTGGCCCGTGGCGCCGTCACCTCCACCTCCGACCCGCGCGGCTCCATCCTGCCGGCCAAGCGTCATGCCTTGTCTGGCGCCGCGCCGGGCAGCCTCGCGCGCTGAGCGGCCGTTTCGTCATGGTGGCACGGCAACACTCCCCCCGGCCCGACGGACAGCTCGAGCTGTTCCGCGCTCTCCCGGGCGCCTTCGCACCCCGTGATGCGCAGGATCTTATGGCCTATCCCTTCTTCTCCCTCGCCAAGACCCACCGGGTCGCCCCCATCGATTTCGCGGCCGGCGACATCGCCATCCGGGTCGAGGCGGTGCCCGACCACGGCATGGCCACCATCTGGGATGCCGACATTCTGATCTGGGCGGCCAGCCAGATCGTCGAGGCCCGCGATGCGGGACTGCGCACCTCACGCTTCATGGCCGCGACGCCCTACGAGATCCTTCGGTTCGTGGGCCGGGGGACCTCGCTCAGGGACTATCAGCGTCTGAAAGCCGCCCTCGACCGTCTGCAATCCACCACGGTCTCCACTTCCATCCGCCAGCGGGCGGAGGGCCGGCGTCACCGGTTCTCCTGGATCAATGAATGGAAGGAGCGCACGGACCGGGACGGGAAACCCGCTGGCATCGAGCTCATCGTGCCCGACTGGTTCTATTGCGCCATCGTGGAGGAGGCGCTCGTCCTCACCATCGACCGGGCCTATTTCGAGCTGACGGGCGGGCTCGACCGCTGGCTCTACAGGCTGGTGCGCAAGCATGGCGGCTACCAACGGGATGGCTGGCGCTTCGACTTCCGCCACCTCCATCTCAAATCCGGCAGCCTGTCGCCCTTCAAGCGCTTCGCCTTCGAGCTCAGGGACATCATCCGCCGCCAGCCGCTGCCCGGCTACACCCTGTTCCTGGAGCTCGATGGGCGCGCGCGCACGCTGCTCGCCTTCGAGCCCGCCTGTGGACGGCCTGTGAATCCGCTCGTGCTATCGGGAACCCCGGGGCACGTGCCATCAGGAACCCACCCCTCGTGCTATCGGGAACCGAAACAGGGACTAAAGCCTAGAGACGACAGCGAAAATCGCGTCCTTAACTTAGAGTCTAACGTAGAATCTAACTTTTCTGCGCGCGAAGCCGATGTGGACAACCCCGTCGCCCTGGTCAGTCGCAGGGACGCGCCTGAGCCGACTTTCCGCAAAGACGGATTTCAGGCTCGAGAGCCTTTTCCCGAGACCAATTGGCCTGCCTCCGATCCGTCGGGAGCGTCCCGATGATCGTCGCGTTGCTCAATCAGAAGGGCGGCGTCGGCAAGACGACGCTCGCGCTGCATCTCGCCGGTGCGTGGGCACACCGCGGCAAGCGGGTCACGCTCATCGACGCGGACCCCCAAGGCTCGGCCCTCGATTGGTCCGAGCAGCGGGCGCGAGATGGCGGCGACCGGCTCTTTGGCGTCGTCGGCCTCGCCCGGGACACGCTGCACCGGGAAGCACCGGAAATCGCACGCGACGTCGATCATGTGGTGATCGATGGGCCGCCGCGCGTTGCCGGCCTCATGCGCTCGGCGCTCCTCGCCGCCGACCTGGTGCTGATCCCCGTGCAGCCTTCGCCCTTCGATGGGTGGGCGTCCGCCGAGATGCTGGCGCTCCTCAAGGAGGCCCGCATCTACCGGCCGGAGCTTGCCGCGCGCTTCGTCTTGAACCGCTGCGGCGCCCGCACCGTGCTTGCCCGTGAGACCGCCGAGACGCTCGCAGATCATGATCCCCCAGTGCTCACGAGCACCATCGGCCAGCGCGTCGCCTTCGCCGCCTCGGCGCAGTCCGGTCAGCTCGTCAGCGAGCTCGATGCGGACGGGCCTGCGGCATGCGAGATCGCGGCGCTCGCCACGGAGATCGCCAGCATCCCGCGCGGAAAGCCTGCGCCATGAGTGAGCGCCCCAGCCGCAAGGGCTTTGCCGCCCGTCCGGCCGATCCCGAGCAGTGGATCAAGGCGGCGGAGCCTCGATCCGCCAGCAACGGCGGTGCCGACGGCTTCACCGCGCGGCTGACCATCGACATCACGCCCGACCTGCGCGGGCGCATCAAGATCGCTGCCTTCGGCCGCGGCCAGACCGTCGCGGACATGCTCCGCGAGCTCCTCGCCCGTGAGTTTCCTTCAACCCCAGGAGATGCGTCATGACCGGAACATCCGTGTCGCAACCTGTGTCCCGTGCCGCCGTCCGTCCTGTTCCGGCCGTGCCCGTCGCCGATCCGCTCACCCATGTGGAGCTCACTTGGATCGAGAAGCGGATCGAGAACTGGATCCGGTTCGGCCGGCCGGCTCATGCGCAGACCATCGACAGCAGCCGGCGCGTCGTCTCCTTCGCGCCCGGCAGCATCTTCGCTTTAGTGCGCTGGGCGTCGAACGACTTCGGCACCGTGGTCTCGCGCATGGACATCGTGCGTGCCGTCGCGCCGGGTGAACGCTTCCAGACGCTGCCCTTCGTGCGCCCCGGCGGCGAGATCCTGTTGCGTGCCGACGGCTGGCCGAAGGTCGAGAGAGTGCTCCAGCACATCGATGCCGTCGAAGCGCTCCACATCCATGGTGCCGACGTCGCGCCGGATCATTGGCGGCACGTTCACAACCGTCTCACGGCCGGTCATACGCCACGTCCCTACACACTGGAGCGCCATCAGGCCTGGCTCAAGCGGCGGGAGTGCGAACAATGACCCGCTTCGGCTATGTCATGGTGACGTATTGCTCGGTGATGGGGGTCGCGGCCGCGTCCTTCGTTCCGACGCCGCTGAAGCTGGTCTGGAACGTCTCCGCCAGCGCACCGCTTGGGCTCTACGCCATTGAGCCGGCAGGTACGCTCGAGGTCTCCGATCTGCTCGCCGTCACGCCGCCCGCAGGGCTCGCGCGCTTCATGGTGGAGCGCGGCTATGTGGGCTCCGGTGTGCCCTTGATGAAGCGTGTCGCCGCGCTTCCGGGGCAGGACGTCTGCCGCACCGGCCGCGACATCACGGTAGATGGCGTGTTCTTCGGTGATGCGCTCGATCGCGACGGGATGGGTCGCCTGCTGCCCGTCTGGCGCGGTTGCCATCGCCTCGCCGCGGGTGAGCTCTTCCTCATGAATTTCGACGTGCGGGACAGCTTTGACGGACGGTATTTCGGGGCGATTCCGGCAAGTGCCGTCATCGGCCGCGCGGCGCCGCTTTACACCGACGAGGCCGGCGACGGTCACTTCGTCTGGCGTGCGCCGACGCGCTGAGCCTCACCGAGCCTGCAAACTTCATCCGCTTCGAGAGGCCGCCATGCCGCCGACCAGACTGACTTTGCTTACCGTGCGACGGCCCTTGCGCCTGCGTGCGAGGCACCGTGCCACCGTCCTTCTTCTCCTTTCCGGAATATCCTGGGGCTGGCCGACGGCCGCCCTCCCGGTGGAGGCTCAGGCAGTCCAGAAGACGCCGTCGCCGGTGGATCGCTATGCGGATTTCATCGCGGAGGCCGCGGAGCGCTTCGACATTCCCGCGGCCTGGATCCGCGCTGTGCTGCACGCAGAACGCGACGGGGATCCGCGCTCGGTGTCGCCCACGGGCGCCATGGGACTGATGCAGATCATGCCCGCGACCTGGGCCGAGCTGCGCGTCCATTACGGCCTCGGTGACGACCCCTTTGACCCGCACGACAACATCATGGCCGGCGCAGCGCATCTGCGGGAGCTGTTCGATCGCTACGGCAATCCCGGCTTCCTTGCCGCTTACAATGCGGAGCCAGCCCGCGATGAGGCGTCTCGGAAGGGGCGCCCGCTGCCTCCGAAGACCCGCGCATATACCGACAAGCTGGCGCCGGACATTGCGCTCCGTGAAACCGAGCGTGATGTGCGGAAGCAGTCTGCTCCGCCGGCGGTCGAGATGCCGTCCTGGGCCCGATCTTCGATCTTCGCCCTGCCGCCGATCCGCGCACTGACCGCAGATCCGGTGCCACCCGATCGTGCACAACCGGTGCCTGACGTGCGCGATGTCTCGGCCATCGTTCCACAGTCTGATGGGCTGTTCGTTGCTCGCGGCGGCACGGGAGGCGCGCCATGACCGGGATTGGGCTCATTCGCATCCAGTCGGGCTCTCTCGTGGTCGGTCGCAGGTCCGGAGAGGAGACGCAGGAAACAACCGTCCGATTGCCGCCCGTAATCGGCAGGACGGTTCCCCGCCGAAGAGCGCGCCACCAACAGCTTCGCCGCCCGGTAAAATCTC
>OFJB01000084.1_pt1 | contig 59221 bp, 58 predicted proteins | sample 1775081 | NCBI WGS metagenome assembly OFJB01 (sample SAMN08195771, study PRJEB24354) | sludge metagenome | isolation source: initial sludge from phenol fed wastewater aerobic bioreactor | place: India: Nagpur | collected 2016-06-05 | reverse complement strand
TGATGATGGCCTTGTCCGGCCGGCCGCCCTGCCACAACACGAGCGCAGAACCGACGCTGAACACCAGCGCCGCCGCCAGCACGAGCCCGTCGCCCATCCGCAGATGGACGGCCCAGGCGGCCAGCCAGCGGCGTACGGCGGGCAGATCCGGCACGGGTCAGGTCTTGAAGGAGCGGTGCCGCACGAGCACCCGGGCGCTTTCGCGGAAACGCTCGGCGAGCTGTTCGGTGACGTAGACCGAGCGGTGCTGGCCGCCGGTGCAGCCGATGGCCACCGTCAGGTAGTTGCGCGTGTCCTGCATGTACAGGGGCAGCCATTTGCGGATGAAGGCCGCGATGTCGTCGATCATGCTCTCGACGCTGCCGAACTGGGCCAGCCAGGCGGCGACCGGGGCGTCGCGCCCCGTCAGGGGGCGCAGCTGCGCGTCGTAGTGGGGGTTGGGCAGGCAGCGCACGTCGAAGACTAGGTCGGCGTCGTGCGGCACCCCGCGCTTGTAGGCGAAGGACTCGAAGGTCAGGATCACCGCGGGGCGGTCCGTCTGGACCAGGTCGCGCACCCAGGCGCGCAGCTGTCCGGGCGCCAGGTCGGACGTGTCGATGACGTGTTCCTGGTTGCGCAGGGGCGCCAGGAGTTCGCGTTCGCGGGTGATGCAGTCCTGCAGGGAAGGGTCCAGGCCCTCGTGGCGCAGGCGGTCGGTCAGGGGGTGGCGGCGCCGGGATTCGGAATAGCGCTGCATCAGGGTGTTGTCGTCGGCATCCAGGAAGATCACGTGCAGCGCGGTGCCCATGGCGCGCAGGCTGGTCAGGATCCCGGGCAGGTCGTCCAGGTCGCCGGGCGTGCGCACGTCGATGGCGACCGCCACGCGCTCCAGGCCGCTGTCCTGGGTGCTGGCGATGAACTCGTGCAGGAAGCGCACCGGCAGGTTGTCGATGCAGGTGTAGCCGGTGTCTTCCAGCATGCGCAGGGCCACGGACTTGCCCGAGCCCGAGATGCCGGTGATGAGGACGATGTTCAGCATGGCGGGCGCGGCGAGGGAGCCACCGGCCGCGGTGGAACGAGGCCTCGGCCGGCTGCGCCTTGGGCGGCGAGGCAGGGGCCCGGGCGCGCGCTCACGTCCGCGCCTCCCGGGAGCTTTCCATGATGGCCAGCGCCTGGCGTTCGATGAAGTCGCCCATGGTGTCGATGCCGCGCAGGCTGAGGATGGTGTTGCGCACGGCGGCCTCGACCAGCACGGCGATGTTGCGGCCAGCAACCACTTGGATCACCACCTTGAGCACCGGCACGCCCAACACATCCTGCGTGAGCGGCTCGTAGGGCAGACGCTCGTAGTCACGCTCAAGCGTCTCCTTGCGCACCAGGTGCACGATGAGCTTGAGGCGCATCTTGCGGCGCACAGCCGTCTCGCCAAAGATGGCGCGGATATCGAGCAGACCGATGCCGCGCACTTCCAGCAGGTTCTGCAGCAACTCGGGGCACTTGCCCTCAATGGTGGTCTGGTTGATGCGGAACAGGTCCACGGCATCGTCGGCCACTAGGCCGTTGCCACGCGAGATCAGCTCCAGGCCCAGCTCGCTCTTGCCCAGGCCCGACTCGCCGGTGATCATCACGCCCAGACCCAGAATGTCCATGAACACGCCGTGCATGGTGGTGCGGTCGGCGAAGTGCTTGGACAGGTAGGCGCGCAGCACGTCGATGACAAAAGCCGACGACTCATGCGTGGAAAACATCGGAATCTGCGCGCGCTCGCACATCGACACCAGCGCGTCGGGTGCGGTCTGGTTGTCGGCCAGCACCAGCACGGGAGGTTCCAGCGTCACGATACGGGCGATACGGCGCTTGCAATCGTCAGGGGAGGCGTTGCTCAGGTACGCAATCTCGCGCTCGCCGAGGATCTGGACCCGGTACGGATGGATGTAGTTGAGATAGCCGACCAAGTCAGCGCCGGAACGCGCGGAGCGCACGGCCACTTCATCGAAGCGGCGCTCGGAGGCCCCCAGGCCCGCCACCCACTCCCACTTCAGCAGGCCACGGAATTCTTCGAAAAGGACGTCGGCACTGACAACATTGGGCTTCACGGCGGTTCAGTCAGTGCAAAGGCGGTGTGGGGGAGGTGTGTGCCAGGGCTCAGGCAGCCTGCGTGGACTGCCAGCCTGCAATCATGCCGTGCAGTTCTGCGGCATCGGTGCAGGCCTTGAGCTTCTCGCGCAAGGCCGAGTCACTGAGCAGCTCGGCGATTTCGGACAGGATTTCCAGGTGCTTCTGGGTGGCCGCCTCGGGTACCAACAGAAAGATCAGCAGGCCCACCGGCAGCTCGTCCGGCGCATCGAACCCGATGGGGTTGAGCAGCTGAAACACGGCCGCCATCGGCGCCTTGAGGCCCTTGATGCGTCCGTGGGGAATGGCCACGCCATGGCCGAGCCCGGTGGAGCCCAGGCGTTCACGAGCAAACAGACTGTCGGTGATCAGCGCCCGGGAGAGGCCGTGCTGGCTCTCGAACAGCAGACCCGCTTCTTCAAAAGCACGCTTCTTGCTGGTGGCGTCCACGCTCACAAGCACTTGAGCGGAGGGCAGGATGGAGGCGAGTCGGTTCATGGTCAAGGGTAACAATTATGCACATATTGGCGAAAACCCTGAGCACGGCGCGTCAGGCAACAAAAAAACCGCCCGGGTAGGGGCGGCTGCTGTGCCAGGCTCAGGGCTGGCGCATCAAGCGTGCAGTTCGCGCTTGGCGGCTTCGTGGTGATGGTCTTGCAAACGGTCCTTGTGGCGCACGACCTGACGGTCCATCTTGTCGACCAGTTCGTCTACGGCGGCATACAGGTCGGCGTGGGAGCTTTCGGCAAACAGGTCGCTGCCCTTGACGTGGATGTTGCATTCCGCTCGCTGTCTCTTTTCCTTTTCCTTTTGCTTCTCTACCGTCAGCAGTACCTTGACATCGACAACTTGGTCAAAATGGCGGGTGATCCGGTCCAGCTTGGTGGTGACGTAGTTGCGCAAGGCGGGAGTAACTTCGAGGTGGTGACCGCTGATCGTCAAGTTCATAAATAAGTCTCCTGTGGCTCTCGGTGGAAAAACGCCGTCCTGGATCAGAGGAGCGGCTCGGCGAACTTGGATGCATCTGTTGTTGACGTCGTGGGTTCACTATGCCCCCGCCCTCCCCGAAATGCAATCCCATACCGCCGCAGGCCGCTGGGTTATGCCCGGCAAGGTGCCAAGCGCCCGAAAAGCGCGCACAATGGGCGGATTGAAGGGGCAGGCCAACATCAGCACGAGCCTCTTCACCGAGCCGACGGCGTCGCGCCATGCAGCGTGAGACGCCCCACCACCAAAATCGACAGCAGGCTGGCACTGATGCCCACCAGCGCGGCCACCCAGTAGTTCTGCACCAGCCCCTGCGCATCGCGGCTGATGAGGACCCCACCCACAAAAGACGCCACCCCCATCGCCGCCGATTGCACCGATGCGTTCAGCGTCATGAAGGTTCCCCGCAAGGGCGCATGCGCCGCAGAGGCGATGATGGCCATGCCAGGAATCATGCGGCCACTGACAAAGGTGAACATCAGGGTGGACACCACCAACACGCCCCACAGCGGCAAGCCCTGCACCAGCGTGATGCCCAGAATGCACGGCAGCCCCGCGAGGGCCAGCCACCGGAAGGTGGGCACCTTGCCGTGCCGGTCGGTCATGCGTCCGAACAGGCGCGCCGTGAACAAGGTCACCACACCGCCGCACAGGTACACCAGCGGCACCTGATCGGCACGCACACCGGCATTGGTCTGCATGTAGATGGTGATGTAAGGGATGACGGTAAAACCCGTAAACATCAGCAACGCCGAGAAAAGGAACGCCCACCGGTGGTTGCCATCCGCCAGCACCTGCCGGATACCGCCCAGCACTGACCGCCCGCTGGCGGCCTGAACATGCCCCGCCATGGTCGGCAACGTGCGGGCCGCCTGCACAGCCAGCACCCCCACCATGGCGGCAATGCCGATGAACGGCAGGTGCCAGCCCCCGTATTGCGCCAGGATCAGCCCTAGAGGCACGCCAGCCACGGTGGACACGGAAAACGACGTCATCACGATGCCCATGGCACGCCCGCGCCGCTCAAAGGGCACCACATCCGCCACGATGGTCTGCGACAGAGCCGACAGCACGCCGCCAAAAGTCCCCGCGAGAATGCGCGCCACCATCAGCGTGCCGTAAGTGGGAGCAAGTCCGCAGGCCAGCGTCGCCAGACCAAACAGGCCATAGAGCACCAGCAGCAGCCGCTTGCGCCCAAAGCGGTCGATGTAGGTCGAAGCCAGCAGGCCGGATGCCCCCGCCGACAGCGTGTAGGCCGACACCAGCAAGCCAAACTGCGCGTCCGTGATCGCAAACAGCTGCGTGAGCTGCGGTCCCAGCGGCATCATGATCATGAAGTCCAGGATGTGTGTGAACTGGATGCCGGCCAGCGTCAGCAGCAACCACAGTTCACGGCGGGGAGAAAGCTCAGGGGTAGAAGACACAGCAAGCGGCCATCAAGGCCTGGTCAGGTTCAGGGCCGCCCAGTGTGCCGCAAGCCTGAGTGGGGTGCGTGGCCAACTCCTCACTGTGGGCCTGCAAAAACCGCCGCGCTCCAGACCGGCGCGTAAAATCTATCGGCTGCGCCTAGGCCCTGCCTGCCGTATGCACTTTCCCCCACGTTCTTCGGATTGCCCGCAGCGGACACCCACCGCCCACACCGACACCATGACCCAGCCCAGCTCCACCGCCCTGCACACTTCGGCCCTGACTTCGCTGCCCCTGCTGGCACGCGGCAAGGTGCGCGACAACTACGCCGTGGGCGACGACCGCATCCTGATGGTGGCCAGCGACCGCCTGTCGGCCTTCGACGTGATCATGGGCGAACCCATTCCTGGCAAGGGCGAGCTGCTCACCCAGATGGCACTGTTCTGGTTCGACAAGCTCGGCCACATCTGCCCCAACCACCTCACCGGCGACGCCCCCGAGAGCGTGGTGAGCCCCGAAGAAGCCCCCCAGATCCGTGGCCGCTCGATGCTCGTGAAGCGCCTGCAGCCCATCCCGGTCGAAGCCGTGGTGCGCGGCTACCTGGCCGGCAGCGGATGGAAGGAGTACCAGGAGTCTCGCTCGGTCTGCGGCGTGCCCCTGCCCGAAGGCCTGACCAACGCCGCCAAGCTGCCCGAGCCCATCTACACGCCCGCCGCCAAGGCCGCCATGGGCGAGCACGACGAGAACATCACGTTCGAGCGCACCGTAGAGATGATTGGCCTGGACCTGGCCACGCGCATCCGCGACCTGAGCATTGCCATCTACAAAGCGGCTGCCGAGATCGCCCTGGCCAAGGGCATGATCATTGCCGACACCAAATTTGAATTCGGCTTGGCTCCTGACGGCACGCTGGTGCTGATGGACGAAGTGCTTACGCCCGACAGCTCCCGCTACTGGCCGGTGGAAGGTTATGCCGAAGCCCTGGCCAAGGGCGAGAACCCCCCCAGCTACGACAAGCAGTTTGTGCGTGACTGGCTGGAGCAGGCCCAGGTCAACGGCAAGCCCTGGGACAAGACAGCGCCCTCGCCCCGCCTGCCCCAGGCAGTGATCGAGAAGACAGCCGCCAAGTACCGCGAAGCGCTGGAGCGGCTGACATCCGCATAAAGCCCTGCGGACTGGAGAGCCCTCCCGCCAAAAGCCCGCCGGATGCCTAGCTCAGCGGCGTCTCAATGGCTTCGAAACGCAGCAAGGGCTCGCCTTCGGCCCCCTGCAGCAAGAGCTGCGTGCCGACCTGGCGAAAGCCCCGTACCGCCAGCAGCGACTCAAAATACTGGGCCTCCAATCCGCTGCTTTGCAGGCACAAGCTGATATTGGAAACGAGCTGCGCCATGCGCAGGCGTCCGCTCTGCGGTTGCCAGTCGTAGTCAGCGAGAAAGCGGTTGCAGCCGCCCGAGCCTGTCACCCGAGCCTCTTCCGCCTGGAAGACGAGATGGGGCACCGCCGCACCATCGGCAGTGCGGGACAGAGCCTCCCCCGCCATTTCGACGAGCCGCCAATGGGTCAGCAGCAGCGGCACGGACGCTTCTACGGTGGCGGCCAGCGGCAGCAACCGCTGCATTTGAACGTCAACATGGCGGTAGGCTGCGTCCTGCGGCACGGGATAGCGTTTGTCGCTGGCCAGCAGCAACCGCCCCTCCAAGGTGACTTTGGTTCGCACCTCATAGCGCCCCTTGGGCGCAAACCGCGCAGAGGGGTAAGGGATCCACAGCGCGTAAGGGGGCTGACCCGCCGGTTGGCGACGCTGGCGCCCCAAAACGATGGGTGGCTGATCTGGCTGGGTCACATCCAGCAAAGTGGCCTCAAAAACAGCCTCCGGCGGCAGCATCACGCGCTCTCTCGACAACGCCACACCCGTGACCACGGCATCTGGTTCAGGGGGGCGCGTCACGCAGCCAGCCACACTCAGTATCCCAACCATGACGCCGCAGTAGAGCCCGCAGCGCAGGTGGCCGAAACGGGGCCCATTGCGCCGGGGCGGTAGTCGAATGGAGGGCGCCTGCGTCTCGCAGTTCACCACTTCAACCCTTGGCAGCCCTCAGCTCAGCACCACACTCGACAACCGTCGGCGGTACGTGGCCACCACCGGGTCTTCGGGCGGGATCTGGCCCTCGGCGACCTTGGGCTTGGGGGCCTCGATCAGTTCGAGGATGGCGACATAGGTCTTGCGGGCGATCTCTTCGCTCCAGGCCTTGTCGCGCATGAGGATTTCGAGCAACTCGTCCATGGCGTCGGTCCAGCGCTGCTGGGTGATGAGCCAGCGGGCGCGGGCATAGCGGGTGTCGAAATCCCGTTTGTTGGCTGCGATTTTTGCCTCGAATCCGGCTTCGGCGGAGGCGTCATATGCGCCAGACGCTACAAAATCCAGAGCGTCCATCCACGCCTTGAGGGCGCCCAGCTTGCGCGACATGGCGGCCTTGGCGATCACGGGGGCAAACGCCACCTTGGCATCGTCCTCGCGCCCCAGCTGCAGCAGCAGCTTGACGTAGTCAAAGCGCGCGTCATCGTTGGCGGGGTCGGTCACAACGGCATGCTGCAGTTTCTCCAGCGCAGTGCCAGTGTCGCCTTCTGCCAGGGCTTCTTGCGCCTCTTCTTCCTCGGCCTCGGCCACCATTTCTTCGGCGGTCGGCACATGCTTGTCAAGGAAGGCACGCACCTGGCCTTCGGGCAAGGCGCCCATGAATCCGTCTACAGGCTGGCCATTCATCAGCAGCACACAGGTAGGGATGCTGCGGATGCCGAACATGCCCGCCAGCTGCTGCTCCTGGTCGGAGTCGATCTTGGCGAGCTTGAAGCGGCCCGCGTATTCCGTCTCCAGCTTCTCCAGCACGGGGCCCAGCGACTTGCAGGGGCCGCACCAGGGCGCCCAGAAGTCCACCAGCACGGGCACATTCATCGAGGCGGCAACCACCTCGGCTTCAAAGTTCTCTACGGTGACGTCAATCATGATGGTGTGGGGCTTAGAAGCTGTGGAACAAACAGTTTGCGCGCTATTTTGGCCCATCGAAACAGCCCCACACCCGCCAGGGGGGCGCAAAAAGTAAAATCGCGGGTTCCACCTACAGCGGCTGGGCAGACGAAGCCTGCCCGCTAGCACCTTCCACACCATGAAACCCATCCAGATCGGCGTGGTCATGGGTTCCAGCAGCGACTGGGACACCATGCAGCATGCAGTGCAAATCCTTGAACAGTTCGGCATCGCGCACGAGGCCCGCGTGGTGTCGGCACACCGCATGCCCGATGACATGTTTGCCTACGCCGAGGCCGCCGCCAGCCGGGGGCTGAAGGCCATCATCGCCGGTGCTGGCGGCGCCGCCCACCTGCCCGGCATGATTGCCGCCAAGACCCCTGTGCCCGTGCTGGGCGTGCCCGTGGCCAGCCGCCACCTGCAGGGCGTGGACTCGCTGCACAGCATTGTGCAAATGCCCAAGGGCATCCCGGTGGCGACGTTTGCCATTGGCACCGCCGGTGCGGCCAACGCGGCCCTGTTTGCCGTGGCCCTGCTGGCCAACGAAAGCCCCGACCTGCGCCAGCGCCTGGAAGCCTTCCGCGCCGAGCAGACGGAAGTGGCCCGCAACATGACCCTGCCGCCCGCCGCATGACCGCCAGTGACCTGAAGCCTTTGCTCCCTGGTGCGACCCTGGGCGTGCTGGGTGGCGGCCAACTGGGCCGCATGTTCGTGCACCAGGCGCAGGCCATGGGCTACTTCACGGCCGTGCTCGATGCCGACCCGACCAGCCCCGCCGGGCTGGTGAGCCACCACCACATCCAGGCGGGCTACGAAGACCCGCAGGGCCTGGCCGAGCTGGCCCGCCTGTCGGATGCGGTAACCACCGAGTTCGAGAACGTACCCGCCGCTGCACTGGCCGCCCTGGCCACGCAACGCCCCGTGTCGCCCGCCGCCAGCGCCGTGTCGGTAGCGCAAGACCGTGCGCGCGAGAAGGCGCACTTTGTGGCCTGCGGCGTGCCTTGTGCACCGTATGCGGTGATCGAAACGGCAGAACAACTGGCGACTGTATCGCCCGACCTGCTGCCAGGGATTCTGAAAACGGCCCGCATGGGCTACGACGGCAAGGGCCAGGTGCGCGTGAAGACGCCCGCCGAGCTGGCCGCCGCGTGGGAGTCTGTCGGCAAGGTGCCCTGCGTGCTGGAGAAGATGCTGCCGCTGCAGCTGGAATGCTCCGTGATCGTGGCGCGCGGTGCCGATGGGGCGATGGTGCACCTGCCCGTGCAGCGCAACCTGCACCGCGACGGCATCCTGGCCGTGACCGAGGTTTATGAAGGAAATCTACCGCAAGCGCTAGTGCATCAAGCGGTAGCCGCTGCGAAATCTGTAGCAGAAGTCCTGCAGTACGTGGGTGTGCTGTGCGTGGAGTTCTTTGTGCTGCAGGACGGCAGCCTCGTGGTCAACGAGATTGCCCCGCGCCCGCACAACAGCGGCCACTACAGCCAGAACGCCTGCGACGTGTCGCAGTTCGAGCTGCAGGTGCGCACCATGGCCCGCCTGCCGCTGACGCAGCCGCGCCAGCACAGCGCCGCCGTCATGCTGAACCTGCTGGGCGACTTGTGGTTTGCCCACGGTGAGGCGGCGCAGACCCCGCCCTGGGCCCAGGTACTGGCCCTGCCCGGCACCCACCTGCACCTGTACGGCAAGCGCGACGCCAAGCGCGGCCGCAAGATGGGGCACCTGAACATCACCGCCGCCACCCCCGAGGCTGCGCGCGCCACGGCCCTGCAGGCCGCAGCGCTGCTGGGCATCGAGCCCTTCTGAGCCTGTTTCCATGATCCTTGACGGCAACGACCCCCAGGCCATCGCCGCTGCGGCACGCGCGGTGCGCAGCGGCGCCTTGCTTGGCCTGCCCACCGAAACGGTGTATGGCCTCGCGGCCGATGCCAGCAGTGATGCCGCCGTGGCGCAGATCTTTGCCGCCAAGGGGCGGCCCAGCGACCACCCGCTGATCGTGCATGTGGCCAATGCCGAGGGCATTGCGCACTTCGCCAGCCGAGTGCCCGACTTTGCGCAAAAGCTGGTCGATGCCTTCTGGCCTGGCCCGCTCACGCTCATCCTGCCGCGCCTGCCCGGCGTGGCCACCGCCGCCACCGGCGGGCAGGACAGCGTGGGGCTGCGCTGCCCCGCACACCCCGTAGCCCACGCCCTGCTGCTGGCCTGCGCGGCCCCCGGCGATGGCGACCAAGCCGGTGGCCCGCCCGTCTGGGGCGTGGCGGCCCCCAGCGCCAACCGTTTTGGCCGCGTGAGCCCCACCACCGCCCAGCATGTGCAGGACGAGCTGGGCGCCGACCTGCTGGTGCTGGACGGCGGGCCCTGCGATGTGGGCATTGAAAGCACCATCGTGGACTGCACGCGCGGTGTGCCGGTGCTGCTGCGGCCCGGCGCCATCACTCGGGCGCAGATTGCAGCGGCCTGCGGCATCGCCCCCTTGTCCAAGGAAGACCTGCCCACGGCCACGCCCCGCGCCTCGGGCACGCTGGAAGCCCACTACGCGCCCAGTGCGAAGGTGCGGCTGATGGATGCCAAGGCGCTGCAGACCAGCCTGGATGTGCTGGGCGCCGATGCGGCTCACATCGCGGTCTACGCCCGCACCGCCTTGCGCACCCAGTCGTCCAAGCTGGTCATGCGGCGCATGCCCGATGACGCAGCGGCCACGGCACAGCAGCTCTTCGCCGTGCTGCGCAGTTTTGACGACGAAGGCGTGAAGCTGATCTGGATCGAGACCCCGCCCGCCAGCCCCGATTGGGAAGGCGTGCGCGACCGCCTGCAGCGCGCATCCGCCGCCTGAGCCTGCGCGATGGCGCCGCTTTACATCCGTTGACTTTGCGTCGTTAAACTACCCCCCACTTTTCTGGAGAAATACATGGCAGCAAATTGGATGCGCCGCACCCTCATGGTCGCCGCATGTGCGTCGGCCGCGTTGCTCGCGGCCTGCGGTTCCAGCACCACCGAATCGGCCATCACGCCCCAGCGCTTCATTGCGTTCGGCGACGCCATGAACGATGTGGGGCAAAACGGCTCGCGTTACACCGTCAATGACGGCAGCGTCAACAACTGGACCCTGCAGGTGGTGGCCAACTACGGCAAATCGCTCACCCCGGTCTCTGCAGGCGGCCTGAGCTACGCCACCGGCAATGCCCGCGTCAGCGCCAAGCCCGATGCGGCCGGCAATGCCAGCACCCGCACCGTCACCGAACAGATCGACGCCTTCCTGGCCAGCGGCAGCTTTGCAGCCACTGACGTGGTGATGGTGAGCGGCGGTGTCAGCGACGTGATCGCCGGCATGGCCGCTGTGAACGCAGGCACCCTGACCCAGGACGCCATGGTGGCCGCCGCCCGCAAGGCCGGTGAGGACCTCGCGGCCCAGGTGCGCCGCCTGGTGACGGCGGGCGCCAAGTATGTCGTGGTGACCGGCACCTACGACCTGAGCAAGACCCCCTGGGCCAAGACCATCGGCCGCGAAGCCCTGCTGAGCAACGCCAGCAGCCGATTCAACGAAGGCCTGCTGGTCGGCATCGTGGACCTGGGCGCCAACGTGCTGTACGTGGACTCGGCATACTACGTGAACCTGTACACCAGCGTGCCGGGCAACTATGGCTTCAACAACTCCACGGCTGCAGTGTGCACGTCGGTGGACGCGAACAACGGTATCGGTATCGGCGCGGGCCAGGTCAATTCGGCCCTGTGCACGTCGTCCACGCTGCTGTCGGGTGCCAATGCCACCTCGTTCGTGTTTGCCGATAGCGTGTACCTCACGCCATCGGCCCAGCGCCAGTTTGGCACCTACGCCTACGACCGCCTGCGCGCACGCTGGTAAGCCGGCGCGCTCCGCGCTCCGCCCAGCAAAAAGCCGCCCACTGGGCGGCTTTTTTTGTGGGCCATCGATCTGCCCCGGATGAAGATCAGAACCGATACACCACGCCCAGCGCCACCACATTGGGGTTGAGCTTGACGTCGATGGTCTGGCCGGTGGACAGCGTATTGCGGGTCTTTACGAAGGTCTTGTAGTACGCCACATCCAGCGACCACTGGTCGTTGAGCGCAATGCTCACACCCACCTGCGGCGTCAGGCCAAACCGGGATTCAGCGCTCAGCGTGGTGGGACGCGAAGGGCTGCCGCCGGTGAGCCCCGTCAGCGCTGCGGTGCCGCGCTCCTTGAAGAACTTGGCGTAGGTCACGCCCAGGCCCACGTAGGGGCGCACCCGCGCATTGGCCTCCAGAAAGCGGTACTGCGCGAACACGGTCATGGGCAGCACCTTGACCTCGCCGATCTTGCCCACGCCGGCGATGGCTCCGGCGCCCATGATGTTGTGCTTGAAAGGCAGTGCCAGAGGCACGTCCACCGCCCAGTGGTCGGTGAGCATGTAGGTGATACCGCCAGCCAACTGGGTGTCGGCATGCACGTCCACCTTGGTGCCCGTGAAGCTGGGCGCGGACAGGTCGCCACTGGTGACCTGGGGCGCGATTTGCGTGGCGCCCGCGCGCACCAGCCAGCTGCCAGCGGTCTGGGCCTGCGCGCCGCCCGACAGGGTGAGCGCCAGTGCAGCCACAGCGCCAGCCAGGGAAGGGGTGATGGTTTTGTTTTGCATGGTGTATGAACCCTTCAACTGCCGATTACAGCCAACCCGCGCGGGCGAGCGAACGCGATACCAGCTGGCTGACCAGCTGGTGGCCATACGGCGTGGGGTGGAAGCTGTCGGAGAACGCATAGGTCTTCCACCAGTCCACGCCCCCTGTGGCGCCTGCGGGTGGTGTCTGCGCCGACAGGGCGGCGGCCGTGCAGGTGGGGAAGGTATAGCTGGGCAGGCCGTCAGCACCCAGGCCGGTGATGGGGCATGCGGTGTTCTTGGCGTTGGTCAGCCCGAACTGCGCAGGGTTGGCCACCTGGTCGTTGAGCGAGGTGTAGAAGTCCACCACCACCACCTTGCTGTTGCCCGCAAAACGTTTGGCCAGCTGGGCGTTGAAGGCTTCGAGCCAGGCCTTGAGCAGGCCCTGCACCTGCGCACTGGCGGCAGCGCCCGCAGACGCCGTGATGCCGCCGAGCACCTGCTGCAGGCGCGGCGTCTTGTCGATGGCGGGCATGTTGAGCACCGCCACACGCTGCGCGCCCTTGTTCAAGGCATTGGCCTCGATCGCGTCGTGGAACTTGTCGGCCAGCGCCACCATGTAGGCGCCACCCACCTGCGCCTGGCCCGTGGCACCGCCCGCAAGGCCGGCGTTCACCGTGGCCGCAGGCAGCAGGGTGGAGAGCAGCGCGCCGAAGGCCTTGCCGCCATCCTTGGAGGCCGACAGGTAGGCACCGATGAGGTCTGCAGCGTCGTTGCCGCCGCCGTCGATCAGCAACAGGTCCCCCGCGCTGAAGCCGTCAGCCCCTGCGTCGGTCAGCTGCTTGACGATGGAAACAGGCGATGCAGGCGCCGTGAAATTGTTGATGCGACCGCCACCAATGGCGTAGTTGGTGCAGCCCGCCGCGTTGTTGAAAGCGCTGCCGGTAGACACATAGCGGGGGCAGAGCGTGCTGCCGTAGTTGCTGGCCACCAGTTCGGGCCAGATGGGCGTGGACGCCGGGCCTGTAGGTGCGCTGCCTTGCACCGTGAACTTGAAGCCGAACGTGCCGCTGTCGGCGATGCTGTCACCCATGACCTTGACGGTCTTGATGGGCGCCACCGGCGAGGTGTCGGCACCGCCGCCCCCGCATGCCACCAGCAGCGACGCTGCCGCCAGAGAAACCCACAAAGCCTTGCGCTGAAAAACCATCGGTATCACTCCTGTTATCGTAAAAATAGAACGACCGTGCTATTCCTCGCAAATCATATTCGCCAACGCAAAAAAGCCCCACCGGGTAAACACCGGTGGGGCTTAGGGGTGGGGTTCTAAAAGCCCGCGAACCCCTTGGGGGGCTTCACGCAGGCATCACAGCTGTCACTTGACCGTGTCGAACACCGCCTTGGCCTGCGCGTGGCAGAAAGGTGGCTCGTAGGTGCCGTGGTAGCTGCCGTAGTAGGTGGCAAAAGCTGCCGAGGTGGGGTCGGTGGGAGCCTTGCCGCCAGGGCCATAAGCGGCCTGGATGGCAGCGTCCACATCAACTGTGCTGACGTTCGTCACACCCCGGCTGTCAAAGTCGGCTTTCATGACGGCCATGTGGACCGCCGGGGGCACTGTGGGGTCGCCCGCGCCGCCGCACAGCATCACACGCGCCTTGGGGGTCCAGCCCAGCAAGTCGTTCTTTTTGGCGGCCAGGTACAGCGGGTGGGTGGTGCTGGTCTGCGAGCCGGTGATGAACGCCGACTGGAACAGCGCGTCACGTGCCTGGTTGGGTGTGCCCGAGGGCAGCGTGCCCGTGGTCACCAGGGTGGTGTAGTTGAGCGTGGGATTGGGCAGCAGGTTCTCGATGTAGCCGGAGTACGGCGCCTTGAACACGTCCTTCACGTCGGTATAGACGTTGCCATAGACCTTCTGCCAAGCCGTGACGAGGTAAGGCACAAAGAACTGCACGCCCGCGATCGCGTCCGGAATGCGCAGCGAACCCGACAGGTTGTAGGGGCCCGCCAGGTGGGCGCCCGCGACCACGTTGAATTCGTTGCCGTAGTCCCGCTCGGCCGCGCGCTGCGCTGCCATGGACGAGTGGCCGCCTTGCGAGTAACCGGTGAACATCACCTTGCCCGACAGCGTGGCCCCCACCGTGCCTGCCGCATTGCGTGCCGCGCGCACCGAGTCGATGACCGATGTGGCTTCTGAATCCGCATGCAGGTAGGGGTGGTAGCTGTAGCCCGACTTGGCAAAGCCCAGGTAGTCGGTGGCCACCACGGCATAGCCCTGCGCGGCGTACATGGCCGCCAGCAGGAAGGTTTCGCTGTCTTGCGGGTTGGCCAGGGTGCGGGGCTTTTGCACATCGGTGCCCTTGGCATAGGCCACCAGCGGGGCTGCGGTGGTGCAGCTGCCGGCCGGCACCAGCATCACGCCCGAGGCGTTGGTGTTTTCGCCGCTCTTGGCACCCACGGTCGCATAGTTCAGCGACACCACCTTCACATCGCACTTGGCCTTGCCGCTGATCGCCTGCAGGCCGCTGCTGGCCGTGGCCGCGTCGATCTGCGCCACGGTGAGCGTGGTGAGCGTGGCAGGGGGGTCGATCAATGCGCCGCGCGCCGGGTCGTCAGAGCCACCGCAGGCGACAAGCAGGACCGCCGCAGCGGCCACACAGGTAAGGCGGAAATAGGTCATGGATGGATACCTCGGTCAGTGAAGAACGACGCATCGTGCGCGCACCTGCGCTGCAGCATCCATAGGGGATAACGCGGGAGGCCATGCATCGCCAGACACCTAGGCGACAGCGCGCCAGGGTAGCCCCCCGGGTCAGTCAGGACGGCGTGCGCTGTACACCAGCTTCATGCCCAGGATGGTGCCGGCCAGGGCCAGGGTGATGGCATTGGCCACCACGATGGGCCAGGCCGCCAGCGCCAGGCCGTAGGCCAGCCACAGTGCCACCCCCACCGTGAAAACGCTGTACATGCCCAGCGAGATACCGCTCACGTCCCGCGTGCGAAAGGTGTGCAGGGCCTGCGGCACAAAGCTGCAGGTGGTCAGGCAGGCGGCCAGATAGCCGATCAGTTCATGGAGTTGCATGGTGGGGAAAACGCGGGGCAGCAGCGATTATTCACTGCTCGCGTGCCGTCCAGTCGATGAGGCTGTCGAGCACGGGCCGCGCAGCCCCTGCGTTGGGGTGGTTGACCACCGCCACCAGCACATAGCGGCGCCCGCTGGCGGCATGCACATAGCCTGCCACAGCCATCACGTCGCGCAGGCTGCCTGTCTTGAGGTGGGCGGTGCCCGCCCGGCTCTGGCTGCGGCGCAGGGTGCCATCCACCCCCGTGATCGGCAGCGACGCCACCAGTTCCGGCATCACGGGCGATACCCAGGCCACCTGCAGCATGCGGGCCAGGGCCTGCGCAGTAAGGCGCGCATCGCGGCTGAGCCCGGCGCCGTTGTCTACTTGCGGCAAGTCCGCATCGCCCATGCGGGCCTGCCACCACTGGCGCAGCACCTCGCGGGCGCCGTCGAACGTGGCCACGCCGTTTTTTTGCAGCGCCAGGGTCAGAAAGACCTGCTGCGCCATCACGTTGTTGCTGTACTTGTTCACGTCGCGCACCACCTCGGCCAGTGCGGGGGATGTAACCACAAACGCGGGCTTGAGGCCCGGGGGCACCTTGCCGTCGCGCACGCTGCCCGTGAGCTTGCCGCCCAGATCGCGCCACATGCCCTCCACCGCCCGCGCCGCAAAGCCGCGCGGATCGGCCGCCGCCACCGGCCACACGCGTTCGCCACAGGCAGCGGGGTACACGCCCTGGAAGGACACCTTCGAGGGGTCCGACAACTCCGCGCGCAGGGCAGTACGCCAGTCCCCACAATCCGCACCCGGCGCCGCCAGCGCCACGGTGGGCTGGCGCTGCACTCCCGCCAGTGGCGGGTCGTACTGGATACGGGCCAAGCCGGCAGCCGCATCGGGCACAAAGGTCATCACCGAGGACTTGTAATTCAGCAGCAGCGCGTCGGGGGATGCGTTATAGGGCCGCAGCGGCTCGCCATCAAACCGCGCCGGGTCCTGGTCGGGCACGTCGAACGCCGTACGGTCCAGCACGATGTCGCCCACGATGACCTGGATGCCCTGGCCCTGCAGCCGCCGCAGCAGCAGCCACAGCCGCTCCATGACCAGCTTGGGATCGCCCTGGCCCTGGATGTACACATTGCCGCGCAGGCTGCCGTCCTGCACCGTACCTTGCACATACACCGGCGTGTTCCAGGCATAGGCGGGGCCCAGCTGTTCCAGCGCTGCATAGGTGGTCACCAGCTTCATCACCGACGCGGGGTTCACGGGCACCTGGGCACGGTGCGCAAGGCGCGGGCTGGCCTTGCCGGTAGCTTGCGCGTCCACCACCATCACCGACAGGGACTCGCGCGGCAGCTTGGCACGCGCCAGGGCGGTCTCTACCTCGGACGGCAGAGTGCCCGCGGCGGGTGCCGCCGTCTGCGCCCCCGCCGAGCCCACCCCGCCCGCAGCCACCAGCCACGCAGCACCCCAACCCACCACACCACGCAGCACACGGCGGCGCCAAAGAGCAGAAACAGAAAACATGGCGGGGAGTCTATCGCCCACACACCTGCACCAAGCGCCACTCTGCCCCCAGCGCCAGCACGGCCCGCGGCGGGCGCCGATAATCGCCCGATGCGTTTTTCTCCCCGCACCATCGGCCTGCTGGCGGCCGTGGTCACCGTCACCATCTGGACGGGCTTCATCATCATCGCCCGCGCCTCAGCCCAGCGCACGCTCACCCCGTTCGACATTGCGCTGCTGCGCATCGTGGGCGCCAGCCTGGTGTTGCTGCCCTGGGGCTGGTGGATGGTGCGACGGCGCCACGCGGCGCTGGGGGCCTCGGCACCGGCGTCCAGCCTGGCGGGCATCTCGCCCCTGTCCTTGCGCACCACGGCGCTGCTGGGCAGCTTTGGCGGGCTACTGTACGCGCTGCTGGCCTATTCAGGGTTCTTCCATGCACCAGCCACCCATGCGGCGGTGCTCATGCCGGGCAGCCTGCCACTGTGGACGGCGCTGCTGGCCGCCTGGCTGCTGCGCGACCACATCACGCCGTTGCGCGCCGCCGGCCTGGCGCTGATCGTGGCGGGCGACCTGCTGGTGGGTGGGCGCAGTCTGCTGGCGGCGTTTTCGGGCGGGGACGTGTGGAAAGGCGACCTGCTGTTCATGCTAGCCGCGTCGTCCTGGGCCACCTACAGCGTGCTGGCACGGCGCCACGCGGTCGATGCGGTGCAGGCCACCATCGCCATCACCGCGTTTGCCTGCATGGTGTACCTGCCGAGCTATGCACTGTTGGTGTGGCTGGGTGCGGTCACCAGCCATCTGGCCCAGGCGCCGTGGAGCGAGATCGCGTTCCAGATGCTGTTCCAGGGCGGGGGCTCCGTGGTGGTCTCGGGCATTGGCTTCACGCGCATGATCCAGCACTATGGCCCCGTGCGCTCCACCATGATCACGGCCCTGGTGCCCGGCCTGTCGGCCATCGGGGCAGTGGTGTTTCTGGATGAGCCGATGCACTGGAACCTGGTGGCCGGCCTGCTGCTGGTCACCGCCGGTATCCTCGTGGGGGTGCTGCGTAAAAGCCAGGCCCCCGCAGCCGCTGCCAAAGCGGCGTCCTGAGCGCCTTTGTCCCGGCCGCGCCACCCCCTACCTCCTAACCCTGCCCATGAATCTGCTTGCCTTTGACACCAGTACCGACACCCTCTCCATCGCTGTGCAGCATGGCGATGGGGTCTGGCAGCACCAGGGGCCCGGGGGCGCGCAGGCCTCGGCGGCGCTGATCCCAGCGGTGCGCGCGCTGATGGCGCAGGCGGGCCTGACGTTCGACACCTTGGATGCGGTGGTGTTCGGGCGCGGCCCCGGCTCGTTCACCGGGCTGCGCACCGCCTGCGCCGTGGCCCAGGGCCTGGCCTTTGGTGCCAAGGGCGGGCAGGGAGTGCCCGTCCTGCCGGTGGACACCCTGCTGGCCGTGGCCGAGGAGGCCCGCCTGCAAAACGGCTGCACCCAGGTGGTGGCGGTGCTGGATGCACGCATGGACGAGGTCTACCACGCGCGCTGCGAATGGTTGCCGGGAGAGGCTCGCTGGCAGACCGACGAGGACTTCGGCCTGGGCGCCCCCGAGTCGGTGCAGCCGCCCACAGGCTGGACGGTGGCAGGCAATGCCCGCGCGCCCTATGGCGACCGGCTGGCGCCCACCGCGCCACACGTCGCGGCCTTGCCCACCGCCACGGCCCTGCTGCGCCTGGCGCCCGCCCTGATCGCTGCGGGTCAAGCCGTGGCAGCGGGCGATGCCCTGCCGCGCTACATCCGCGATAAAGTGGCGCAAACCACCGCCGAACGGGCCGCGCTGCGCGCCGCCCAGGTGGCGGCTACTCCCTGAGATGTGGTGAATGAGTCCCCCATGAGCGCACTGCCCACTTCTTCTGGATTGCCGCCCGGCGCCAGCCCCGCCCGCCCCGAGGCGCGCTTCGAGACACTGACCCTGGCCCGGCTAGATGCCGTGCTGGCGGTGGAACAGCGCGCCTATTCGCACCCCTGGACCCGTGGCAACTTCACCGACGCGCTGGCATCTGGCTACGAGGCGCAGCTGCTGATGGCGGACGACCACCTGCTGGGCTACTTTGTGGCCATGATGGGGGTGGATGAAGTGCACCTGCTCAACATCACCGTCACCCCCGAATACCAGCGCCAGGGCTGGGCCCGCGTGCTGCTAGACGCCCTGGCCCTGTGGTCACGCGGGCGCGGGGCACAATGGCTGTGGCTGGAGGTGCGGGCGAGCAACCTGCGCGCCCAGCAGATCTACCAGACCCACGGATTCCGCCGCGTGGGCGACCGCAAGCGCTACTACCCCGCCGCGCACGGCCAACGCGAAGACGCTGTGGTCATGAGCCTGGCGCTCTGACCCCACGCTGCACCCGACCCTGCTGAACCACCGATGGCCTGTTTTCTTTCTGTATGAGCCTCCACCTCGATGCGCGACAGCGCGCCATGCTGCAAGAAATGGGCGTCACCGTGTGGGGCCCCTCCCCCGCCCAGGAGGCCACGGCGCAGCCTCTGGCCAGCGCTCCTTCAGCCCCTGCGGCCGTGGCGGCACCTGTCGTCGCGCCGCCGCGCGCACAACCCCAGGCGCCCTCTCCCGCGCCGTCTCCTGCGCCTGCCGAGCGCCCTCCAGCGCCCCTGGTCCACACCACCAGCCGCAGCACATCGCCGGCTCCTGCACCGGCCACCACAGGCCCCGCCGCGCCCGCCCTGCGCCTGCACCCGCCGCAGGCGCTCTACCCCGCCACTGACCCTGCGCAAACGCCCGCCGGGCTGGGGCGGGGCTGGCTCATCGTGGCCGAAAGCATGACGCCCACAGAGCCCCTGGGTGGCGAAGCGGGCCGCCTGCTCGACAACATGCTGCGGGCCATGCAATTGCACCGGCACCCGCGCGTGTTCCTGGCGGCACTGGAACGGTCTGCGCCCGGCACGGAAGCCAGCGCCGACATCCCGGCCACCCTGGCCGAAGCTGTGGCCCAGCTGCAGCCCGCCATGGTGCTGGTGCTGGGCCATGTGGCGGCACGCGCGGCGCTGGGCCGGACCGAGCCCCTGGGCCGCCTGCGCGCGGGCCCGCATGTGCTGGCCGGTTGCCCGGCGGTGGTGACCTACGACCCCGCCTTTTTGCTGCGCTCGCAAGACAACAAGGCCGCCGCCTGGGCCGACCTGTGCCGGGCGCTGGCCATGGTGCGCAGTGCCGAGGCCGAGGGCTGAGAGCCTGTTGGCAGGGTCCGAGCCCCTTCCATGCCCCCCGCCGGACCGGCGAGAGCGTCGCCCGGTGCCATAATCCGCCGCTTGCCTAATTTTTACGGAGACAGCTCCTTGGAAACCTACCCGAGTTGGTAGCTTTCAGCTCCCGGCGCATTTGACTGCTGTGGGGTTGAAAGCACCCCTACCCCCACACCGCAGACGCCAAAAAACAAGGGAGTGAGCCCATGCTCAACATCTTTACGCTCGCCAATGGCCGGCTGTTCCAGGAAGAAATCGAGTCCCTGGAAGAGCTGACCAAGTTCCAGCCGATCTGGGTGGACCTGGAAGCCCCCACGCTCGAAGAGAAGCGCTGGATCAAGCAGCACTACGGCCTGTCCATCCCCGAGGATGCGATGGACGAGGACATCGAGGAATCCGCCCGCTTCTACGAGGAAGACAACGGCGAGCTGCACATCCGCAGCGACTTCTTGATCGATGACGACGAAGACCCCCGTTCGGTGCGCGTGGCCTTCATCCTGAACCAGCACAACACCAACCTGAAAAGCCGGGGCGTGCTGTTCTCCATCCACGACGAAGACGTGCCCGTGTTCCGCTTGCTGCGCATGCGCGCGCGCCGCGCGCCCGGGCTGATTGAAGACGCCAAGGAAGTGCTGCTCAAGCTGTTCGACGCCGACGCCGAATACTCGGCCGACACGCTGGAGAACATCTACGATGAGTTGGAGGCCGTGAGCAAGCAGGTGCTGGCCGGCGACGTGACCGACACCCGCGCTGGCGAGGTACTGGCCGCCATCGCCCGCCAGGAAGACTTGAACGGTCGCATCCGCCGCAACGTGATGGACACGCGCCGCGCCGTGAGCTTCATGATGCGCTCCAAGATGCTCAACTCCGAGCAGTTCGAGGAAGCCCGCCAGATCCTGCGCGACATCGAGTCGCTGGACAACCACACGGCGTTCCTGTTCGACAAGATCAACTTCTTGATGGACGCCACGGTCGGTTTCATCAACATCAACCAGAACAAGATCATCAAGATCTTCTCGGTGGCCAGCGTTGCCTTGCTGCCGCCCACGCTGATCGCCAGCGTGTACGGCATGAACTTCAAGTTCATGCCCGAACTGGACTGGTCGCTGGGCTACCCGTATGCGCTGGGGCTGATGCTGGCCAGCGCGCTCGGGCCCATGTGGTATTTCCGCAAGCGCGGCTGGTTGAAATAGGCTTCCCCCTGTGGCGCTGCGCGCCTTCCCCCTGGGGAGGACGCCTCCAGCGGCCCGGCAAAGCCGGTTCCGCGATGGCGCTGGTGGATACATGGCGCCGGTTGCAGCGCAGCGTGGCGAACGGCAAATGGCGAATGGGATGCGGCGGCGTCCTCTTTAGAGGGAAAATCTGCCGCAAGCGCTAGTGCAATATGCCCTAGCAGCTATCAATTTCATAGTTTCTGCAGAAACGACAGCACCATGTGCTCGGCGTACCGGCTGGCCACGGTCTGCACGAACTGGGCAAAGTCACCATGGGCGGCATCGTCGGCGCGGTCAGAAATGGTGCGTACGGCGGCAAAGGGCAGGCCGTAGTCATGGCACACCTGGGCGACGGCAGCGCCCTCCATTTCCACCGCCAGCACGTCGTGCCCGGCCGCGCGCAGGGCGGAGCGCAGGCGATCGGACTCTTGGGCGGTGGAGACAAAACGGTCACCGCTGGCCACCAGGCCCTGGTGTGCCCGGTGGGCACCTCCATGGATGTTTTTCAAGCCCCAGAGGCTGCTTGCGCTAGTGACGCATAGGCTGGCAGCTTCCAAAAGCATAGCTGTCAGCACCGGATCACACGCCAGCCGGGTGCGCGCGTAGCCCGGCAGCTCCCACCGAGGGAACAGCGGCGAGGCATCCATGTCGTGCTGCACATAGTCCTGGGCCACCACCACATCCCCCCGGTGCACCCCATCGCCGACCCCGCCCGCAACGCCCGTGAAGACGATGCGCGCCACGCCAAAATGCTCGATCAAGGCCGTGGCCGTGGTGGCAGCAGCCACCTTGCCGATGCCCGACAGCGCCAGCACCACCGGGCGGTCGTGCAGCTCTCCGCGCCAGAACGCGCGGCCAGCGTGCATCAGCCGCTGCGGATGCGCCAGGTGTTGCACCAGCGAGCTTTGTTCTTCGGGCAGCGCACTCAGGATGGCAGTGCTCATGCAAAGGTCCTTGGGGTCATGTCATGGGGCCACAAAACACCCGCGCCACCCTGGGCAGCGCGGTCGCAAAAAAGGCGGCCGAAGCCGCCTGGGGATTGTGACGTGCCCGCAGGCCGCGTCACTTCTTGTCGCGCAGTTCGCGGCGCAGGATTTTGCCCACGGGGGTCTTGGGCAGCTCGGTGCGGAACTCGATCACCTTGGGCTGCTTGTAGCCCGTGAGCTCGTGGCGGCAGAACTCCTTGACCTGCGCTTCGGTGAGCGCCGGGTCCTTCTTCACGATCACGAGCTTCACGGCCTCGCCGGTCTTCTCATCAGGCACACCCACCACGGCGCATTCGAGCACGCCGGGGCAGTTGGCCACCACTTCTTCGACCTCGTTGGGGTACACGTTGAAGCCGCTGACCAGCACCATGTCCTTCTTGCGGTCCACGATCTTGAAGAAGCCGCGCGCATCCATCACGCCGATGTCGCCGGACTTGAAGTAGCCGTCCTCGGTCATGACCTTGGCGGTTTCATCGGGGCGCTGCCAGTAGCCGGCCATCACCTGCGGGCCCTTGATGGCGATTTCGCCCGGCTCGCCCAGCGTGGTGACCTCGCGGCCCTCGTCGTCCAGCAGCTTCATCGAAGTGCTGGGCAGCGGCACGCCGATGGTGCCGGTGTATTCGGTGCTGGTGGTGGGGTTGCAGCTGGCCGAAGGGCTGGTCTCCGACAGGCCATAGCCTTCGCAGATGGGGCAGCCTGTCTTTTCGAGCCAGAGCTTGGCCACGGCGCCCTGCACCGCCATGCCGCCGCCCACCGAAACCTTGAGGTTCTTCCAGTTGACGGTGTTGAAGTCCGGGTGGTTGGCCAGGCCGTTGAACAGCGTGTTGACGGCCGGGAAGCTGTGGAAGGTGTGCTTGGACAGCTCCTTCAGCACCGCAGGCAGGTCGCGCGGGTTGGGGATCAGGATGGTCTTGCCGCCCGTGCGCATGCTCAGCATCATGTTCACGGTGAACGCGAAGATGTGATACAGCGGCAGAGCGCAGATGCTGGTGGGCTGCTCACCCGCCGGCACCTTCTTCATCACAGGCTCGTTCCAGGCCTCGGACTGCAGCACGTTGGCAATCACGTTACGGTGCAGCAGCACCGCGCCCTTGCTCACACCCGTGGTGCCGCCGGTGTACTGCAGCAGCGCGATGTCGTCGGGCTTGATGTCGGGCTTCTTGAGGGTGCCGCGCGTGCCCTGGGCCACGGCGTCATTGAAGCGCACCGCACCCGGCAGGTTGTAGGCAGGCACCATCTTCTTGACGTTGCGCACCACGTAGTTGACCAGGGTCCCTTTGAGCAGACCGAGCTGGTCACCCATGGCGCACAGCACCACGTGCTTGACGGGCGTGTGCGCAATGCACTGCTCCAGCGTGGTGGCGAAGTTCTCGATGATGACGATGGCCTTGGCGCCCGAGTCCTTGAGCTGGTGCTCCAGCTCGCGCGGCGTGTACAGGGGGTTCACGTTGACGACCACGAAGCCCGCGCGCAGCACGGCCGCTACGGTCACCGGGTACTGGGGCACGTTGGGCATCATGATGGCCACGCGGTCGCCCTTGACCAGCCCCAGGCCCTGCAGATAGGCCGCAAAAGCGCTGGAGAGCGAGTCGGTCTGGGCGTAGGTCACGTCCTTGCCCATGAAGCTGTAGGCCACGCGGTTGGCGTACTTCTTGAACGCCTCGTCCATCAGCGCCACAAGGGAGCTGTACTGCGTGGTGTCGATGTCTGCGGGAACACCTTGTGGATAGGCGGCCAGCCACGGGCGGTCGGTCATTGGGGTTGTCTCCTGGTAGGTTTTATGGGGGTCCTGCAAGCACGCCGATGTTTTCAGCACGATCGTGCTTTTATTGTGGAGGAATTATGCCCGTCAGCTCTTGAGCGCGGTCAGTACCTCGTCCAGCATTTTCTTGGCATCGCCAAACAGCATGCGGTTGTTGTCCTTGTAGAACAAGGGGTTGTCCACCCCCGCGTAGCCCGAGGCCATCGAGCGCTTCATCACGATGGAGGTCTTGGCCTTCCACACCTCCAGCACCGGCATGCCGGCGATGGGGCTGGTGGGGTCGTCTTGCGCGGCGGGGTTCACGATGTCATTGGCGCCGATGACGATGGCCACGTCGGTGTCTGGGAAGTCCTCGTTGATCTCGTCCATCTCCATCACGATGTCGTAGGGCACCTTGGCTTCGGCCAGCAGCACGTTCATGTGGCCCGGCATGCGGCCCGCCACCGGGTGGATGGCAAAGCGCACCTGCACGCCCTTGTCGCGCAGGGTCTTCACGATGTCGTTGACCGTGTGCTGCGCCTGGGCCACGGCCATGCCATAGCCGGGAACGATGATCACGCTCTTGGCATCACGCAGCAGCTCGGCCGTCTCGGCGGCGGCCACGGGCACCACTTCGCCCTGCGGCTCGGCGCTTTCACCAGTCTGGCCCTTCTTGGCGGGTGCGCCAGCACCGGAGCCAAAGCCCCCGGCAATCACGCTGATGAAGTTGCGGTTCATTGCATTGCACATGATGTAGGACAGGATGGCGCCCGAGGAGCCCACGAGCGCGCCGGTCACGATCAGCAGGTCATTGCTGAGCATGAAGCCCGTGGCCGCCGCCGCCCAGCCCGAGTAGCTGTTGAGCATGGACACCACCACCGGCATGTCGGCCCCGCCAATGGCCATGACCATGTGGATGCCGAACAGCAGGGCGATCACCGTCATCACCATCAGAGGCACCATGCCTTGCTCGACGGTCTCGGCGCGCAGGAACTCGCGGCCGAACCAGATCACCACCAGCAGCGCCACCAGGTTGAGCCAGTGGCGGCCGGGCAGCAGCAGCGGCTTGCCGCCGATCCTGCCGTTGAGCTTGCCGAAGGCAATCAGCGAGCCACTGAAGGTGACCGCCCCGATCAGGATGCCGACATAGATCTCCACCTCGTGGATGATCTTTTCCGCGCCCTGCAGCTGGATGGAGGTATCGACATAGCTGGCAAACCCCACCAGGCAGGCGGCCAGCCCTACCAGGCTGTGCATGAGCGCAACCAGCTCGGGCATCTGCGTCATCTTGACGACCTTGGCCGCATAGAGGCCAATGCCGCCGCCAATGACCAGCGCACCGATGATCCAGGCCACGCCCGCCGGGCTGACACGGGGGCCAAACACGGTGGCCAGCACGGCCAGCGCCATGCCGACAATGCCGAACAGGTTGCCCCGGCGGGAGGTTTCAGGATTGGAAAGCCCACCCAGGCTCAGGATGAACAAAATGGCCGCGCCCAGGTAGGCGACGGTAGCGAGACTTTGGGACATGCTCTGTGCTCCTTGTTGTTCTTGTCGTTATCGGATTACTTGCGGAACATCGCCAGCATGCGGCGCGTGACCGCAAAGCCGCCAAACATGTTGATGGCCGTGAGCACCAGGGCCGCAAAGGCGAGCCACAAGATGAGCCCGTCAGGTCGGCCGTTCACCCCCGCATCGGGCGGCGCGATCTGCACCAGCGCACCGATGGCGATGATGCTGGAGATGGCGTTGGTCACGCTCATCAGCGGCGTGTGCAGCGCGGGCGTGACGTTCCACACCACCATGTAGCCGATGAAGCAGGCCAGCACGAACACCGTGAAGTGCCCCAGGAAGGCCACGGGCGCGTAGGCGCCGACGGCCCAGAACAGCACGGCCATCACGGCAAAAACGATGGTCAGCGTCTTGGCGGACATGGGCGCACCCGTGCCGTGGCCATGGCCCGATTTCTTTTCGACCACTGGTGCAGCGGCCTTGGGCGCGGGTGCCGGTGCCTGCTTGAGCGGGGGGGCAGGCCAGGTGATGGCACCGTCCTTGACCACGGTGAGGCCACGGATCGCGTCGTCTTCCATGTTGACCACGGCCACGCCGTCCTTGGCCTTGCACAGCTCTTCGGTCAGGCGCAGCAAGTTGGTGGCATACAACGTGGACGACTGCTTGGCCAGGCGCGAGGCCAGGTCGGTGTAGCCGACGATGGTCACGCCATGGCGCACCACGGCCTCGCCAGGCACGGTGAGCTCACAGTTGCCGCCCTGCTCGGCCGCCATGTCCACGATCACGCTGCCGGGCTTCATGCTCTGCACCATCTCGGCGGTGATGAGCTTGGGCGCGGGTTTGCCGGGGATCAGCGCGGTGGTGATGATGATGTCGGCGTCTTTGGCCTGCTCGGCGTACATCTTGCGCTGCGCGGCCTGGAAGCCTTCGCTCATGACCTTGGCGTAGCCGCCGCCGCCCGAGCCTTCTTCTTCGTAGTCCACCTTGACGAACTCACCGCCCAGCGACTTGACCTGGTCGGCCACCTCGGCGCGCGTGTCGTTGGCGCGCACGATGGCACCCAGGTTGGCGGCGGTGCCGATGGCGGCGAGGCCTGCCACGCCAGCGCCCGCAATGAACACCTTGGCGGGCGGCACTTTGCCTGCGGCCGTGATCTGGCCGTTGAAGAAGCGGCCGAAAGCGTTGGCCGCTTCGATGACCGCGCGGTAGCCGCTGACCCCGGCGGTGGAGGTGAGCGCGTCCATCTTCTGAGCGCGGCTCAAAGTGCGGGGCAGGCAGTCGATGGCCAGCACCGTGGCCTTCTTGGCGGCCAGCTGCTGCATCAGATCGGGGTTCTGGGCAGGCCAGATGAAGTCGATGAGCGTCGTGCCCTCGCGCATCCGCGCCACTTCGTCGCTGCTGGGCGGGCGCACCTTGAAAACGATGTCGGATGCCGCCCACAGTGCCGCAGCGTCGCTGACGATCTCGGCGCCTGCAGCGCGGTAGGCATCGTCACTGAAGTTGGCGGCATCCCCAGCCCCGGACTCGACCGTGACGGCAAAGCCCAGCTTGATCAACTTCTCCACCACATCGGGCACGGTGGCCACGCGCTTTTCGCCAGGGAAGGTTTCCCTGGGCACGCCGATACGCTGCGGCTGCGGGACGGGGCTTGTCTGCATCAGAGGTCTCCTCAAGTTTCGTAATCGTTATGCCAGGCCGCCAGACAGGGAAGGCTTGCGCGCTAAGGCCTGGAGGTGGGTGTTGGGAAGGGGAACGGCGGAATGGCCAGATGACCGTCCACCATACCGGTGCTCAGGCGCACGGCCTGGGCCAGGTCACGCCCCCACTGCAGTGCGGGTCGTCCAGCCACCAGGAATTCCTCGTTGTTGCGCGTGGTCGGACGCAACAGTCGCTGGTCCACCAGCGCATCGACCTTCACCCAGGCACCCGCCTCCGTGACATAGCGATAGCTCAGATAGGTGTAAGGCTGGGTCAGAGTGATCTTGCTGGTGCGGAGCCACTCGACAAGGTCTGGCCGGTTCTTGTCCAGCCACTGGGAACTGCTTCCCCATCGCTTGAGCCGCAGACAGTCTGCGCGTACAGGACTGCTTGCAGCGCCATCCTCCACGGTGACATCCTGCTGGGTGGGGCAATAACCGATGCCTTGCGGAGAACCACTCAGGTCTCCGGCGCGGTTGGTCTGCACGCGCAATACGGCCAGCCAGTCTCCCTGCGCATTCCGCAAACCCACATCGCGGGTCTGGAGCGCAATACGGCCTCCGGAGCCTGCAATGGCCTCCTCGGAGGTGCCCAGATCCTGCCACGCCCCCGGTGGCAACACCAGGCGGGCGCGGCCCACGGGGTATTCGGATTGGGGAGGAACAGTGAGGGGCGCGCAGGCAGCCGTGAACACCGTCACAGCCAACACGGGCAAGAGAGGCAGCAGCCGCCGGAACTTTGAAATGGTCAGAGTCATAGAGAAAGGTTCATACGAATTCGCCTTCAATCATCCCACGGCACCCGGGTCCGTCTTTCGACGGCTCCTGCCATGCAACAACCAGCTCGGTGTCGCTGGTGAAAAATGTGTTGAAAGCGCCCTGGTATCGGACACTTCTTGCGGCGCTGCCGGTGGGCAAGCTGACCGCGAGCTTACATGAAGAAAATCTTTGCGCTGTCGCCTTTGTCTGCTGTAGAGAGAACTCCCCAGTCTCCCCCCGCACACAGGCAAAAAAAAGCCTGGCAGCACAACGCAGCCAGGCTGGGCAGCGGCCCCTGAGGGCCTGGTGCCAACGATCAGTTCACCACTTGCGCCAGCGCACCCGAGGCGTACTGGGCCGCCACAGCCTGCAGGCTCAGGCCCTTGATCTTGCTGCCCTGGCCTTCGCAGCCGAACTCCAGGTAGCGCTGCTTGCAAACCTGCTTGGCCGCTTCGCGGGCGGGCTTGAGCCATTCGCGGGCGTCGAACTTGTCGGGGTTCTCAAACAGGAACTTGCGCACCGCGCCCGTCATGGCCAGGCGAATGTCGGTGTCGATGTTGATCTTGCGCACGCCGTGCTTGATGGCTTCCTGGATTTCCTCGACGGGCACGCCGTAGGTTTCCTTCATCTTGCCGCCGTACTGGTTGATGATGGCCAGCAGTTCGGCAGGCACCGACGACGAGCCGTGCATCACCAGGTGGGTGTTGGGAATGCGCTTGTGGATTTCCTTCACGCGGCTGATCGCCAGGATGTCGCCCGTGGGCTTGCGGCTGAACTTGTAGGCGCCGTGGCTGGTGCCGATGGCAATGGCCAGGGCGTCCAGCTGGGTGGCCTTCACGAAGGTGGCGGCTTCTTCTGGGTCGGTCAGCATCTGGCTGTGGTCAAGCTTGCCGACGGCGCCAATGCCGTCTTCTTCGCCCGCATCCCCGGTTTCGAGGTTGCCCAGGCAGCCCAGTTCACCTTCGACCGTCACGCCCACCTTGTGCGCCATGTCCACCACCTTGCGCGTCACTTCGACGTTGTAGTCGAAGGAGGAAGGGGTCTTGCCGTCTTCCATCAGCGAGCCGTCCATCATCACCGAGCCAAAGCCCAGGTCGATGGCGCCCTGGCACACCTTGGGCGAAGTGCCGTGGTCCTGGTGCATGACCAGCGGGATGTGGGGGAAAGCCTCGACCGCCGCCTGGATCAGGTGCTTGATGAAGGGCTCGCCCGCGTACTTGCGTGCGCCAGCGCTGGCCTGCAGGATGACGGGAGCGCCCACTTCGTCCGCAGCCGCCATCACGGCCTGCACCTGCTCCAGGTTGTTGACGTTGAAGGCAGGGATGCCATAGCTGTTGGCAGCGGCATGGTCGAGCAGTTCGCGCATCGAAACGAGGGGCATGGTCGTGGGGTCCGTGGTGGGTTGATGAAGGAGGGGGCGAGGCGCTGTAGCGCCCGGCAATGCAGTGGTAACCGCTTGGTAACTCGCAATTTTAACCGGGGGCCGGTACGGAGGGCGATGGCAAATCCAACCGGTAGCAGGTGGTAAAGGGCGCGGGCGCAGGGGCTGCGCCAAAGTGCCCCCCGTGAATGTCCGCCACGCGGCGCAGGATCTCATGCCCCAGATGCAGGCTGTCCACCGGCACCGCCGCCGCGCGGCCCGGTGCGCCGCCGGCCTGCGGACGCGCCCCGTCGTCACACACCTGCAGCCACACGCCGCCAGCGTCCGCCGTGCCCAGCTGGACGGCGATCTGGGTGCCCTCGGGCGTGTGCTTGAGCGCGTTTTCCACCAGATTGCGCACCGCAATGTCCAGCAGCACCGCATGGCCGGGCACGGTCAGCGCGGTCGGCGCCGAAAGGCCCAGGTCATCACCCCGCTTCCACGCTGCCTGTGCATAGTCGGCGCACACCGACCGCGCCAGAGCGCTCAGGTCCACGGGCGCCTTGGCTTCGTGCAGCTCTGCCCGGCTGGCGCGGGCCAGGGCCAGCAGCTGGTTGAGCACATGCCCTGCGCGCAGGGCATCCTGGCCGATGCGCGCCAGCGCCTGGGCCCGGGCCTCTTCTGTCAGCTCCCCCGCCAGGGCACTGGCCTGCAGGGCGATGGAGGATAGCGGCGTGCGCAGCTCGTGCGCCACCTCGTTGGCCAGCCGGCGCTCGCGCACCATGGCGACCTGCTGGCGGTCCAGCAAGGTGTTGATGGACGCGACCACCGACTCGAACTCGCTCCAGGCATGGCGCGATGCCAGGCGCTGGGCGCTGGTGGGGTCCAGTGCTGCCACATCGGCCGACAGCGCGTACAAGGGCCGCAAGCCCCGCCACAGCGCGAGCCCCAGGGCCAAAGACACCACAGGCAGCAACCACAGACCGGGCTCGATGAGCTGCCCCGCGATGTCATCCGCCAGCTCGTCCCGCTCGCGCAGCTCCAGCATCACCGTGATCTTGCGGGTGCGCCCCGCATCCCATTGCGAAAAGCTGCGCCAAGTCACCTTGTCGGGGCCCAGCGTGAGGTCGGCAAACCCCTCGGCATCGCTGAAAGGCGGCTCGGGCACCGAGCCCGTGATGGACAGCACGCGCCCCTGCGCATCCCACTGCACCACGCTGATGGTCTGCTGGTAGTCGTGCGACTTGAGCCAGGGCGTGGGGGTGCGCTCGGTCCGTTGCGAGCCCTCCATGGCCTCGGTGGCCCGCAGGTTAAGCAGCAGCGCGGCCACGCTGGCCAGGTGCCCGTCCGTCAGCTCGTCAGCCTCATGCACACCGGTCTGGTAGCCAATGAAGACGAAGCTGCCCCAGACTATGGCCAGCGCCCCCAGGGACCACAGCAACAGCTGCCGGGTGAGCGAGGCGCGGCGCCCCGATGCGGGACGAGAAACAGGGGGCGCGTTCATGCAGGCTTTTCCTGCGGCATGAAATAGCCCACTCCGCGCATGGTCTGGATGGCGGCGCTGCCCAGCTTGCGGCGCAGGTGGTGGATGTGCACCTCGACGGCATTGCTCTCCACGGCAGCGTCCCAGCTGTACAGGCGCTCCTCGATCTGCTGGCGCGACAGCACCCGCCCCCGCGCCTCCAGCAGCACCAGCAGCACCGAAAACTCGCGCGGAGACATTTCCACCGGCTTGCCTTGCTGGCGCACCGTGCGGGTCGCAGGGTCCAGCTCGATATCGCCCAGGCGGATGGTGGGCGACGCCCGCCCCGCCGCGCGCCGCAACAGCGCGCGCAGGCGCGCGTCCAGTTCATCCACATCAAACGGTTTGGTCAGATAGTCGTCGGCCCCCTGGTCCAGCCCCGCAATGCGCTGGTGCACCTGGTCGCGCGCGGTGACGATGAGGACGGGCGTGGCGGGGTCCGGCAAGGTTGCAGATGCGGCGCCGGTGGAGGGCGGGCTCAAGCGCAGGCGCCTGAGCAGTTCACTGCCGTCTCCGTCTACCAGCCCCAGGTCCAGCAGAACCGCGTCAAAACGCTCGGCGCGCAGGGCGCTCCAGGCGCTGGCGACGCCATCACTGACATCCACCGCATAGCCGCGCTGCTGCAGGTTACTGCGCAGGCCACTGGCTATGCCCGCATCGTCTTCGACCACGAGTATTCGCATGCGGGCATTGTCGCAGCCCATCAGACAGGGGAGTGACAGTGGCGATGCCAACTTTAAGATGGCGTTAAGTACGGCAGCCTATCTTCCGGCGCATGCAGCCTTCGTCCGTCCCGCCGTCCACCGCGCCCCAGGTCCCCTTACACCGCCACACACTGCTTTTCTGGACCCTGGGGGCCCTAGCCTGTGTCGTGGCCTGGGATGCGGCGGGCCAAGACCTGGCCTTTGCGCAGGTGTTCGGGTCCTCCAACGGGTTTCCGATGCGGGACCAGTGGTTTTTTGTGCAGGTGCTGCATGAAGGCGCCCGCCGCCTGGGATGGCTTCTGGTGCTGCTGCTGGCGTTGAGCGTGTGGTGGCCGCGCGGCTTTTTGCGCAAGCTGGACGCCAGCGAGCGCCTGCAAATGGCCGTGAGCGCCCTGCTCTCGCTGGCTGTGGTCAGCATCACCAAGAACCTCAGCGCCACCAGTTGCCCCTGGGACTTGGCGCAGTTTGGCGGCGTGGCGCGCCATGTGTCGCACTGGGCGCTGGGCGTGCTCGATGGCGGCAGCGGCCGCTGCTTTCCGGCGGGCCATGCATCGGCGGGATTCGCCTTTCTGGGCGGCTACTTCGCGCTGCGCCACAAGGCGCCGACGGCCGCACGCTGGTGGCTGGCGAGCGCATTGCTGGCCGGGTTTGTATTGGGTGCCGCCCAGCAGGTGCGTGGCGCCCATTTCATGAGCCATACGCTATGGACAGGCTGGCTGTGCTGGACCACCGGCTGGCTCTGCGACCTGGCAGCCACCGCATTGCGGCCCCGCTTTCCGCATTTCGCCAACACCACCACGCCAGCGGACGGCTCCCATGCTTGAAATCGATCTGGTCCTGTTTCAGGCCCTCAATGCCGACGCCGCCACCTTGCCTGCCGTGGTAGCGGTGGCACGGTGGGTGTCGCAGCAACTGCCCACCGCCATGGGCGGCCTGCTGCTCGGCAGCTTAGTGCTGGGCAACGCGGCGCAGCGGCGCGCCCTGGCCCTGGCGCTCGCGTCGATGGCCCTCGCCTGGCTGGGAGTGCAATTGCTGCGGCTGGCCGTACCGGCGCCGCGACCTGCGCAACTGGGCATTGGCGTGCAGTGGATCGAGCACGCGGCGCGCGCAGGCTTTCCCAGCATGCATGTGGCAGGCGCCGCCGCACTGGCGGCCAGCCTCGCACTGCGGCCGGTCCGCGGGCTGACCTGGCTGGCCGCTGCGGTCACGGCTGCGATGGTGTGGAGCCGCGTCTGCCTGGGCGTGCACTTTCCGTCCGATGTGCTGGCGGGCCTGCTCACCGGGGGGCTGGCCGCAGCGGCCATCCATGCCCTGGCCGCGCGGGCACCCCGCTGGCAGGCAGCCCTGCTGCACAAGTCGCCACAGGGCAACGCACACTGACCGCCATCCGGCGCTATCGCCTCGAGGGCGTAGCGCAGGAGCGGTGAGGGAGCGTCCCCCTCAGCCAGTCAGCTGGCCACGCAGATCTTCAGCATGTTCGTGCCGCCGGGTGCGCCCATGGGCTCGCCACAGGTGATAGCGTACACGTCGCCCTTTTGCACGATGTTGCGGCTCTTGAGGTGGCGCTCGGCCTGGTCCAGCGCGGTGTCACGGTCGGCGCTGGTGTCCATCAGCAAGGGGCGCACATTGCGGTACATAGCCATCTTGCGTTGTGTGGCCACCTTGGGGGTGAGCGCGTAGATAGGGATGCGGATGCTGTGCCGGCTCATCCACAGCGCCGTAGCGCCACTGTCGGTCATGGCCACGATGGCCTTGGCGCCCAGGTGGTGGGCTGTGAACAGCGCGCCCATGGCGATGGACTGGTCGATGCGGCCAAAGGTCTGGCCGGTGAAGTCGGCATCCAGCTGGTGGTCTTCCGCCGCTTCGGCCGCAGCGCAGATGGTGGCCATCTCTTCCACGGTTTCGAGCGGGTAGCGGCCAGCGGCCGTTTCGGCACTCAGCATCACGGCGTCGGTGCCGTCCAGCACGGCGTTGGCCACGTCGCTCACCTCGGCGCGCGTGGGCACGGGGTTGGTGATCATGCTTTCCATCATCTGCGTGGCGGTGATGACGACCTTGTCCAGATCACGCGCCATGCGGATCATCTTCTTTTGCAGGGCAGGCACTGCCGCGTTGCCCACTTCCACTGCCAGGTCGCCACGCGCCACCATGATGCCGTCGCTTACGCGCAGGATGGCCTCCAGGTGCGGGATGGCCTCGGCGCGTTCGATCTTGGCGATCAGGCCGGGCTTGTGGCGGAACTCGGAGGCTGCCACGTTGCACAGCTGGCGGGCCATTTCCATGTCGGTCGCGTTCTTGGGGAAGCTCACGGCCACGTAGTCGGCCTGGAAGCTCATGGCCGTGCGGATGTCTTCCATGTCCTTGGCCGTAAGGGCTGGCGCCGTGAGGCCGCCCCCCTTCTTGTTGATGCCCTTGTTGTTGGACAGCTCGCCACCTACTTTGACAGTGGTGTGCACTTCTTCGCCGCGCACCGCATCCACGGTGAGCACGATCAGGCCGTCATTGAGGAGCAACAGGTCGCCCGCCTTCACGTCGCGCGGCAGCTCCTTGTAGTCCAGCCCCACGCCATCGATATCGCCCAGCTCGGTGCGCGAGGCATCGAGCACAAACTTGGCGCCCGGCTCCAGCTGCACCTTGCCCTCGGCAAACTTGCCCACGCGGATCTTGGGGCCCTGCAGGTCGGCCATGATGGCCACCTCGCGGCCGGCGCGCTGGGCGGCCGCGCGCACGGTGGCCGCACGGTCGATGTGGTCCTGCGCCTTGCCGTGGCTGAAGTTCAGCCGCACCACGTTCACCCCCGCTCGGATCATCGCCTCCAGCAGCGCCGGGTCGCTCGATGCAGGACCCAGGGTGGCAACAATCTTGGTGGCGCGGCGGGTAGGCATGGACATGTCTCTTTTCTCTCGGTCGTTGGGGATGTAATCGAGTTTCAATTCTCACACGAAGCGGTTACATGCGAGTTACCCGTTCCACAGCAAGACGGCTGAGCGCGTCAGAGCAGCGGGGATGACAACCAATGCGCCAGCACATGCGCAATGATCGCGGCCTCCAGGCCGTAGCGCGCAAACAGCCAGCCCGCGACCAAGCCAAAAACCGTATTGCCCACCAGGACGAACGCCACCACCGGCACGGTCAACACGCCGGCCAGCGCCTGCGCGGCAGGCAGATGCCCCACGGCAAACAACACGGCACTGAGCAGCACCGCCGCAGCCACCAATCCCTTGCCCGGCCGCCCCTGCCCGCGCTGCAACAGGCGCCAGCCCAGCCACAGCAGCAGGGTCATCACACCCCAGCGCACCATCAGCTCTTCGGTAATGCCGCCGTAGAGCAGCTTGACCACCAACGGCATAGCACTGGCAGGATCGGAGGGCTGGAGCGCCGTGGGCGCCAGCCGGGACAGCACCCACAGCCACGCAGCGCCTGCCACACCGCCCACGATGCCGGGCAGCAGTTGGGCCCGCAGCGCAGGCCCTGCTGGTCGGCCGGTCAACCAGGAAGACACGGCGGGCGCCTGCAGGCCCACGCGGGGCGCCAGCCACACCCCGAGCACCACGGCCAGCGCCAGGAGCGCCGCCGTCTGCAACCCGCTGAGCAACAGCACGGCCTCTGGCGGCAGCGGCAGCAGGGCTTCGTTGGCCTTCAAGGTGGGCAGCAGCGTCCAGACCACCGCCACCACGCCGGGCATGCCCAGCAGCCACAGCGCGCCGCCCAGCCGCCACTTGCCGGGCTGAGCCGGAGCACGCGCCGCATCGGCTCCGGCAGCGGTGTCCACGGCCATGGTTTTGCCCACGCTCAGGCGCGCATCAGCGCTTCGATCTCGTCGGCCTTCACCGGCACGCCGCGCGTGATCAGCTCACAACCCGTCTCGGTGACGATGGCGTCGTCTTCGATACGGATGCCGATGTGGTGGAACTGCTCGGGCACCCCTTCGGCGGGGCGCACGTAGATGCCGGGCTCGATGGTCAGCACCATGCCGGGCCGCAGGATGCGGCTGGGGCGGTTGGTGATGGTTTCGCCCGACAGCGGGTCTTTGCGTTCGCTGGTCTGGCCCACCTCGCCGGGCTCCACGTAGCTGCCGCAGTCGTGCACGTCCATGCCCAGCCAGTGGCTGGTGCGGTGCATGTAGAACTGGAAGTAGGCACGTTGGTCGATCACGTCCTGCGCGGTGCCCACCTTGTTCTTGTCGAGCAGGCCCAGGTCCAGCATGCCCTGCGCGAGCACGGCCACAGTGGCGTCGTGCGGGTCGTTGAAGCGGGCGCCCGCCCTGGTCGCGGCCACGGCCGCATCCTGGCTGGCCAGCACCAAGTCGTACAGCGCGCGCTGGGGGCCGGTGAACTTGCCATTGGCAGGGAAGGTGCGCGTGATGTCGCTGGCGTAGCCGTGCAGCTCGCAGCCCGCGTCGATCAGCACCAGCTCGCCGTCACGCACGGGTGCGTCGTCGGCGCGGTAGTGCAGCACGCAGGCGTTGGCCCCCGCGGCCACGATGGAGCTGTAGGCCAGGTACTGCGAGCCCGCGTCGCGGAACGCGTGCAACAGCTCGGCATCCAGGTGGTATTCGCGCACATCCTCCCCGGCGCGCAGCATGCGGGCCGAGCGCTGCATGGCGCGGATATGGGCCTGCGCACTGATGGCGCTGGCGCGGCGCATGATGTCCTGCTCATGCGCGTCCTTGAACAGGCGCATTTCGTCGAGCAGGGTGCACAGGTCGTTCTGCTCGGCAGGGCAGATGGCGCCGTAGCGCACACGGCCGCGCACCACGTTGAGCCAGCCCTCCACGCGCGCGGCCAGGCCGCTGTGGGTGGCAAAGGGGTACCAGACGCAGGCCGTGTTTTCGAGCAGACGCGGCAGCTTGCTGTCCATCTCGGCCATCGAATGCGCAGCATCCACGCCCAGGGCGGCAGGCGCGGCGGCAGGGCCCAGGCGGTAGCCGTCCCAGATCTCGCGCTCCAGGTCCTTGGGCTGGCAGAACAGCGTGCTGCGGCCGTCGTGCGCCAGCACCAGGCAGGCGCCGGGCTCGGTGAAGCCGGTTAGGTAATAAAAGTAGCTGTCGTGCCGGTACAGAAAGTCCGTATCGCGGTTGCGCGGGCGCTCGGGCGCCGTGGGGATGATGGCAATGCCCCGTGGGCCAAGCTGTGCAGCGAGGCGCGCGCGGCGCTGGGCGTAAATGGAGGGCGAGGACGTTGAGCTCATTCGCTATTTTTATCGCGAATCCATGGCCTGCCTTCGCGTACTGGCATCCTCGAACCCACAATGGCCGAAAACTGGGGGCACAGAATTCCGTTGACAAACGAATTCAATTGAATACCATTGCACTCAAACATTGCTGAGGTCCCCCATGTCTACCACTTCCACCACGATGGAGCCCCTTTCCGCTCGGATACCGAGCGACCTCTACCTGTGGCTGGCCCAGTTGCAGGTAGAGGGTGCCACCACCAACAGCGACAAGCTGCGCGTACTGCTGGGGCAACTCAAGCGCCACCATGACGGCGCCCTGGACTACGTAGCGGCCCATGCCTGGGCGAGGGACATCACGGGGCGGCTGCGCGAGTCGCTGGTACGCACCGAAGGCCAGACCGGTCGGCATTCCGAGGTGCTCAATGCCATGCTAGACCATGTCACCACCTGCCTTGCCATTGTGGTGAGCAACGCCCCCGCCTCCGAGCAGGAGGCCGCCCGCCTGGAAGACCTGCTGGTGCGCCGTGGCTTTGCGCTCAGTGAGATGCTGCTGCGCCAGGCAACCACCAGCCAAGCCAGCGCCTACGATCCGACCGTTGTCCAGCGACATGCTGCGGCCACGCTGGAGCTGGCCCACACCATTCACCCTTCATTGTCAAAAGGAGCCTGAGATGGCAGATTCACTCAAGACCCGCGTTGGACGTGTAATCACCGGCAGCGTCCACGCTCTGGTGGACCACCTGGAAAATCAGGCCCCGGTGGCCGTGATGGAACAGTCGCTGCGCGAGGCCGAGGCCGTCATCGGCGATGTGCGCCATGAACTGGGCCTGGCCAGCGCCAACCGGCACCTGGCACAGCAGCAACATGCCAACCTGAATGGCCAACACGGCAAGCTGGGCGAGCAGATCGAGCAAGCCCTGAACGCGGGCCGCGAGGATCTGGCGCGCGCCGCAGTGGCTCGCCAGCTCGACATAGAGGCCCAGATTCCCGTGCTGGAAACCACCTTGGCGGAACTGGTGCGGCAAGAGAGCGAGCTCACGGGCTATGTGACGGCGCTGCTGGCCAAACAACGTGAAATGACCGAAGCGCTGGAGGCGTTTCGCAAGAGCCGCGCCAGCGCCACACCGTCGGCCGGTGCTGCACAGCCTGGCGGCGCCAACCCGGCCCAGCGCATGGAGGCGGCTGCCGGGGCGTTTGATCGCATCTATGCCCGCCAGACGGGCCTGTCGGGCACGGACCGCAGCAACACCCTCGACCAGGCGGCCAAGCTCAAGGAGCTGGATGACCTGGTGCGCGACAACAAGATCGCTGAGCGCATGGCCCAACTGAAGGCCATCAAACCGTGATCACCGGCCTGTTCACAGCGCCAGAAACATGGCCCTTCGGCGTGGCGTTTGCGCTCATCGTCGGCATTGCCCTGGTAGAGGGGCTGGGCATGCTGATCTCGTTGAGCCCGAGCAACTGGCTGGACGACCTCCTGCCCGACGTGCACGGCGACAGTGGCCTGGACCGGGTGCTGGGCTGGCTGCACCTGGGCAAAGTGCCCTCGCTGGTGCTGCTGGTGCTGTTCCTCACGGGTTACGCCGTATTCGGCTACAGCCTGCAGAAAGTCGCGCACGGCCTGCTGGGCTTTTACCTGCCGGTGTGGATCGCAGGGCTTGTCGCAGTGGCCCCGGGCATGGCCACGGTGCGCAGCCTCGGCGCGCTCATCGCCCACATCATCCCGCGCGACGAGACGTCGGCCGTGAGTGAAATGTCGCTCATCGGCCGCCCGGGCGTGGTCTCTGCGGGGTCCGCACGCCAAGGGCTGGCGGCGCAGGCCCGCGTCCGCGACACGCATGGGCGTACCCACTACCTGATGGTGGAGCCAGATGTGGATGACGAGGTTTTCGACGAAGGCGCGCAGATCCTGATCGTGCGCAAAGTCGGGGCGTTTTACCGCTGCATCGCCAACCCGCATCCCGCGCTGATGTAAGCCGAGCCTGGGCACACCAACCCGACCGACAACCAGACCAACACACCGTCAAAGAGGGAGATATTGCATATGACCAACCTGATCGAAATGGGCGCTATCGCAGGCATTGCCCTGCTGGCCCTGCTGACCATCGGCATCGTGTTTTCGCGCTTGTACAAGCGCTCCACCAAAGAAACCGCCTTCGTTCGCACCGGCCTGGGCGGGCAAAAAGTCATCATGGATGGCGGCGCCATCCTTCTGCCGGTGTTCCATGAACGCGTGCTGGTGAACATGAACACCCTCAAGCTCGAAGTGGTACGCCGCGCCAAAGAGAGCCTGATCACCAAGGACCGCATGCGCGTGGACGTGACGGCCGCCTTCTTCGTGCGCGTCAAGCAGACCGAAGAGGCGGTGAGCATCGCCGCCCAGACCCTGGGCGCGCGCACCATGAGCCCCGAAGAGCTCAAAGCGCTAGTGGAAGACAAGTTCGTGGACTCGCTGCGCGCCACGGCAGCGACCATGACCATCCAGGAGCTGCAAGACAAGCGCCGCGACTTCGTGCAGGCCGTGCAGAACGCCGTGGCCGAAGACCTGGAAAAGAACGGCCTGGAGCTGGAGTCCGTCTCGCTGACCAGCCTGGACCAGACCGAAAAGCAGTTCTTCAACCCCAACAACGCCTTCGATGCCGAGGGCCTGACCCGCCTGACCGAGCAGACCGAGGCCCGCCGCAAGCAACGAAACGACGTGGAACAGGACACCGAGGTGCAGGTGCGCACCAAGGACCTGGAGGCCACGCGCCAGAAACTCACCATCGAGAAGGACCAGGAGTTCGCTTCGCTGTCGCAAAAGCGCGAGATCGAAACCACGCGCGCCGAGCAAGCCGCACTGATCGCCACACAGCAGGCCGAGCGCAACCGTGAGGCCGAAGCCGCCAAGATCGAGGCCGAGCGCCAGGTGAGCCAAAAGCGCATCGAGGCCGAGCGCGAGATCAAGGCCGCTGAGATCGAGAAAAACCTGGTCATCCAGACCCGCGAGATCGAGCTGGAGCGCCACACCGAGACCAAGCGTGCCGAGCAGCGCAAGCAGGTGGAGATCGCACGCCAGGACACACAGATTGCCATTGCCACCAAGTCGCGTGAGCAATCCGATGCCGACGCCGCAGCCAACCTCGCCCGCGCCGAAGCCGTGAAGGCCGAGGAAGCCGTGAACACCGCACGCCAGGTGGCCGTGGCAGAGCGGGACAAGAATATTCAGCTCATCGAAGCCTCGAAAGACGCCGAGCAAAACGCCATCGCGATCCGGGTGTCGGCATCGGCCGAAAAGGAGGCCGCCCTGGACCGCGCCGAGGCCATCACCATCGAGGCCCGCGCCCGCCAGGCGGCCGCCCTGGCCGAGGCCGAAGGCAAGCGCGCGCTGAACGAGGCGCTCAACACGCTCTCGGCCGCGCAGGTGGACCTGCAGGAGCGCAGCCTGCTGCTGCAGCAACTGCCGCAGATCATCGAGCAGGCCGTACGCCCCATGGAGAAGATCGACTCCATCCGCATCGTGCAGGTGGGCGGCATGCCCGGCAGCCAGGGCACTGCAGGCGCTGGGCGCGAGGGGGCGACGGGCACTTCCCCCGAGCAAGTCATGAACTCGGCCCTGCAGTACCAGATTGCCAAACCGATTGTGGATGCGGTGATGAAAGACGCAGGCTTGTCCAACGAAGGCATCACGGGCATGGCCCAGAGCCTGGCGGGCATGCTGGGCGGGCAGGCGCAGGCCCCGCAGCCACCCGCCACCAAATCCGGCGACTGACCACGCTGTAAGAACGTGTATACGATCTTTTTATGGCCGCGCAAGTACCTTGCCGGGATGGGATGCAAGGCGCAGCGCGCGGCCAATAGCCCGTGCTATTGGCAAGCGGTGCAACGCCGCAGACCGCCCGGCAAGGCACTTGCCCGAAGGTGGGAGTGAAATCGGGCGATTGGACGCCCCGGCTGCTTGCATGGGCATGAGCCCGTGCGGCGCATCCGAAGCATCCACTCATCCCGATTGCACTCCAACGCGGCTCCGAAAAGATCGTCAACACGTTCTAAGAACCGAAACCCGTCAGCCGCTGCGGTTCAGTTGCGCAAGCCGCTCGGGCGTGCCCACATCGGTCCAGCGGCCGGCGTAGAGCTGCGCACTGACGCGGCCATTGTCCATCGCACGGCGCAGCAGCGGCGCCAGCGGGGCTTGGATGCCCGCCGGGTTGCCCGGCGGAATGTCGCACCAGGGCAGCGCAAACAGCTCGGCGCGCAGCAGGGCGATGGTGCTGTAGGTGTAGCGCGGTGCGGGGTCGTCGGCGGGCAGGTTCAGCGCCCGGCCGTCGGCCGACAGGCCAAAGTCGCCGCGCGGGTTGTGGACGGGGTTGGGCACCAGCCACAGGTGGGCCAGGTAATCACTGGCCTCGAAGGCCGCCACCGCCGCGCGGTCGAACACGAAGTCGGGCGCAAACACATCGCCCGCCGCCAGCCAGAACACCGGGCCGAGCTGGGGCAACGCACGGGCAATGCCACCCGCAGTTTCCAGGGCGCCACCAAAGTCCACTCCTTCGTGGGAGTATGAAATTGATAGCTGCTCAGGCATATTCTTCCTGCGCTTGGAGGCAAAACCGCTGGAAAAATACCCGCTGATCTGTTCGCCCAGCCATGCGGTGTTGATCACCGCCCTCTCGACACCCGCATCCAGCAAGGCCTGCAGGTGCCACTGCAGCAGCGGCTGACCCTGCACCTGCAACAGGGGCTTGGGCGTGGTGTCGGTCAGCGGGCGCATGCGTTCGCCCCGGCCAGCGGCCAGCAACAGGGCGGGCACCTGGTGGTGAACAGGACTCATGCCGCCACCCCGCTCACCGCACCCCGCTGCAGCGCGTGGCGATCCACGGCCGTGGGCTGGAACAAGGCCAGCAGCGCGTCCATCAGCGCATGTGCTTTGGCCGAATGGTCGGCGCCGAAGTTGCACACATACACATCCAGCGTCACCGCGCGCTGCTCGGGCCAGGTGTGCACACACAGGTGCGACTCCGCTAGCAAAACAGTAGCTGTCACCCCACCAGGGCCGTGCGCCGTCGCCGGAAACTCATGAAACAACTGCCCCACGGCCTGCAGCCCGGCGGCGCGCACCGCATCGGCACAGGCCCGGCCCAGGGCGGTGGCGTCCAGCAGCCAGGCACTGGCGCAGCGGCAGCCCTGGAGATCGGCAGTGAGGTGCAGTCCTTGCATGGCCCGCACTGTAGTGCATTGCCGCCCTGCGCCCAGCGCGCGGCTGGCCGATTCAGGCGGGTGAAAGCCGCGCCGGTAAAATGCCGGGTTTCCCCTGAACCTCCCACCCTGAACCACTCCCCCATGGCCAACACCCAGCAATCCCAACAGATGGCAAATGCGATCCGCGCATTGGCCATGGACGCCGTTCAACAAGCCAACTCCGGCCACCCCGGCGCCCCCATGGGTATGGCCGACATGGCCGTGGGCCTGTGGGCTCGCCACCTCAAGCACAACCCCACCAACCCCCAGTGGTTTGACCGCGACCGTTTTGTGCTGAGCAACGGCCACGGTTCGATGCTGATTTATTCGCTGTTGCACCTCACGGGCTACGACCTGCCCATGAGCGAGCTCAAGAACTTCCGCCAGCTGCACAGCAAGACCGCCGGCCACCCCGAAGTGGGCATCACCCCCGGCGTGGAAACCACCACCGGCCCGCTGGGCCAGGGCATCACCAACGCCGTGGGCTTTGCGCTGGCCGAGAAGCTGCTGGCCGCCGAGTTCAACCGCGAAGGCCATGCCGTGGTGGACCACAACACCTACGTGTTCCTGGGCGACGGCTGCCTGATGGAAGGCATCAGCCAGGAAGCGATTTCGCTGGCAGGCGCCTGGAAGCTGAACAAGCTGATCGCCCTGTACGACGACAACGGCATCTCCATCGACGGCCAGGTGACGCCCTGGTTCGCCGACAACACCGCCCTGCGTTTTGTGTCCGCCGGCTGGAACGTGATCGGCCCCATCGACGGCCACGACGCCGACAAGGTGGCTGACGCGATTGCCGAAGCCAAGAAGCAGACCGAGCGCCCCACGCTGGTCATCTGCAAGACGCACATCGGCAAGGGCAGCCCCAACCGCGCCAACACCTCCAAGGCCCACGGCGAGCCCCTGGGCGCTGAAGAAATCAAGCTCACCCGCGAAGCCCTGGGCTGGACGGCAGAGCCCTTCGCCATCCCCGAAGACGTGTACGTCGGCTGGGACGCCAAGGCCAGCGGCCAGCAAGCCGAAGCCGCCTGGAATGACCGCTTTGCCGCCTACAGCAAGGCCTTCCCTGAGCTGGCTGCCGAATTCACGCGCCGCATGAAGGGCGACCTGCCCGCCAACTTTGCCCAGGTGGCCGTGGACACCGTGGTGGCCGCCCACACCAAGGGCGAAACCGTGGCCAGCCGCAAGGCCAGCCAGCTGGCGCTGGAAGCCTTCACCGCCGCACTGCCCGAACTGCTGGGCGGCAGCGCCGACCTGACCGGCTCCAACCTCACCAACACCAAGAGCACGCCCAACCTGCGCTTCGACATGCAGGGCAACGTGGTCAAGACCGAAGTGGCCGAAGGCCAGAAGATCGGTGGCCGCCACATCAACTACGGCGTGCGCGAGTTCGGCATGGCCGCCATCATGAACGGCGTGGCACTGCACGGCGGCTTCATCCCCTACGGCGGCACCTTCCTGACCTTCAGCGACTACAGCCGCAACGCCATCCGCATGGCCGCGCTGATGAAGCAGCGCGTGATCCACGTGTTCACGCACGACTCCATCGGCCTGGGCGAAGACGGCCCCACGCACCAGTCCATCGAGCACGTGGCCAGCCTGCGCCTGATCCCCAACCTGGATGTGTGGCGCCCTGCCGACACGGCCGAAACCGCCGTGGCCTGGAGCGTGGCCCTGTCCAACCGCAACAAGCCCACCGTGCTGGCCCTGTCGCGCCAGAACTTGCCCTATGCGCCCAAGCGCGACCTGGGCGACATCTCGCGCGGTGCCTACGTGCTGAGCGAGCCTGCCGATGTGGGCCTCAAGAAGAAGCCCGCGGCCGTGATCATCGCCACCGGCTCCGAAGTGCAGCTCGCCCTGAAGGCCCAGCGCCTGCTGGCCGACAAGAAGGTGCCGGTGCGCGTGGTCTCCATGCCCAGCACCACCACCTTCGACCGTGAAGACGCCAAGTACAAGAGCAGCGTGCTGCCTGCCGGCGTACCGCGCGTGGCCGTGGAAATGGGCGTGACCGACGGCTGGTGGAAGTACGGCTGCGCCGCCGTGGTGGGCATCGACACCTACGGCGAATCGGCCCCCGCGCCCGTGCTGTTCAAGCACTTCGGCTTCACCGAAGAGAACGTGGCCGATGCCGTGCTAGTGGCCACCGGTGCTGCGCGCCTGAAGCCCGCCAAGAAGGCCCGCTAAAACTTCTTCTGCCCGCTGTGCCCCGCTGCCAGCGGGCGCGCAGCGGCAGATTCCCGATTTCGACTTTGCAACTTTGAAGAGGCTCCCTATGACGATCAAGATTGGTATCAACGGCTTCGGCCGCATCGGCCGCAACGTGCTGCGCTCGGCCATCCAGAACTTCAGCGACATCGAAGTCGTGGGCATCAACGACCTGCTGGAGCCCGACTACCTGGCCTACATGCTGCAGTACGACTCGGTGCACGGCCGCTTCGACGGCACCGTGGCCGTGGAAGGCAACACCCTGATCGTCAACGGCAAGAAGATCCGCCTGACCCAAGAGCGCGACCCTGCCAACCTGAAGTGGAACGAAGTCGGCGCCGACATCGTGATCGAATCCACCGGCCTGTTCCTGGACAAGGTCACGGCACAGAAGCACATCGACGCAGGCGCCAAGAAGGTCGTGCTGTCGGCCCCCTCCAAGGACGACACCCCCATGTTCGTGTTCGGCGTGAACCACGACACCTACGCGGGCCAGGCCATCATCTCCAACGCCTCGTGCACCACCAACTGCCTGGCCCCCGTGGCCAAGGTGCTGAACGACAAGTGGGGCATCAAGCGCGGCCTGATGACCACCGTGCACGCCGCCACCGCCACGCAAAAAACTGTGGACGGCCCTTCGAACAAGGACTGGCGCGGTGGCCGTGGCATTCTGGAAAACATCATTCCTTCGAGCACGGGCGCTGCCAAGGCCGTGGGCGTGGTGATCCCTGCCCTCAACAAGAAGTTGACCGGCATGTCCTTCCGCGTGCCCACCTCCGACGTGTCGGTGGTGGACCTGACGGTGGAGCTGGAAAAGGCCGCCACCTACGAAGAAATCAAGGCCGAGATGAAGGCCCAGTCCGAAGGCGCGCTGAAGGGCGTGCTGGGCTACACCGAAGACAAGGTGGTGGCCACCGACTTCCGTGGCGACACCCGCACTTCGATCTTTGACGCGGACGCCGGCATCGCGCTGGACGGCACCTTCGTCAAGGTCGTGAGCTGGTACGACAACGAATGGGGCTACTCGAACAAGTGCCTGGAAATGGTGCGCGTGGTCGCCAAGTAAGCGTTCTTTGAGAAGTTGAAAAAGCGCTAGAGGTAACTACCCTGTTCAAGCCGGCCGCCTGCAAAGGCTGCCGGCTTTTTTTTCGCCTGCGCGGCGCTGGTCCGCAGAATCAAGTCGCGGCCACTGCGGATGCCTGCGGCGGCGTGCTGGCAATGTGCACCGTGCGGGTGGGGAATGCAAACTCCACCCCCATGGCCTTGAACTCGCGCAGCAGCCCCAGGTTGATGGACTGCTGCAGGTCCATGTAGAGGTTGTAGGCCGGGTCTTCGACGATATAGACCACCTCGTAGTCCAGCGAGTTGGTGCCCAGCGCCTTGAAATGCGCACGGTCAAAGCGCAGCTCCGGGTGCGACTCGATGAGCTTGCGCACGACGCCGGGAATCGCCTCCGCCTGCTCGGGGGTGGTGGCATAGGCCACGCCAAAGGTGAACACGATGCGCCGCCGCTCCAGCATGCGGAAGTTGCTGATGGTCTGCTTGAGCAGGTCGGTGTTGGACATCACGATCTGCTCGCCCTGCAGGCTGCGGATGCGCGTGGTCTTGAGGCCGATCACCTGCACCGTGCCCGACACGTTGCCCACCACGATGAAGTCGCCCACCTCAAAAGGCTTGTCCACCGCAATCGCCAGCGAGGCAAACAGGTCGCCCAGGATGTTCTGCACCGCCAGCGCCACGGCAATACCACCCACCCCCAGGCTGGCGATGAAGGCCGTGATGTTCACCCCCACGTTGGACAAGATGGCCAGCAGCACCACGCTCCACAGCAGCGTGCGCAATCCCCACGACATCAGCGTGGCCGAGGCACTGACCTGCGTCATGCCACTGGACGAGTGGCGCTCCACATAGCGGCGCACGCCGATGCCGATCGCGCGCATGCCCCACAGCCCCATCTGCAGCGCCACGGCCACAAACCACAGCTGGCTCAGGCGGCTCTCCCAGCGGCCCGGCAGGTCCAGCAGGCTGGCGCCCACGAGCAGTGCCACCACCAGCATCAGCGTGCGGCTCGTGCCTTCCAGCACGTCCACCAGGGTCAGTGCCATGCCGCTGTGTGACTGCGTGGCCCACCCTTTGGCGCGGCGGGTCAGCAGGTGCAGCACCACCAGGATGGCGGCATAGGTAGCGACAGCCGCTGCCAGGGCCACACACAGGCTCCATAGCGGCACCCCCGCAAAAGTGGTCTCCTGGACCCAGGTGAAAAACGTGGATGGCGGCATGCAGTAACTCTCCTCTTCGTTGTGCAAGGGGGATGGGTGGAAAGCGGGCGTACGGTGTACGCAAACAGCCCGCGCAAAGGCATCGGCAGCAGACGGCGCAGCCTGGGGACAACGCAGTGTGCGCGTGTTGCCCTTGATCGAGACCCCTGCAAAGCGAGAGTTCCCCAACGCGCCTTCACATCCGTCGCACTCACAGTGTCAGCGCCCGGCGTGCAAATGTTCGTAAGACATGCCCGACAGCGATACAGAGGCGGGACCTACGCCCGCTCGCCGCGCGGGCCAGAACAATGCCTCAACACCAGATCCCCCTGGTTGCCCACCCCACACACGGGTGCGGCGTCTCCAACAACCTCCAGAGGAGTCCCACACACCATGCATTCAACTGCACTGATCCGCACTGCCACAGCGGCACTCGCACTGGGCGCACTGGCCGCCTGTTCGTCCACCCCAGCCCCCACCGAACAGATGGCGGTCACCCGCACCACCGTCAACCGCGTGGCGGCGGCACCGGCAGTGGCTACCAGCGCCCCCGTGCAGCTGCAGCAGGCCCGCGAGAAGCTCATCCAGGCCGAGAAGGCCATGGCAGAAAAGGACTATGTGGCCGCACGCCGCCTGGCTGCAGAGGCCGAGGTGGATGCCCGCGTGGCCGAGACCCGCGCCGACGCTGCGGGCAATGCCGCCACCCTGGCCCAGGTGCAGGACAGCATCCGCGCACTGCAGGAAGAAATCAACCGCCGATCGCCCCGCTAGTCCAGCGCCCTGCGCTGTGCCGAGTGCGCCTCGCCTGGCGGCTGCGCCTCTCGCCCACCGGCGCCAAGGCCCCCGATGGCACCGCGATTGAATTCACTCCAACACCCAAGGAACACCCGACCATGCCACGCTTTTTTCACCGCACCACCGCCCTGTGCACCAGCCTGATTGCTGTGGGCCTGCTGGCCGCCTGCGCCAGCACCACCACGTCGCCCGCCCTCGAAGAAGCCCGCACTGCCGTGAGCACTGCGGCAGGCGACCCCGCCGTCAACCAGTACGCCCAGCTCGAACTCAAGCAGGCCACCGATGCCCTGGCCCAGGCCGACCGCGTGTGGGCCGATGACAAGGACACGTCTGAGACCAACCACCTGGCGTACATCGCCCGCCAGCGTGCCGAGATCGCCACCAACACGGCCCGCGCACGCCAGCTCGATGCCAACATCAAGCAGGCCGGCAGCGAAGCGGATCGCATCCGCCTGCAGGCCCGCACCCAGGAGGCCGATGCCGCCCGCCTGCGCGCACAACAGGCCCAGCAACAGGCGATGAGCGCCGAGCAGCGCGCCGCACAACAGCAGACTCAAGCCACCGCCGCCATGGCCCAGGCCAACGCCGCGCAGGACCGTGTGCGCGCACTCGAAGCCCAGCTGCGCGACATGGAAGCCCAGCAAACCGAGCGTGGCCTGCTGGTGACCTTGGGCGATGTGCTGTTTGCCTTCAACAAGGCCGAGCTGTCGGCCCAGGCGGCCCCACGTCTGGACAAGCTGGCCAACTTCCTCAAGCAGTTCCCGGACCGCAAGCTGCTGATCGAGGGCTACACCGACAGCGTGGGTGGCGACAGCTACAACCAGGACCTGTCAGACCGCCGCGCGCAGGCCGTGCGCGATGCGCTGGTGCAGCGCGGCGTGGACAGCAGCCGCATCACCGCACGCGGCTATGGCAAGGCCCACCCGGTGGCCGACAACGCATCACCCGAAGGTCGCGCCATGAACCGCCGCGTGGAGATCGTGATTGCAGATGACAAGGGGAACCTGCGCGGGCGTTGACGCCTGGCACACGCCCTCTCAGGCCGCAGTGAAGCTGCGGTGCTGAGGTCCCACCAGACCGCGCCGCTCACGCCGCGCGGTCTTCAAACGTCTCGGTATCGACTTCACTCGCGCTCTGCGCGTTGTAGCGGCTGCCCACCACCGTGCGCTCGTTGATCAGCGCGTCCAGCTGCGCCATGGTGGCGGCATCCAGCCGCACATTGGCGGCGCCCAAGTCGTCCTGCAAATGCGCCACGCTGGTGGTGCCCGGGATGGGGATGATGTGCTCGGCCTTGTGCAGTAGCCATGCCAGCGCCAGCTGGGCGGGCGTGCAGCCCACATCGCGCGCAATGGCCTGGTAGTCGTCGAGCAGCGCCAGGTTGGCCGCATAGGCGTCGGGCGCAAAACGGGGCATGGCGCGGCGAATATCGTTGGCGTCGAGCGTGCTCACATCGCGCAGCTCGCCACAGAGAAAGCCCCGCGCCACGGGGCTGAACGCCACAAAGGCGGCACCCAGCTCGCGGCAGGCGTCCAGCACGGCGATCTCGGGGTTGCGCGTCCACAGCGAATACTCGGTCTGCACCGCCGCAATGGGATGCACCGCGTGGGCCTTGCGCAGGGTGGCGGCAGACACCTCCGACAGGCCAATGCTGCGGATCTTGCCCGCGCGCACCAGGTCGGCCAAAGCACCCACGCTGTCTTCGATGGGCACCTTCTTGTCCCAGCGGTGCAGGTAGTACAGGTCGATCACATCGGTCTGCAGGCGGCGCAGGCTGTCTTCGCAGGTCTGGCGCAGCGTGGCGGGCCGGCCATCGATCACGCGCACCAGCTTGCCGTCGCCATTCACATCCACGCCCTGCATGCCGCATTTGCTGGCCAAGGTGAAACGGCTGCGGTGCTGCTTCAGCACACGGCCCACCAGGGTTTCGTTGGCGCCAAAGCCATAGAGCGTGGCAGTGTCGAACAACGTCACGCCCGCATCCAGCGCGGCCAGCAGCACGCGCTCGCCCTGCTCAGCAGACACCGGCGCGCCATAGGCGTGCGAGAGGTTCATGCAGCCCAGGCCGATGGCCGAGACGGAGAAAGGTCCAAGGTTTCTTTGTTGCATGCCGCGAGCTTACGGCAAGCGCGGCAACCTACCGGGTGGCTCGGGCTTGGGGCCGGACTAAGCCTTGGTACTGGGCGACCGCTTCGCCCACAACTCGATGCGCTCACCCGCTGCGCAGGCAGCCATCAGCTGCGCAAACCGGGCCTCCTGGGTCGCATCACGTTTGGCGGATGTGACCCAGTGCAGCATCACCTTGCGGTAGCTGGGCGGTGTGGATTCCTGAAAGTACCGCCACGCGGCTTTGTTGCGCTGGAATGCACGCTGCAGCGCCACCGGCAGCGCGGCCACCCCCGCCTGCTCGTGCGAGTAGATGGCCGACTTGTCGGCCTTGCGGTGCGCGAAAGCGGCCAGCCCCGCAGCCGTCATGCGGCCTGCCGCCTGCAACTGCTCCACCTTGGCGATGTTGACCGCACTCCAGATCGACGACGGCTTGCGCGGCGTGAAGCGGATCGAATACGTGTGCTCATCAATGCGCCGCCGGATGCCATCGATCCAGCCAAAGCACAAGGCTTCGTCCACCGACTCCGACCAGCCCATGCTGGGGCGGCCCGAGCCCACTTTGTGAAAACCCACCAGCAACTCCGGCGCGCTGGCCGCATGGCGCTCCAGCCACTCGCGGAATGCCTGGGGGGTGGCGAAGAAGGTAGGGGTGGTCTGGGAGGCCATGGTGTTGCGAACGTCCTTCCTGCGTGCTGCCGGGCGGGCTGGCTCTTGCTGCTGTGCCGGTGGGTCGGCTAGGCCACCACGACGTCTTGCGCCAGCTCGGCGCAAGGCCCCAGGGGCAACACGCACAGTGTCACGCCGTCGAGCGTGAGCACCAAACCCAGTTGCCCGCCCACCTGCACCACCCCACCCACCGTGGCCGGTGCGCGCGAGGCATGCGACTGCACGGGTTGCACAGACCGCTGCCCGGCCATCGCACTCACGGGCGGCTGGCGCAGCAGGGCCCACAGGGCCTGCGGATCCCGCAATTGCAGCGACTGCAGATAAAGGCGCAGCACCGCAGGGTCGCCGTCACTGGGTTCATCGCGTCCATCACCGTGGCGGGCCTGCGTTTGGGACTGCGCTTCGGCCTGCCGCAGACGCTGCAATGCGCGGCGCAATTGCTGGCGGCTGGCCGCTTCCGTCCGGCCGGTGGCCTGTGCCAGCTCGGCATGGCTGGCATCGAACACTGCATGCAGCAGCACTGCGGCGCCCTCCATGGGCGTGACGCACGCCGCCAGCCGCCGCAATGCGAGCGTGGCTTGTTGCGCCAGCGCGGCATCGGCCTCTGCAGAGGGCGCGACCGAACCGGCAACAGCGCCATGCGCGGTCTGCGTGGCTTCGGTCAGCCATTGGGTCATCCACTGGCGCCGCCGCAGGCGGTCGATGGCCAGGTTGCGCACCACCGTCAACAGCCACGCCTGGGCCGCATTGAGCGCCGGGGCCTGGGCCTCCAGCGCACGCACGTAGGCGTCCTGCACGGCGTCCTCGGCCTCGGCAGGACCCAGCAGGCGCGTGGCGGCGCGCAGCAGGGTACTGCGGTTGGCGTTCACCAGCGCCATCAGGTGTTCATCGTTCTGCATCGGAGCATGGTGCCACAGGCTGCGGCAAGCCGCACATCGGTAGACCATGGCTCGGATGGGTAGGCGGCATTCAGTTCAATCGCCCCCTTTGCGAGCGGTCCCGTCAACTTTCCCTGCGCCTTGCCGATAACCAGGGATGCAAGTTGCCAGCACCACCTCCTCCCCCGTCAAACCGTCTTCCTCCAGCGGCAGCAGCGACATCGCCAAGCTGCAAAAGCCGCTGCGTGAACTGACGGAGGAACTCAAGGGCGTGGTCAGTTCCGACATGGACGCCAAGGCCAAACAAGAGAAGGCCAAGCTGCTGCAGGCGCAGATCCAGATGGTGCAAGCCCAGATTACGGCGATACAGCGCGCGCAACAGCAAGAGCAACAACTGTCCCAGGTGGCGAAGGCCGAAGAGGCGGCGGCCAATGCCGCGCAGCAAAAGAAGACCCAGGCGGCAAAGACTCCATCTTCTGGGCTGGGCAACAACGTCGATACCTACGCCTGAGCAGTAGGGCTTGGTGAGGAGGCTGCCAACCTGCAGCACACCGCCCCGGCATGCGTCCGGCGCCGCATGGGCCTGCGGCGTCCGCGACAAGCCCCGCCCGCCATTGCATGGACAATCTCGGCATGTCTGGCGCACCTACTACTTCACACCCTTCTTCCGCCCACCCCGTGCTGATCGCCGGGGGTGGCATTGGTGGCATGGCCACTGCCCTCACCCTGCACCAGATCGGCGTGCCCTGCATCGTCTTTGAAACGGTGCCAGAGCTGCAGCCGCTGGGCGTTGGCATCAACCTGCAACCCAACGCCGTGCGCGAACTGCACGACCTGGGGTTTGGCAACGACATGCTGGACACCATTGGCCTGCAGGCGCGCGAATGGGCGCTGGTGGGCCGCAACGGGAACGAGGTGTATGCCGAGCCGCGCGGCCTGGAGGCGGGCTACCACTGGCCGCAGTATTCGGTGCACCGGGGGCAGCTGCAGATGATGCTGTACCACGCTGTCAAAGCCCGCCTGGGCGACAACGCCGTGCAGCTGGGGCAACGTGTGGTGGGCTACCGGCAGGATGCCGATGGCGTCACCGCCATCGTCGAGACACGCGACGGCGCTCAACGCGAAGTGGCGGGCTCGCTCCTGATTGCGGCCGACGGCCTGCACTCGGCCGTGCGGGCGCAAATGCACCCCACGCAGCCGCCCATCCAATGGGGTGGCGCCATCATGTGGCGGGGCACTACGCCGGGGGTGCCGGTGCGCACAGGCGCGTCGTTTGTGGGCGTGGGCTCGTTGCGGCACCGGGTGGTGTTCTACCCCATCACGCCGCCCGACCCGGCCACGGGCCTGGCCACCATCAACTGGATCGCCGAGATCACGGTGGACAACCAGGGCGGCTGGCAGCACGGCGACTGGAACCGGCGCGTGGCGCTGGAGGAGTTCATCCACCACTTTGACGGCTGGAACTACAGCTGGCTGGACGTGCCCGCCATGCTGCGCGGTGCCAATGACATTTTTGAATACCCCATGATCGACCGCGACCCGGTGCCCACCTGGGTAGACGGCCGCGTGGCCCTGCTGGGCGACGCGGCGCATGTGATGTACCCCGTGGGCTCCAACGGGGCCAGCCAGGCCATTGTGGATGCGCGCGTGCTGGGCGCCCAGCTGATTGCGCATGGCGTGGGCCCGCAGGCGCTGCGCGCCGACGACGACAAGCTGTGCAAGGACATCTCTGCGCTGGTGCTGCGCAACCGGGGTTCTGGCCCCTTTGGCCTGCTGGGGCTGGTGGACGAGCGCTGCGGCGGGGTGTTCGACCACATCGACGACGTGCTGCCACGCGAGGAGCGCGAGGGCTTCATGGCCCGCTACAAGGCGGCGGCGGGGTTTGCCATCGAGACGCTGAACGCGGCGCCCCCGACCATCGCACCGGGGCAGCGCGTGGCGATGGGCTGAACACTCCAAAGGGGCACTTAGCGGAGCAGCCGGTGCCTCTGCTCCGTGCAGCGCCTTTTTTTGAATGCGCCAGCGCAGGGGATGTCACGCTTGGCATGTCTCGTTCGTCATGGCAGTCCTGTCACTCTTTTCAAGGACTTGGCCCCATGGATACGCCAGACACCCACACCCCGCCCTCTGCCCCAGGCTCCGAGCCGCGCACCTCGTATCTGGAAGAAAAGGCCTTCAAGGCGCGCACCCTGCTGGTCTTCGGCACCATCACCGACACGCTGGCCGCCGATGTGGCGCGGCGGCTGATTGCGCTGGACGCAGAGAGCGCCGAGCCCATCGACATGCTGGTGAGCTCGCCCGGCGGGCACCTGGAGTCGGGCGATACGATCCACGACCTGGTGCGCTTCATCTCCGCGCCGGTCAACATGATCGGCACCGGCTGGGTGGGCAGCGCGGCCACGCACCTCTACCTGGCGGCACCCCGCGAGCGGCGGTTCTGCCTGCCCAACACACGATTTCTGATCCACCAGCCCAGCGGCGGCGCGGGTGGCCCGGCCAGCGACATCGCCATCCAGGCGCGCGAGATGGTGAAAGCCCGCGAGCGGATTGCGGGCACCATTGCCAGGCAGACGGGCAAGCCACTGGAGGTAGTGCTGGCAGACATCGAGCGGGACCGCTGGATGTCGGCCGAGGAGGCGGTGGACTACGGCCTGGTCTCGCGCGTCATCGAGCACAAGACGGCATTGAAGGGATGAGGCCGCACACCCCATCACTATCAAATAAATAGCTGCTAGCGCTTAATGGATAAGCGACGGCAGCCAATTTGGCTTGCAATCAGCCTGCGTTGAGCTGCTGCTCCAGGTTGTGCAGCACCTGGTAGCACGGCAGCACCTGCGCCACGCTGGCGTTAGGCTCACGGCCTTCCTTGATCGCGGCGAAGAACTCCCGGTCCTGCAGCTCGATACCGTTCATCGACACATCGACCTTGCTCACATCGATCTTCTCTTCCTTGCCGTTCACCAGGTCGTCGTAGCGGGCGATGTAGGTGGCGGTGTCGCCGATGTAGCGGAAGAAGGTGCCCAGCGGGCCGTCATTGTTGAAGCTGAGCGACAGTGTGCAGATGGCGCCGTTGGCGGCCTGCAGCTGGATGCTCATGTCCATGGCAATGCCCAGGTCCTTGTGGATGGGGCCCTGGATGGCGTTGGCTTTGACGATGGGGCTGCCAGCCTGGTAGGCGAACAGGTCCACCGTGTGGGCAGCGTGGTGCCACAGCAGGTGGTCCGTCCAGCTGCGGGGCTGGCCCAGGGCGTTCATGTTGGTGCGGCGGAAGAAGTAGGTCTGCACATCCATCTGCTGGATGTTGAACTCGCCGGCCGTGATCTTCTTGTGCACGTATTGGTGGCTGGGGTTGAAGCGGCGGGTGTGGCCACACATGGCCACCAGGCCAGTCTGCTTTTGCAGGGCAACGACCTTCTCGCCATCGGCCAGCACGTCGCACAGCGGGATTTCGACCTGCACGTGCTTGCCCGCTTCCAGGCAGGCAATGGTCTGGCTGGCGTGCATCTGCGTGGGCGTGCACAGGATCACGGCGTCCACTTCCTTGATGGCCAGGCTGTCGGCCAGGTCGGTGGTGACGTGCTTGATGCCGTACTTGTCGGCCACTTCCTGGGTCTTGGCCAGGTCGCGGCTGATGAGGGAGACGACTTCGACGCCGTCGATGTTCTTGATGCCGTCCAGGTGCTTGATGCCGAAGGCGCCAGCGCCTGCGAGTGCGACTTTGATGGTCATGGTGTGTGTCCTTTGGCGTGTTTTTTAGGTGTTCTCAAGAATCAGGTGGCCCACGGCGGTGTTGGACGCGGGCACATGGTAGAAGCGGTGCGCCACCTTTGGCGGCTTGCCACCGGCAACATCAGCCATCGCGCCGCGCGCGATGAGCCACATCACCAGCTCGATGCCTTCGCTGCCCGCTTCGCGCACGTAGTCGATGTGCGGGATGCTGGCGGCGGCCTCGGGATCGCTGATGAGCTTGTCGAGGAAAGCGTTGTCGAACTCCTTGTTGATGAGCCCCGCGCGCGGGCCCTGCAGCTGGTGGCTCATGCCGCCGGTGCCCCAGATGTGCACGTTCAGGTCTTCGTCGTAGCTCTCCACCGCCTTGCGGATGGCCTGGCCCAGGTTGTAGCAACGGCGGCCGCTGGGCACGGGGTACTGCACCACGTTGACAGCGAACGGGATCACCGGGCAGGGCCAGGCTCCCGTCTTGGGGTCTTGCTCGCCGCACATCAGCGACAGCGGCACGGTGAGGCCGTGGTCCACGTCCATCTTGTTGACGATGGTGAGGTCAAAGTCCTGCTGGATGACCGACTGCGCAATGTGCGCCGCCAGGTCCGGGTGACCCTGCACCACGGGCACGGGGCGTGGACCCCAGCCCTCGTCGGCGGGCTGGAACTGCGCGGCCGTGCCGATGGCGAACGTGGGAATCATCTCCAGGCTGAAAGCCGTGGCGTGGTCGTTGTAGACCAGGAAGATCACGTCGGGCTTGTTGTCCTTCATCCACTGCTTGGAGAAGTCGTAGCCCGCGAACAGCGGCTTCCAGTAGTCTTCTTGCGTCTTTCCCAGGTCCAGCGCAGCGCCGATGGCAGGCACGTGCGACGTGAACACGGAGGCGGTGATCTTGGCCATGGTCAGTTTCCTTTCTTGCCCACTGCGGCTTGCTGCAGCACGTGGCCCTTGCCTTGCGGCTGCCGGTGCGCCTGTGCGTCGCCGTCTTCACCGATCACGCGGTTGCCATTGGCCGAACGGCCGCCGCTGATCATCATGTTGCGGTATTCCTCTTCCGTCATGCCGGTCATGCTGCCCGCCATCTGCTGGAAGCTCTTGCCGTCGGTGGCACCGATCTTGGCCAGAAAGTAGATGTTGCCGCCCAGGCGGATGCACCAGTTCAGGTCGCGCGCCAGCACGGCCTGCTTCTGCTCCTCGGTCATGGGCCCCTCGTCCAGGTAGGCGCGTTCGTCGGCGCGGAACCGTTCGCGGTTCTCCGCCTTCATCAGCGACATGCAGAACTGGTTCAGGTGGTAGCCCTTGCGGGACTGGTCGGCGTCGAAGATGGTCGTGCCGGGCACGTCGGTATAAGGCTTGTTCAGGGACATGGCTCAACTCCAGTACAAGCGGTTCGGATTGTCCACCAGCAGCTTGCGCTGCAACTCGGCCGTCGGCGCGATCTGGGGGATGTAATCCACCAGCAGGCCGTCGTCGGGCATGTGGGACTTGAGATTCGGATGGGGCCAGTCGGTGCCCCACAGCACGCGGTCGGGGAAGGTTTCCACCAGCCGGCGCGCGAAGGGCACGACGTCGCGGTAGGCGTGCTGCTCGCCGTTCAGGGCCGGCGGGCCCGACTGGCTCAGGCGTTCCGGACAGCTGACCTTGCTCCAGATGTTCTCATGGTCCTGCATCATCCTCACGAACAGGCCGAATTCCGGGCCGTCCACGGGCTTGGTCACGTCGGGCCGGCCCATGTGATCGACCACCACCGTCGTCGGCAGCGTGGTGAAGAAATCATACAGTTCCGGCAGGTCCTGCGCCTCGAAATAAACCACGACGTGCCAGCCCAGCGGCGCGATGCGCGCGGCGATCTCGGCGAGCACTTCGCGCGGCGTGAAATCGGCCAGGCGCTTGACGAAATTGAAGCGCGTGCCGCGCACGCCGGCCTCGTGCATGGCCCGCAGCTCGGCGTCGGTGACCTCGCGCGAGACGGTCGCCACGCCGCGCGCGCGGCCGCCGGAGGCGCGCAGCGCATCGACCAGGGCGCGGTTGCCGGTGCCGTGGCAGGTCGCCTGCACGATCACGTTCTTCTCGAAGCCCAGGTGGTCGCGCAGGGCGAACAGGGCTTCCTTGGGCGCGTCGCAGGGCGTGTACTTGCGCTCCGGCGCGTAGGGGAACACCGCGCCGGGGCCGAACACGTGGCAATGCGCGTCCACCGCCCCGGCGGGCAGGCGGAAGCGCGGACGGCTGGGGCCGTCGTAGTAATCCAGCCAGCCCGGGGTCTTGGTGTAGGTTTCGGCGATGGTCATCGCAAATCCTCTGTCGATGTGTCTCGGTCGATGTGCATCAGTCGATGTATTTCAGGCCGGCTTTTTCCAGGCCTTCGCGCATCTTGTAGTAGTCCAGGCCCAGCACGCCCGAGGCGAAGATGTCGCGCTTGGCGCCTTCGTTGTCCTCGCGGGCCTGGGCCTTGGCGGCGACTTCGCCGGCGATGGCGGCAGGCACCACCACCACGCCGTCGGTGTCGGCCACCACCACGTCGCCCGGGTTCACCAGCGCGCCGGCGCACACCACGGGGATGTTGACCGAGCCCAGGGTGCCCTTGACGGTGCCCTTGGCGCTGATGGCCCGGCTGAACACCGGAAAGTCCATGGATTCCAGGGTATCGACGTCGCGCACGCCGCCGTCGATCACCAGGCCGCGCGCGCCGCGCGCCTTGAACGAGGTGGCCAGCAGGTCGCCGAAGAAGCCGTCGGTGCTGTCGGTGGTGCAGCCGGCCACCACCACGTCGCCGGGCCGGATCTGCTCGGCGGCCACGTGCAGCATCCAGTTGTCGCCGGGCTGCAGCAGCACCGTGACGGCCGTGCCGCACATGCGCGCGCCGCGCCAGATGGGGCGCATGACGGGCTTCATCAGGCCCACGCGGCCCATGGCCTCGTGGATGGTGGCCACGCCGAAGCGCGCGAGCCGTTCGACGGCGGCCGGATCGGCGCGCTGGATGGTGCGGTGAACGACGCCGAGCTGGTTCAGGGGGGTGTTCATGTCCGTATTCCTCCTCAGGGGTTACAGGCCCTTGGCCTTCAGGGCGGCGTCCAGGCGCGGATACACGCGGCGCGCGTTGCCCTCGTAGATCTGGAAGCGGTCGGCGTCGCTGAGCGTCGCGGCGGCTTCGATGTAGCGTTTGGTGTCGTCGAAATAGTGCCCGGTCTCGGGGTCGATGCCGCGCACCGCGCCGATCATCTCGGAGGCGAACAGCACGTTCTTCACCGGGATCACGCGGGTCAGCAGGTCGATGCCCGGCTGGTGGTAGACGCAGGTGTCGAAGAACACGTTGTTGAGCAGGTGCTCGTCGAGCAGGGGCTTGTTCAGCGCCTGGGCCAGGCCGCGGAAGCGGCCCCAGTGGTAGGGCGCGGCGCCGCCGCCGTGCGGGATCACGAAGCGCAGCGTCGGGAAGTCCTTGAACAGGTCCGAGGTCAGGCACTGCATGAAGGCCGTGGTGTCGGCGTTCAGGTAGTGGGCGCCCGTGGTATGGAAGCAGGCATTGCAGCTGGTGGACACGTGGATCATCGCCGGGATGTCGTATTCCACCATCTTCTCGTAGATGGGATACCAGGAGCGGTCCGACAGCGGCGGCGCGGTCCAGTGGCCGCCCGAGGGATCCGGATTCAGGTTGATCCCGACCGCGCCGTATTCCTCGACGCACTTTTCGAGTTCCGGAATGCAGGTGGCCGGATCCACGCCCGGCGACTGGGGCAGCATGGCGGCCATGACGAATTCGTCGGGGAACAGCGTGGCGACCCGATGGCAGAGTTCGTTGCAGATGGCCGACCAGGTGCTGGACACCTGGAAATCGCCGATGTGGTGCGCCATGAAGCTGGCGCGCGGCGAGAAGATCGTCAGGTCGGAGCCGCGCTCGCGCATCAGGCGCAGCTGGTTCTTCTCGATGCTCTCGCGCAGATCGTCGTCGCTGATGCGCAGGTCGGAAGGGCTGGGCCGTTGCGCCGGATCCTGGATGCCGGCGATCTGCCGGTCGCGCCAGTCGGCCAGCGCCTGCGGCGCCGTCGTGTAGTGGCCGTGGCAGTCGATGATCAGGGGTTTTCTGCTCATGTCGTACGATTCCTTTTCTGTGTATCGCCGTGTCCGGGGAGGATCAGCGCGCCTGGGGCCAGACCGCGGCCGGCACCATGACTTCGCCGCGCATGATGAGCCGCGCGGTGCGCAGCAGCGCCGCGCGCGCGACCTTCTGGGGATCCTGGGGGTCGAGCTCCAGCTCGACCGTGAATTCGCCGCTGGGGTGCTCGATCGACACCGCCTTGCGCGCGCCTTCGGGCAGGCGCGCCAGGTCGTGCGGCACCGAGCCTTCCAGGACGCAGGCCGTGCCCACCGTCACCGCCGCCAGTACGCCGATGGCCTCGTGGCAGACGTGCGGGATGAAGCTGCGGGTGCTGATCGCCCCGCCCTCGCGGGGCTCGGACACCAGGGTCATCTTGGGATAGTTGCGCGAGGACACGTCGCCCAGACCCATCAGCTCGCCCGTGCGCAGCCGCAGGGCCTCGATGCGGGCCTTGAGCGCCTCGTCGGCGTTCAGCTCGGCCGGGGTCTCGTGCCCCGTGCAGCCCACGTCGCCGGCGCGGAACAGCACCAGCGGCATGCCGTTGTCGATGCAGGTGACGTCGATCTCGAAGGCCTCGAAATCCGCGCCGGCCGGCGGCTCGACGCGCACGCGGTCGCGCACCCGGCCGGTGGGCAGCAGGCCCGAACACACCGAGCCGGCGGGGTCGAGGAAATTGATCGTGATCGGCGCCGCGCGGCCGGGCCCGGCGCGG
>OFJB01000083.1_pt1 | contig 60038 bp, 55 predicted proteins | sample 1775081 | NCBI WGS metagenome assembly OFJB01 (sample SAMN08195771, study PRJEB24354) | sludge metagenome | isolation source: initial sludge from phenol fed wastewater aerobic bioreactor | place: India: Nagpur | collected 2016-06-05 | reverse complement strand
AAGCCCCATTTCCGCACCGTCGCCCTGATTATCGGGGCCGCGATGTTCATGGAGCATCTGGACGGCACGGTTCTGGCCACCGCCCTGCCCAGCATGGCGCGCGATCTGGGCGTTACCGCGCCCAACATGTCCATCGCGCTGACGTCTTATCTCATCAGCCTGGCCATCTTCATTCCGGCCAGCGGCAAGATCGCCGGCGCGGCGCAGGCGCGCCGCCTGGTGCTCGGTCACGCCGTTCGCCAGCCGCTCGCGCCATGCCGCCTCGCGCGCGAAGGGCGTGTTGCCCAGGTTCCAGTAGGCCGGCGGGTCGGTGACGAAGGGGTCGCGCCGGTTGCCCAGGTGGTGCTCGGCGCTCGTCGCCTCGACCGTGCCGCCGCCTTGCTCCACCCAGGTCATGGCCGCCAGCAGCGGCTCGCCCGGCTCCACCGCGGCGGCGCTGAACCGCCCGTTCCAGAGCGTTCCGCTGCGGCCGTGCCGGCGGTTGAAGCCGACGACGTAGCGGCGGCCGATGGTCTGCATCAGGCGGGCGAGCGACTGCGGCTCGGGCGGGGTGGCGAGCAGCTGGATCTCATGCTCGCGCAGCGCGTAGGCGTGCAGGCGCACGCGCTCTTCCGCCAGGCCCATGCGCAGCACCTCCAGCAGGCGCGCGAGATCCTGCGCATCCATGAAGATGGCCTGCTGGTCCAGCGCGCGCTGGATCAGCAGGTGCGGCTGGCCGGCAAGGACGAGGCGGGGCAGGCGGGCCATGGCGTGCCCTCACGAACGCGGCAGGCCCGCCGTCGGGCCGTCGTCCAGCCCCAGCTCCTGGATCTTGCGCGTGATGGTGTTGCGGCCGATCCCCAGCTTGTGCGCCGCCTCGGCCCGGTGCCCCTCGGTCAGCTGCAGCGCGGCGCGCAGCAGCTGCGTCTCGAAGAGCGCGCTCAGGCGCTGCCAGACCTCGGGCTCGCCCGCCTGCAGCCGGGCGCGCGCTTCCTGCGCCAGCGGCGCCAGCCAGTGCGCCGGGGCCGCGCCGCCCGCTTCGGCGGCGCCGGCGGGCGGGCGCTGCGCCGCTGGCGCGGTGATTTCGGGGGGCAGGTCGGCCGGCTCGATCGTCTGCGCCGGCGCCATCACGGTGAGCCAGCGGCACAGGTTTTCGAGCTGGCGCACGTTGCCCGGAAAGTCGAAGGCGCTCAGGTCCCGCAGCGCCGCGTCGGTGATGTGCTTGGCTTCCACGCCGAGCTCGCGCGCGCTGCGCGCGAGGAAGTAGCGCGCCAGCATGGGGATGTCCTCGCGGCGCTCGCGCAGCGGCGGCAGGCGCAGGCGGATCACGTTCAGGCGGTGGTACAGGTCCTCGCGGAAGCTGCCCTCGCGCACGCGCAGCTCCAGGTCCTGGTGCGTGGCGGCGATGACGCGCGCATCGGCCTGCAGCGGCTCCTGGCCGCCCACGCGGTAGAACTGGCCGTCGCTGAGCACGCGCAGCAGGCGCGTCTGCAGCTCCAGCGGCATGTCGCCGATCTCGTCGAGGAACAGCGTGCCGCCGGCGGCCTGCTCGAAGCGCCCGCGCCGCGTGGCCTGCGCGCCGGTGAAGGCGCCCCGTTCGTGGCCGAACAGCTCGCTTTCCAGCAGGTCCCGCGGGACGGCCGCCGTGTTGATGGCGATGAACGGCCCCTTGGCGCGCGGGCTGTGGCGGTGCAGCGCATGGGCCACGAGCTCCTTGCCGCTGCCGCTCTCGCCGGTGATCAGCACCGTCGCGTGGCTCAGGCTGAGCCGGCCGATGGCGCGGAACACGTCCTGCATGGCCGGGGCCTGGCCCAGCATCTGCGGCAGGTCCGGGCCGCCGGCGGGGGTGACGGCCGAGCGCAGGCTTTCGTCGGCGGCGCGGCGGATCAGGTCCAGCGCCCGGGCGATGTCGAAGGGCTTGGGCAGGTACTCGAACGCGCCGCCCTGCAGCGCGCCGACGGCGCTGTCCAGGTCGGTGTAGGCCGTCATGACGATCACCGGGAGCAGCGGCAGGCGGTGCTTGACCTCGGCCAGCAGGGCCAGGCCGTTGCCGCCGGGCATGCGGATGTCGCTCACCAGCACCTGGGGCGTCTGGCCCGCGTCGAGCGCGGCCAGCACCTCGTCCGGGCTGGTGAAGGCGCGCACCGGCAGGGCGCTGCGTTCGAGCGCGCGTTCGAGCACGAAGCGGATGGACTGATCGTCGTCGACGATCCAGATCGGTTTCATGGCGGGCTGGGGCATGGGGTGGCTCCGCACGAGTCTGCCAGAGGCAGCAGCAGCGTGAACCGGGTCTCGCCCGGCAGGCTGTCGCATTCGATGATGCCGCCGTGCTGCTGCACGAAGGTCTGCGCCAGCGTCAGGCCCAGGCCGCTGCCGCCCTCGCGCCCCGTCACCAGCGGCTGGAAGATGCGCTCGCGCAGCGGCGGCGGCACGCCCGGGCCGTTGTCCTCGACCTCGACCCTGAGCGCCAGCCGGTAGCGCTGCCCGCCCAGCGTCGCCTGGCGCGCGATGCGCGTGCGCAGCACGATGCAGGCGTCGCCCTGGGCGATGCGCTGCGCCAGCGCCTGCGCGGCGTTGCGCACGATGTTGAGCAGCGCCTGGATGAGGCGCTCCCGGTCGCCGAGCAGGCTCGGCAGCGAGGTGTCGTAGTCGCGCCGGATTTCCAGCCCGCGCGGGAATTCGGCCAGCACCAGCGTGCGCACGCGCTCGCAGACCTCGTGGATGTTCAGCGGCGCGCGGGCCGGCGCGCCCTGGTGCGGCACCAGCAGGCGGTCGACCAGCGTCTGCAGCCGGTCCACTTCGTGGATGATGACGTCGGTGTACTCGGTGACTTCGTGCGAGCCCGCATCGAGCGCCAGCAGCTGCGCGGCGCCGCGGATGCCGCCCAGCGGGTTCTTCACCTCGTGAGCGAGGTTGCGCAGCAGCTCCTTGTGCGCCTTGACCAGGCCGTTGGCGCGCTCCTCCCGGTCCAGCCGGGCCTGCTGCTCGGTCTCGGTCATCTCCAGCAGCACGGCCGTGTGGGCGCCGTCGCCCACGGCCAGGCTCACGCTCACGTGCACCGGCAGGTCGGACAGCTCCAGCGGATGGCAGCGCAGGCTGGCCTGCAGGCGGCTGACCATCACGGTCTGGCCGGCCACGCGCCGCAGCGCTTCCTGCAGCGGCGCGGGGTCGGAAAACCAGTCGAAGGCGCTGCTGCCCGCGAGCCTGCGCCGCGACTGGTGCAGCGCGTTCTCCAGCGCCGTGTTCACCATCAGGCAGGCGCCGTCCGCATCGACCAGCGCCACCAGGGTGGCGAGCCTGTCGTAGGCCTCCTGCACCTTGGGGCCGAACGCGGCGGTCGTGGCTTGTGCGGCGCGCACCGCCCGTGCTCCCTCAGGCCCCGAGCCAGACGCCGTCGAACACGAAGCTGGCCGGCCCGCTCTGGTAGACGTGGTTGTCGGCTTCGTTCCAGTGGACGTCGAGCTCGCCGCCCCGCAGCTTCACGCGCACGCGGCGCTCGGTCAGGCCGTTCAGCACCGCGGCCACGACGATGGCGGCGGCGCCGGTGCCGCAGGCCAGCGTCTCGCCGCTGCCGCGCTCCCAGACGCGCATCTGCAGCTGCTCGCGCGTGAGCACGCGCACGAACTCCACGTTGGTGCGCCGGGGAAACAGCGGGTGGTTCTCGATCTGAACGCCGATCCCGTGGACGTCCAGGCGCTCGGGATCGTCCACGAAGATCACCGCGTGCGGGTTGCCCATGCTGACGCAGGTGATGCGCCAGTCCTGGCCGCCCACCGCGAGGGGGTGGCCGATGACGCGCTCGCCGGGCAGGGCGACGGGGATGTCGCCCGGCGCGAGCGCCGGCGCGCCCATGTCCACGCGCACCTGCTGCACGCGCCCGGCCTCGGTCTGCAGGTCCAGCGTCTTGATGCCGGCGCCGGTGGCGAGCGTGAGCCGGGTCTTGCGCGTCAGGCCGCGCTCATAGACGTACTTGGCGATGCAGCGCACCGCATTGCCGCACATCTCGCCTTCCGAACCGTCGGCGTTGAACATGCGCATGCGAAAGTCCGCCGAATCGGAAGGCCCGATCAGCACCAGCCCGTCGGCGCTGACCCCGAAATGCGGGCGCGACATCGCCACGGCCAGGGCCGGGGGATCGGCCACCGCCTCCTCGAACGTGTTGACGTAGATGTAGTCGTTGCCGATGCCATGCATCTTGGTGAATTTCATGGCGCCCCTTGAGGTTCACATGCTGTAGTACATGTCGAATTCGATCGGATGGGTGGTCTGGCGCAGGCGCGTGACTTCGGCCATCTTGAGTTCCAGGTAGGCGTCGATCATCGCGTCCGAGAACACGCCGCCCCGGGTGAGGAAGCCGCGGTCCTGGTCCAGGTACTCCAGCGCCTGGTCCAGGCTGTGGCATACGGTGGGAACCTGTGCGTCTTCCTCCGGGGGCAGGTGGTAGAGGTCCTTGTCCATGGCTTCGCCGGGATGGATGCGATTTTCCACGCCGTCCAGGCCCGCCATGAGCAGCGCGGCGAACGCCAGGTAGGGATTGGCCAGCGGATCGGGAAAGCGCACCTCGACGCGGCGCGCCACGGGGTTGGCGACGTAGGGGATGCGGATCGAGGCCGAGCGGTTGCGCGCGCTGTAGGCGAGCTTGACCGGCGCCTCGTAGTGCGGCACCAGGCGCTTGTAGCTGTTGGTGCCGGGGTTGGTGATGGCGTTGAGCGCGCGCGCATGCTTGATGATGCCACCGATGTAGAACAGCGCGAACTCGCTCAGCCCCGCGTAGCTGTCGCCCGCGAACAGGTTCTTGCCGTCCTTCCAGACGGACTGGTGCACGTGCATGCCCGAGCCGTTGTCGCCCACGATGGGCTTGGGCATGAAGGTGGCCGTCTTGCCGTGGCGGTGCGCCACGTTGTGGATCACGTATTTCTGCAGCTGCAGCCAGTCGGCGCGCTGCACCAGGGTACTGTATTTCGTGCCCAGCTCCAGCTGGCCGGCGGTGGCCACTTCGTGGTGGTGCACCTCGACGGGGATGCCCAGGGCCTCCAGCGTCAGGCACATCTCGGAGCGCAGGTCGTGCAGGGCGTCGACGGGGGGCACCGGGAAGTAGCCGCCCTTGACAGCGGGGCGGTGGCCCGAGTTGCCGTGCGCGTATTCCGTGCCGGTGTTCCAGGCGGCTTCTTCCGATTCGATCTTCAGGAAGCAGCCGGACATGTCGGCGTGCCAGCGGACGCTGTCGAAGACGAAGAACTCGGGCTCGGGGCCGAAGTAGGCCGTGTCGCCGATGCCGCTGCTCTTGAGGTAGGCCTCGGCGCGGTGCGCGAGCGAGCGCGGGTCGCGGTCGTAGGGCCGGCCGTCGCTCGGGTCGTGCACGTCGCAGCTCAGGATCAGCGTGGGCTCCTGGAAGAACGGGTCGATGTTGGCGGTGTTCGGGTCGGGCATCAGGATCATGTCCGAGGCCTCGATGCCTTTCCATCCGGCGATCGACGAGCCGTCGAACGCGTGCCCCGCGCTGAACTTGCTCTCATCGAACGAGGAGACCGGAACGGTGACGTGCTGCTCCTTGCCACGGGTGTCCGTGAAGCGCAGATCGACGAACTGCACGGCCTTGTCGGTCATCATCTTCATGACGTCGGAAACGGTTTTTGCCATCAGATTTCTCCATCCAGGGTTGGGGGTCGCAACCGTTCAAGCAGAAACCATGCCATGTGTGCGGCCATGGGCGAAGCCGGTGCGGCGGGGCCGTGCGTGCACCGAAATGGCCGGCCCGACGCACCAATGTGGTGCGGCTTGGGCGGCGCGGGCATTTGCAGCTTTGTCTCTCGCGGGACAAACTGTGGGCCGCATGGCGCTTAGACTCCAGAAAAGCACGATCGTACTTTTTTATTTTCACAAGGAAGACAGCATGACGGCTAGCTACCAGGTGCACGGCGATGTGGCCGTGATCACGCTCAACAATCCGCCCGTGAACGGGCTGGGCCTGGCCACCCGCCAGGGCCTGGCGGCGGGCCTGGAAAAGGCCCAGCAGGACGCGGCCGTCAAGGCCATCGTCATCACGGGCGCCGGCAAGGCGTTTTCCGGCGGCGCGGACATCACCGAGTTCGGCACCGAGAAGGCCTTTGCCGAGCCCAACCTGCACACCGTCATCTCGCTGGTGGAGCAGTGCGGCAAGCCGGTGGTGGCGGCCATCCACAGCGTGTGCATGGGCGGCGGCCTGGAGCTTTCGCTGGCCTGCCACTACCGCGTGGCCGCGCCCGGCTGCAGCGTGGCGCTGCCCGAGGTCAAGCTCGGCCTGCTGCCGGGCGCCGGCGGCACGCAGCGCCTGCCGCGCGTGCTGGGCGTGGAGGCGGCGCTCAACATGATCGTGAGCGGCGAGCCGGTCAAGAGCGAGTTCATCGCCTCGGTGCCCGGCCAGAAGCTGTTCGACAAGCTCGCCGCCTCGCCCGAGGCGCTGATGGACGAAGCCCTGGCCTTCGCGCGCGGCGTGGCCGACGCGCGGCCGCTGCCGCTGGTGCGCAACCTGCCGTGCAAGCACCCGCAGGGCGACGCCTACTTCCAGTTCGCGCGCAACATGGTCAAGGGCATGGCGAAGAACTTTCCCGCGCCCGCCAAGTGCGTGGACGCGGTCGAAGCCGCGACGAAGAAGAAGTTCGCCGACGGCCTGGCGGCCGAGCGCGACCTGTTCACGCAGCTGATGTGGTCGGCCGAATCGCGCGCGCTGCGCCACCTGTTCTTCGCCGAGCGCGCGGCCAGCAAGATACCCGACGTGCCTTCCGACACGCCGCTGCGCAAGATCGAAAAGGTGGCCGTGATCGGCGCCGGCACCATGGGCGGCGGCATCGCGATGAACTTCCTGAACGCCGGCATTCCGGTGACCCTCCTCGAAATGAAGCAGGAGGCGCTCGATCGCGGCATCGGCGTGATGCGCAAGAACTACGAGGCGCAGGTCAAGAAGGGCAAGCTCAAGCAGGACAAATACGAGCAGCGCATGGCCCTGCTGACGACGACGCTGAGCTACGACGACCTCAAGGAGGCCGACCTCGTCATCGAGGCGGTGTTCGAGGAGATCGGCGTGAAGGAGGCGGTGTTCAAGCAGCTCGACGCGGTGGCCAAGCCCGGCGCCATCCTGGCGAGCAACACCTCGACGCTGGACGTCAACAGGATCGCCGCGTTCACCCGGCGCCCGCAGGACGTGGTGGGCCTGCACTTCTTCAGCCCGGCCAACGTGATGAAGCTGCTGGAAGTGGTGCGCGGCGGGAAGACCGCCAAGGACGTGCTCGCCACCGTCATGGCCGTGGCCAAGAAGATCCGCAAGACCGCCGTGGTGGCGGGCGTGTGCGACGGCTTCATCGGCAACCGCATGATCGAGCAGTACGTGCGCCAGGCGGGCTTCCTGATCGACGAAGGCTGCACGCCGGCGCAGGTGGACAAGGCGATCGAGAAATTCGGCTTCGCCATGGGGCCCTTCCGCATGGGCGACCTGGCGGGCAACGACATCGGCTGGGCCATCCGCAAGCGCCGCTACGTGGAGCACCCCGGCATGAAGTACAGCAAGACGGCCGACCTGCTGTGCGAGCAGGGGCGCTTCGGCCAGAAGGTGGGCAAGGGCTGGTACGACTACGTGCCGGGCAAGCGCGATGCGATCCCCAATGCCGAAGTGGTCGCGATGATCGAGGACTACCGCAAGAGCCAGGGCATCACGCCGCGCAAGATCTCCGACGACGAGATCGTGCAGCGCCTGGTGTTCTCGCTGGTCAACGAGGCGGCGCACATCCTGGAAGAGGGCATCGCCAACAAGGCGAGCGACATCGACGTGGTCTACATCTTCGGCTACGGCTTTCCGGTGTTCCGCGGCGGGCCGCTGAACTACGCCAACGAATTCGGCCTGCACAACGTCGCGGCCACGATGAAGCGCTTTGCGCAAAACCCGCACGACGACGCTGCATTCTGGCAGCCCGCGCCGCTGTTGGCGCGCCTGGTGGCCGAAGGCAAGCACTTCGCCTGAGACCGAACGCAACCGAGTACAAGGAATAGACGCAATGACCTCCGCAGTGATCGTTTCCACCGCCCGCACGCCGCTCGCCAAGAGCTGGAAGGGCTCGTTCAACATGACCCACGGCGCCACGCTCGGCGGCCACGTGGTGCGCGCCGCCGTCGAGCGCGCGGGCATCGAGGGCGCCGAGGTGCAGGACGTGCTCATGGGCTGCGCCAACCCCGAGGGCGCGACCGGCATGAACATCGCGCGCCAGATCGCGCTGATGGCCGACCTGCCCGTGACCACCGGCGGCATGACCGTCAACCGCTTCTGCTCCTCGGGCCTGCAGACCATCGCCCTGGCCAGCCAGCGCATCATCGCGGGCGAAGGCGAGGTGTACGTGGCCGGCGGCGTGGAGAGCATCTCGTGCGTGCAGCAGGAGATGAACATGCACATGATCTTCGACCCCGCGCTGCAGAAGAAAAAGCCCGAGATCTACTGGAGCATGCTGCAGACGGCCGAGCAGGTGGCCCAGCGCTACGGCATCGGCCGCGAGGCGATGGACGAGTACGGCGCGGCCAGCCAGCAGAAGGCCTGCGCGGCGCAGGCGGCGGGCCTGTTCGAGGCCGAGATCGCCCCCATCACCGTGACCGCCGGCATTGCCGACAAGACGCTGGGGCTCGTCACCCGCCAGGTCACGGTGAGCAAGGACGAGGGCCTGCGCGAAGGCACGACCGTGGACGGCATCCGCGGCATCAAGCCCGCGCTGCCCGGCGGCCTGGTCTCGGCGGGCAACGCCAGCCAGTTCAGCGACGGCGCGGGCGCCTGCGTGGTGGTGAGCGAGGACTACGCCAGCCGCAAGGGCCTCAAGCCCCTGGGGCGCTTCCTGGGCTTTGCCGTCGCCGGCTGCGAGCCCGACGAGATGGGCATCGGCCCGGTGTTTGCCGTGCCCAAGGTGCTCAAGAAGCTCGGGCTCAAGGTGGACGACATCGGCCTGTGGGAGCTCAACGAAGCCTTCGCGGTGCAGGTGATCTACTGCCGCGACCGGCTGGGCATTCCGGCCGAGCGCCTGAACGTGAACGGCGGCGCGATCGCGGTGGGCCACCCCTACGGCGTGACCGGCCAGCGCCTGACCGGCCATGCGCTCATCGAAGGCAAGCGCCGCGGCGTGAAGCACGTGTGCGTGACGATGTGCATCGGCGGCGGCATGGGCGCGGCCGGGGTGTTCGAGGTGCTTTGAACCGGGCCGAAGCCAGGCAAGGGGCCGCCCATGGGCGGCCCGTTTTCATTGGGGCCGCGCGCGCGCCAGCAGCTGGGCCAGGTAGGCGGTGAACAGTTCCTGCGAGGACTGGCCGAACATGCGGATGCGCCCGGTGTGGCTCATCACCAGCAGGCCGACGATGTGCGCGAACAGGGCGGTCACTTCCGCCGTGGCCTGGGCCTCGCTCAGGCCCATCGCCTGCAGCGCCGTCTGGCAGGGCAGCAGCGCGTCGCGCAGCCGGGTGTTGAGCCGGGCGTTGAGGTCTGGCGTGAGGCCGCGCGGCGCCATGCCCTGGAAGAGGTAGAACCCCAGGTCCAGGTCGTGCGAGTTGGCGCGGTAGAACTCGAAGAAGGCGGTGGCCGCCGCGCGCAGCCGGTCCGCCGCGTGCGGCGCCTGGGCCAGCGCCTGCTGCACCTGCGCGTTCAGGCGCTCCAGCGATTCGCCCAGCAGCGCGCCGTAGATGTGCTCCTTGCTCGGGAAATAGCTGTAGAGCGCGCCGGGCGTGTACCCCGCGCGCCGCGCGATTTCGCGGATGCTGGTTTTTTCTATGCCCAGTTCGAAGAAGACCGAGCGGGCCGCGTTCAGCACTAGTTCCTGTCGCACATCGGCCAGCTTGCGCCGGCGTTCATCGCGCTGGATGTGGGTGGGCGAAGGGGGTGTCGCGGTCTTTTTTTTTGCAGCTGGCATGCAGCTTATTGTAAGGTTGACAATAGTATTGAACACTGTTTAAATACAACGATGTTTGTTTGAGGAGAAGAGCCATGCCAGCGACCGCAGACGCAGCGCCCACCCGAGTGGCCATGATGACGGGGCAGGCCTACCGCGAGTCGCTCAGGCGCCTCAAGCCCCGGGTGTTCGTGGACGGCTGGGCGGTGGAGTGCGTGGCCGACGACCCGCAGCTCGCGCCCGGCGTGAACGCGCTCGCCTACACCTACGACTTCGCGCTGCGCGAGGAGCTGGCGCCCATTGCCCTGGCCACGCAGACGAGCCGGGGCCGCGTGGTGCCGCGCATGCTGCACGTGAACGAGGCGGCGGGCGACCTGCTCAACAAGCTGGAGGCGGTGCGCGTGCTGTGCCAGGAGACGGGCTGCGCGCAGCGCTACCTCGCGCACGACGCGCTCAACGGCCTGGCGCAGGCCACCGCCGCAATCGACGACGCCAGCGGCACGAGCGAGGCGGGCGATCGCTTTCGCGCCTACCTGGCGCACGCGCAGGAGGCGGACCTGGCCATCGGCATCGCGATGACCGATGCCAAGGGCGACCGCACGAAGAAGCCGCACCAGCAGCCGGTGCAGGACGCCTACGTGCGCGTGGTGCGCCAGGATGGCAAGGGCATCTGGATCAGCGGCGCCAAGGCCATCGTCACCGGCGCGCCCTACATGCACGAGCTGCTGGTCATGCCCAGCCGCAACATGGGCCCGCAGGACGCGGCCTTCGCCGTCTGCTGCGCGGTGGCGGTGGACGCGCCGGGCGTCACCATGGTGGCGCGGCCCGCCGGGCGCCCGGGCGAGGCGCTGGAGCACGGCGCGGCGCTGTTTTCCCGCAAGTACGGCCAGACCACCGCCGTGGTGCTGTTCGAGGAGGTCTTCGTGCCCTGGGAGCGCGTGTTCTTCGCGGGCGACTGGAAGCACAGCCACGTGCTCACCTACAGCTACGCCACGCACCACCGCCACAGCTGCATCGCCGCGCGCGCGGGCTTTGGCGACCTCCTGATCGGCGCGGGCGCGCTGATGTGCGAGGCCAACGGCTTCGACGACCCGGGCAAGGTGAGCAGCCTGCGCGAGCCCATGGTGGAACTCATCAAGATCGTCGAGGGCTTCTACGCCTGCGGCGTGGCTGCGAGCGTCTATGCGCAGCCGGATGCGCACAGCAAGACCTTCATGCCCGAGCCGGTGTACGCCAACATCGGCAAGCTGCTGCTGGCCACGCAGATCTACGACATGCACCGCCTGGCGCACGAGGTCTCGGGCGGCCTGATCGTCGCGCTGCCGGGGCCGGACGAAGACCACAACCCGGAGACGGCGGCGAGCCTGGCCGAGGTGCTGCGTGCCAACCCGGCCGTGCCCTACGACAAGCGCATCGAGGCCGCGCGCCTGATCGAGGACCTGACCGCCTCCTACCAGGGCGGCTGGTACTCGCTCATCAGCCTGCACGGCGGCGGCTCGCCCGCGGCGATGAAGCAGGAGATCTGGCGCAACTACCCGGTGGGCAGCAAGGTGGAGCTGGTCGAGCGCCTGCTCGAGCGCGGCGTGGTGCACGACCCGAACCGCCCGATCACGCACAACCGCCAGCCCGGCGCGTGCTGCGACAGCGGCTGCTCGGCGCCGGGGCAGGGCATCATGGCGCCGCTTTCAGTGCATCGGGTGCGCGAGGAAGATTGAGTTCAGTTGCGCATCGTTCCCGGCAGCCAGAGCGCGATCTGGGGCCAGAGCATCACCAGGCCCATCACGGCGATCATCAGGAAGACATAGGGCAGGGCGCCCCGCACGATGGCGGCCAGGGGGGCCTTGGTGATGGCCTTGATGGTGAACAGGTTCATGCCCACCGGGGGCGTGATCTGCGCCAGCTCCAGGTTGATGACCAGCAGCACCCCGTACCAGACGGGGTGGATGCCGAGGTGGTGCATCACCGGGAGGATCACGGGCGTCGTGATCAGGATGATGGAGATGGACTCCAGGAACATGCCGAGCACGAAGATCAGCGCCATCATCGCCAGCAAGAAGCTGGTTGCGCCCATGTTGGCGGCCGTCACCAGCTCCACGATCTGCTGGGGAATGCGCAGCTTGGTCAGGACGTGCCCGAACACCGAGGCGCCGGCGAGGATCATGAACAGCATCGCGGAGATCCGGCTGGCGTCGATGGCCGCCTCCCATATGGTGCGCAGGTTCAGGGTGCGATAGACCAGCACCCCGATCAGCAAGGCCAGCCAGGCGCCCGCGGCGGCGGCCTCGGTGGCCGTGAAGATGCCGGCGTACATGCCGCCGAGCACGAACACGGGCAATGACAGCGCCCACAGCGCCTTGCGCAGGGCACGCAGCGCTTCGCCGAGGCTCGCCCGCGGTTCGCGCCGGACGTGGCGGTGCCTCAAGGCGGTGGTCGCCATGCTCCAGGCGATGAAGACGGCGGCCATCAGCAGCCCGGGGACGACGCCGGCCATGAACAGCGCGCCTATCGAGGTATCGGTGATCACGCCGTAGAGAATCATCGGGCCGGATGGCGGGATCAGGATGCCCAGCGTGCCGCCCGCCGCCACCAGGCCGTAGGCCGCGCGGGGGTCGTAGCCGTAGCGGACCATCTGCGGGATCGCCACCGCGCCTATGGTCAGCGCCGTGGCGACGCTGGAGCCGGAAATCGCGGCGAACACGGTGCACGCGAGGATGGTGGCGATGCCCAGGCCGCCGGGCAGGTGGCGCGTGAGCGTGTAGGCGGCCTGGTAGAGGTCGTCCACGATCCTGCTGCGGATCATCAGGTAGGCCATGAAGGCGAACAGCGGGATGGCCACCAGCAGGTAGTGGTCCATTTCGCCGAACATCACTTCGGCGACGGAGCCCAGCTCGCCCTGGGTGATCCGCAGCAGCGCGCCGCCGAAGGCGGCCAGGCCGGCGAAGATGGGCAGGCCCGTGAAGAGCAGCAGGAGCAGGGCCGCGAAGAGCAGCGCGATGGTCATGGGGTGTCCTCCGGCGCGCCCGCGGACGCGAGGCCGAGCGGCTGGCCGGTGCAGGCGCGCCAGAGGGCCTCGATGCTGGCCAGCAGCAGCATGGCGCCGCCCAGCGGCAGCAGCAGCATCAGCCACCACAGGGGCCATTCGAGCTGGCCTTCGGTGACCAGGCCCAGGGTGTGAGCCAGCATGGCGCTCTGCCAGCCGCTGGCGACGAGCACCACCGCCACGGCGCCGCAGGCCACGGCGGCCCAGGCCGCGGCCCAGCGCTTGCCGGCGGGGGAAAGCCGTTCCACCAGCACGTCCACGCCGATGTGCTCGCCGCGCCGGAAGGTCTGGGCCATGGCCAGCATCACGGTGGCCACCAGCAGGTGGCCGACGAGTTCATCCACCCAGGCCGGCGCGGCGTTGAAGAAATAGCGCATGACCACGGCCCAGCCGATCAGCGCCAGCGAGATCAGGATCCCGATGGCCGACAAGGCCATGGCGGCGCCGCAGAGCATGGCCACGGCCTGGCCGAGGATGCGCAGCGCGGCGCTTTCGCCGGGCGCGCCAGGGGTGTGATGCATGGGGAGACTGTCCGTTGCGGGTCGGCGATCACAAGGAGTCGATCAGGCGGAGCAGCTTTTCGCCGTCGGCGCCGGTCTCGTCGAGGAAGGCCTTTTTCACGGCCGGCTGCATCACCTTGGCCATCGCCCGCTCCTGTTCCTTGGTCAGCGCCGTCGCCTGCATGCCGTGGTCGTTCAGGACCTTCAGATCTTCGGCGGGGATGTGGTCGGGGCGGATGGAGCGTTGCACGGCGCTGTCGGCGGCTTTCTGGATGGCGTCGCGCAGGTCGCCCGGCAGGCTGTTCCACCAGGCCGGATTGACCACCAGGTTGTCGAACGCCAGGATGATGTTGGATGCCACGCCGTACTTCTGCACTTCGTAGAACTTGCGGCTGTACGCGGCCTTGACGCCCGTGAAGCCGGCATCGAGCACGCCGGTCTGCAGCGCCTGGTACACCTCGGAGCCGGGCATCGCGGAGGGGTGGGCGCCCATGGCCGACAGCCCGTTGTCCCACAGCTTGTTGAGGCCGCGGATCTTCAGGCCGGAGAAATCAGCGGGGGCGAGCAGCGGCTTTTGCGCCGAGGTGAAGATGCCGTCGTTGGCATCGACGATCCAGGCGATGTTCTTCACGCCGCGCCCGGCCATCTTGTCGTCCAGCAGCCGTGCCGCTTCGGAGCCGATGAAGGCCCGCTGCCTGGCCTCCGAGGTCATCAGGTAGGGGATGATCGTCACGCTCATCTCCGGGATGGTGCCGCCCCACTGGAAGCTCAGGATGGACGCCGCCTCGATCTTGCCGCTGGCCACCGCCGGGTGGTTCTGGCTGGGCTTGTAGAGCTGAGCGGCGCCGAAGATCTGCACCTCCACGCGGCCCTGCGTCGCGGCTTGCACGTCCTTCGCGAACTGGGCCAGGTTGACCGCCGTCTGGTGCGTGGGCGGGAACTGGTGGCTGATCCGCATGGTGTAGTCCGCCGCCAGCGCCACGCTGGCCGCCGTGGTGGCGAGCGCCGCGGCCAGGATGGCGCGGCAGAGGGAAAAGTGAAGCTTGGGCATGGTTCGTCTCCTGTTCAGTAGGTGCCAAAAATCAAGCGACCGCCTGCTCGGCGCGCAGCGCCTGGATGTCCGCGGGGCCATAGCCCATGTGTTCGAGCAGCTCGTCCGTGTCCTGGCCCAGGCGCGGCGGATCGCGCCGGGACTGCAGGCGCATGCCGTCCAGGGTGATCGGCAGCAGGGGCGCCTGCGCCGATTCGCCGGCGCGCGGCCCGTCCGGCAGCCGCAGCTGCGCCAGGCCGCCGGTCTCCAGCAGATGCGGGTCGTGGTACAGGTCTTCGGGCCGGCGGATGGGGGCGAACGGCAGGCCGGCGCCTTCCATCAGCCGCGCCAGCTCTGCGGCGCTGCGGCCCGCCAGCCGTTCGCGCAGCGCCGCCAGCAGGCGCGGCCGGGCGCGGACGCGGTCTTCGTTGGTGGCGAGCGCCGGGTCCTGCGCCAGGTCCGGCAGATCGAGGATGCGGCAGAAGGCGCGCCACTGCGCGTCGCTGACCGCGGCCAGGAAGATCTGCTCGCCGTCCCGCACCGTGAACACGTCGTACACGGCCCAGGGGTTGTCGCGGGCGGGCAGGGGGGCCGCGGGTTTGCCCGTCAGCGCGTACTGCAGCATGTGCTGCCCGACCAGGAACACGTTGTTCTCGTACAGCGCGCTTTGCACCTGCATGCCGCGGCCGGTGATGCCGCGCTGGATCAGCGCGCCGAGGACGCCCATGGCGCCGAACAGCCCGCCCATGATGTCGTTGACGCTGCTCCCCGCGCGCAGCGGGTCCCCGGGGCGGCCGGTCATGTAGGCCAGCCCTCCCATCATCTGCACGACTTCGTCCAGCGCCGTGCGGTGCTCGTAGGGGCCGGGCAGAAAGCCCTTGTGGGCCACGTAGATGACGCGCGGATTGGCGCGCGCGAGCGATGCGTAGTCGAGCCCGTACTTGTCCATGGTGCCGGGCTTGAAGTTCTCGACGACCACGTCCGCGCTGGCCGCCAGCCGCCGGGCCACCGCGGTGCCCTGCGGGCGGTGCAGGTCGATCGCGATGCTCTTCTTGTTGCGGTTGAACATCGGGAAGAAGCCGGCGCCCGCGCCCAGCAGCCGCCGGGTGCGGTCGCCGTCGATGGGTTCGACCTTGATCACTTCAGCGCCCAGGTCGGCCAGCATCAGGCCGCAGGTCGGGCCCATGACCATGTGGGTGAATTCGACGACGCGCAGGCCCGCCAGCGGCTGCGGCATGGAGCGGCCGGCCATGTTCATGCCACGGCTGCGGCCGGTGCGGGCTGCAGCGTGATCGGCAGGCCGGCGCGCCAGAGCGTGCCGTGCAGGGTCTCGCCGTCGAGCCACCGGGCCACGCGCGCGCGCAGCGCGAGCAGTTGCCGGATGTCGATGCCCGTGGGCACGCCCATGCTGGCGAACAGGTAGGCCAGGTCTTCGCTGGCCACGTTGCCGCTGGCGCCGGGCGCATGCGGGCATCCGCCGATGCCGGCGAGGCTCGCGTCGAAGCGCCGCACGCCGGTGTGAAATGCCGCCATCACGTTGGCGATGCCCAGGCCGCGCGTGTCGTGGAAATGCCCGCACGCCAGGCGCTCGCCCGCGATCTTGAAGGCTCGCCTGAACAGGACATCGACCGCGCGCGGGTCCGCGTAGCCGACGGTGTCCGCCAGCCCGACCCGGTCCACCCCCGCATCCAGCACGGCGCGCAGCAGGTCGAAGACTTCTTCGGGCGCCACGCGCCCCTGGATGGTGCAGCCGAATGCGGTGCTGATGCCCACCTCCAGCAGGCATTTCGAGCCCGCGTTGTCGCGCGCGGCGCGAATGCGCCCGATCTCCCGGATGACCTCTTCGGGCGTCTTGTGCAGGTTCGCCAGGCTGTGCGCGCGGCTGGCCGAGAGCGGCAGCAGCATCAGGTCGGCGCCGGACTCGATGGCCCGCTCGGCGCCCTTGAGGTTGGGAACCAGCACCGACACCGACAGGCCGGGCAGCGTCTTGGCGCAGGCCACCAGTTCGGCGGTGTCGGCCAGTTGGGGCAGCAGGCGGGGCGGAACGAAGGAACCTACTTCGATCTCGCGCAGGCCCGCCTCCCAGGCGGAGCGGATCCACTGCAGCTTGTGCTCGGTCGGCACCGTGCGCGAGAGGCTCTGCAGGCCGTCCCGCAGGCCGACCTCGCGGATCACGACGCAACCGGATGGTTCGTTCAACGTGCTCTCCTTTGGATGACACCGGTGTTCGAGCACCGGTCCAATCAGTTTAGAGTTCACTGTTTGGAAGTAAAGAGACATTTCGGAACGAAGAGCGTTCCATTTCGGAAATCATCTGCCCATGCACGACCTGGACCTGACCACCTTGAGACTGTTCGTGGCGACCTGCGACACGGGCAGCATCGCCCGCGCGGCGGCACGCTCGCACATCGTGGGCAGCGCCATCAGCAAGCGGATCGCTCGACTGGAGGCGCAACTGGGCACGCCGCTGCTCATTCGCAGGCGCCACGGCATGGAACTGACCAGCGCCGGAGAGTCGGTGCTGGAGCATGCCCGCGCCATGCTGTTGGCGGCCGGGCACCTGGAGCGCGACATGGCGGCTTTCGCCGCCGGCGCGCGCGGCCAGGTGCGGGTGCTCGCGACCGTTTCGGCCATGGCCGAGTCGCTCGCCGACGACATCGCGGCGTTCCTGCACCAGCCCGAGCATGCGGGCATCCGGGTGGATGTCGAGGAGCGTGTCAGTGCCGCCGTGGTCCGGGGTATCCAGGAGGGCGTGGCATCGGTGGGCATTTGCTGGGATGCGGCGGATCTGCAGGATTTGCAGTCCTGCGGCTATCGCCACGACCACCTGGCGGTCGTGGTGCCGCCGGAGCACCCGCTGGCCGGGCGCGCCGAGGTGGCCTTCGCCGAATCGCTGGCCTGGGAGCACGTGGGCCTGCCGGTCCACAGTGCGGTGGAGATCATGCTGATGCAAGCCGCCGCCGAGCATGGCCGCCGCCTGAACTTTCGGATGATCGTGACCAATTTCGAGGCGGCGATGCGCATCGTCCGCGCCCGCCTGGCGATCAGCGTCGTTCCGATGGAGGCGGTCGCCACCTACGTGCAGGCCTACGGGCTGCGGATGCTGCCGCTCACGGACCCCTGGGCCAGGCGCAGGTTCGCGCTGTGCTATCGCAGCGAAAAAGCGCTGACGCCGGCGGCGCGCCTGTTGGTGCAATACCTCACGGCGCGGGGCTGATGCCGCTGGGCCGGCCGCGTTCCGATGGGGCCCGTGCGCCCTCCAGCCATCGGGCGCACAATGAACCGATGAAGGAATGACGCAAGGAGCGAACATGACATCCCCTTCGGACGGCGCCGGCCAGGCGGCGCGCATGCGCGCGGCGATAGGCGAGGCCGTGGCGGTTGCGCCGCAGTTCCTGCGCGGCGAGATCGATGCCGACCGCATGGCGCACACCATGATCGACGCGGTGCGCGGCTTTGCCGAACGCGAGCAGGCGGCGGGCATCGACGCGCCGCAGGGCGCCGAGGCCGGGCACCTGCAGCACGTGCTGGCCGAGCTGATGGGCTGCGGCTCGGGCTATCTCGCCGGCCGATGTGACGCGGCCTGAGTCGGACGCACCATGACCTGGATGGTAGGGAAGTTCGGCAACCACTGAAGCGGATCGGGCGCCAGCGCGGCGCCCGGTTTGTTTGCGGCTTGCCCCGGCCGTGCCTCAGTCGCGCTGGCGCAGCTTGGCGAACGCCGCCGCCATGGCCGAAGGCGCGGCCGCGTCGTCGTGGCGAGGGCGCGATCCGTGGCCGCGGCCGGCCGCCTCGTAGCGGTTCTCGCGCGGGCCGTCGCGCCGCGCGGGCGCGGCGTCCAGCTTCATGGTGAGGCTGATGCGCCCCCGCGCCACGTCCACCTCCAGCACCTTCACCTTCACGATCTGCCCGGTCTTGACCACCTCGCGCGCGTCCTGCACGAACTTGTTGGAGAGCTGGCTCACGTGCACCAGGCCGTCCTGGTGCACGCCCAAGTCGACGAAGGCGCCGAATGCCGCCACGTTGCTCACCGTGCCTTCGAGCAGCATGCCTTCCTTCAGGTCGGCGATGCTCTCCACGCCCTCGCTGAAGCGCGCCACGGCGAAGTCCGGGCGCGGGTCGCGCCCCGGCTTTTCCAGCTCCTGCAGGATGTCTTTCACGGTGATCGCGCCGAACCGCTCGGTGGCGAACTGCTCGGGCTTGAGGCCCTTGAGCAGCTCGGCGCGGCCCATGAGCTGGTCGATCGGCTTGCCGGTCTTGACGATGATCTGCTCGACCACCGGGTAGGTCTCGGGGTGCACGCCGGTCAAATCCAGCGGGTTCTCGCCGCCGCGGATGCGCAGAAAGCCCGCCGCCTGCTCGAAGGTCTTGGGCCCCAGGCCGGCGACTTCGAGCAGCTGCTGGCGGCTCCTGAACGCGCCATGCTGCTCGCGCCAGCGCACGATGGCCTTGGCCGTGGTCTGCGTCAGGCCCGAGACGCGCGAGAGCAGCGGGCTGCTGGCGGTGTTCAGGTCCACGCCCACGCCGTTCACGCAGTCTTCCACCACCGCGCCCAGCGTGTGCGCCAGCTGGCCCTGGTTCACGTCGTGCTGGTACTGGCCCACGCCGATGCTCTTGGGGTCGATCTTCACCAGCTCGGCCAGCGGGTCCTGCAGCCGCCGCGCGATACTGGCCGCGCCGCGCAGGCTCACGTCCACGTCGGGCAGCTCCTGCGAGGCGTATTCGCTGGCCGAATAGACCGAGGCGCCGGCCTCGCTCACCACTACCTTTTGAATAGCCGCTGGCGCTTGCCCCGCTTGCGCTGGAGCCATTTTTTTCATCAGGGCGATGAGTTCGCCCGCGAGCTTGTCGGTTTCGCGGCTGGCGGTGCCGTTGCCGATGGCGATGAGCTGCACGCCGTGTTTCTGCACCAGGCGCCCGAGCGTGGCCAGGCTCCCGTCCCAATCGCGGCGCGGCTCGTGCGGGTAGATGGTGGCGGTCTCCAGCAGCTTGCCGGTGGCGTCCACCACCGCCACCTTCACGCCGGTGCGGATGCCGGGATCGAGCCCCATCACCACCTTCTGCCCGGCGGGCGCGGCCAGCAGCAGGTCGCGCAGGTTGTCGGCGAAGACCTTGATCGCCACCGCCTCCGCCGCCTCGCGCAGGCGGGCGAACAGGTCGCGCTCGATCGACAGGCTGAGCTTGACGCGCCAGGTCCAGGCCACGCACTTGCGCAGCAGGTCATCGGCCGCGCGGCCCTGGTGGCTCCAGCCCAGGTGCAGCGCGATGCGGCCTTCGGCGGGGCTGGGGACAGCTACCGATTTGGGAGCTGCCGCCGCTTGCTCCGCCTGCGGCAGCACCATTTTTGCATCGAGGATTTCCAGCTGCCTGCCACGGAATACCGCCAGCGCCCGGTGGCTGGGCACGCGGGCGATCGGCTCGTCGTAGTCGAAGTAGTCGCGGAACTTCGCCACCTCGGGGTCGTTCTCGTTCTTGCCCGCCACCAGCTTGCTTTGCAGCAGCGCCTCGGCCCAGAGCCACTCGCGCAGGCTCTGCACCAGCGCGGCGTCCTCGGCCCAGCGCTCGGAGAGGATGTCGCGCACGCCGTCGAGCACCGCGGCGGCGGTCGAGAAATCCGGCCCCGGCTTGCCGTCGTCCAGCAGCGTGGCCGGCTGGCAATAGGCCAGGGCTTCCTGTTGCGGATCGAGTGTTGGGTCGGCCCAGAGTTTGTCGGCCAGCGGCTCGATGCCGAACTCGCGCGCGATCTGGCCCTTGGTGCGGCGTTTTTGCTTGTAGGGCAGGTAGAGGTCTTCCAGCTCCTGCTTGGTCGGCGCCGCCATGATCTGCGCGCGCAGGGCGTCGGTCAGCTTGCCCTGCTCGTCGATCGCCTTGAGCACCGCCACGCGCCGCTCGGCCAGCTCGCGCAGATAGGCCAGGCGCGCCTCCAGCTCGCGCAGCTGCACGTCGTCCAGCCCGCCCGTGGCCTCCTTGCGGTAGCGGGCGATGAAGGGCACGGTGCTGCCCGCGTCGAGCAGCTCGACGGCGGCGCGCACCTGGTTTTCGGAAACACGGATTTCGGCGGCCAGTTGCCGCAGGATCTCTTGCATGGGGGAACGAAGCTGACAAAACTGGCAAGTTTGCCATGCGCCGGGCGAGTGCTTGCGCTACCGTCCGGCGGGGGCGACCTGGACTTCGGCGCCCTCCCGAAATTCATGCGCGCGCCCGGCGCGCCATCACGCGCCGGTCAGCGTGCACAGGTTCAGCAGGGCCGCCTCGATGGCGGCGGCGGTGGCCTGGGGCTGCTCCATGGGGAACAGGTGGCTGCCGTCCAGCATCATGATGCGGCCCTCGGTGATGCGTTCGGTCATGGCCATGCCGACCTGGTGCGCCTCGTGCGACGCCCGGCCGCCGATGAAGGCCACGGGGCATTGCAGGGGGTGGCGGCGAAACTGCTGGGCCAGGTTGTGCGGCAGGGTGTTGTAGATCTGGGTCTCCACCTTGCGGTCGAACGCGAGCGTGCAGCCGCCCGCCTGGTCCGTCAGGCCGCTGGCGATGTAGTCTTCCAGCACCTCGGGCTGCCAGTGGGAGAAGGCTTTTTTCCGCCGGAAATGCTCCAGCGCCTCCTGCCGGCTGGGCCAGGTGTTGCGCCGCGCCCGGCTGATGCGGCCGGGGGTGAGCGCGCCGATCACCTGCACCTGCTTGGCCATGCCGACGGCGCCGGCCTTCCAGCCGCCCATCAGCGGGGAATCGAGCAGCAGCACGCCCCGCGCCAGCTCCGGGTGCCGGGCCGCGGCCATCACGCTCAGGTAGCCGCCGAGCGAGTGGCCCACGAGGAAGGCGCGCTCTCCCGTGCGCTGCTGCAGCGCGGCGGCGTGGTCGGCCAGTTGCTCGACGAGGTGGGTCCAGTTGTTGGTGACCGGGTAGCGCGGATCGTGGCCATAGCGCTCGACGGCGTGCACCTGAAAGCCGCGCTCGCGCAGTGCGCCGAAGAGGATGCGGTAGGTGCCCGCGGGAAAGCTGTTGGCGTGCGAGAAGACGATGGGGATCATGAACAGGCTCAGCGGGACTTGCGCTTGGGGGCGGGCGCCGCCTGCTTGCGGGCCGCGGCGGGATGGGCGGCCCCGGGAGGGGCGGCCCGCTTGGCCGCGGGGGCCGGCTTGCGTGCGGTGGCGGCGGCCTTGGGCCGGGCGGCCGGGCCGCGCGCGGCCACCTTGGTGGTGCGCGTGCCGTGCTGCGCCGCCGGGGCGCGCACGGGGAGGTAGAGGACGATGGCCTCTCCCGTCTTGAAGTGGCTGGTGGTCTTGAGGTCGTTCCAGTCGGCCACGTCGCCGGGCTTGACCTTGTAGCGCCTGGCGATGCTGGCGACGCTGTCGTGCTTGCCCGCGCGCACGGTGCTGCGGTGGATGACGATTTCGGGCGTGAAGGCGACCTGGCCGTTGTCCGCGACGCTGCCGGGGACGTCCTTGTCGGAGCCGGCCGAGCGCGCCACCATCAGCGCCGAGCCGGCCTTGATCATCATGCGGGGCGGGATGGCGTTGATCGAGCGCAGCAGCGCCTCGCTCGTTCCCGTGCGCTGCGCGGCCGAGGCCACGCTCATGGTGGTGGGGACGGTCCAGACCGTCCAGCTCGCGAGCTGCCCCTCGTTGTACGCCTCGAAATTGCGCCGGAAGGTTTGCGCGCTGTCCCAGGGCAGCAGGATGCGCGGCATGCCGGCGGCGAGAATGATGGGGCGGTGCAGCGACGGGTTCAGGGCGCGGAAGTCGGCCTCGCTGATGTGGGCCATGCGGGCCACCAGCGAGACGTCGATGTCCCGCGTGACCTCCACCGTGTCGAAATAGGGGTGGTTGTCGATGGGCGGCAGCGTGAGGCCGTATTCCTCGGGGTGGGCGATGATGTTCTTGACCGCCTGCAGCTTGGGCACGTACATCCGCGTTTCCGCCGGCATGCTGAGGTCGGTGTAGCCCGTGCCCAGGCCGGCCTTCTCGTTGCGCGCGATGGCGCGCGCGACGCTGCCTTCGCCCCAGTTGTAGGCGGCCAGCGCGAGGTCCCAGTCGCCGAACATGCCGTAGAGCTTTTGCAGGTAGTCCAGCGCCGCGCGGGTCGATGCGAGCACGTCGCGGCGGTCGTCGCGAAAGGCGTTCTGCTTCAGGTCGTAGGTGGTGCCGGTGGCGGGCATGAACTGCCACATGCCGGCCGCCTTGGCGCTGGAGACGGCCTGCGGGTTGAAGGCGCTCTCGATGTAGGGCAGCAGCGCCAGCTCGGTCGGCATGTTGCGCCGCTCCAGCTCTTCGACGATGTGGAAGAGGTATTTGCTCGAGCGTTCGGCCATGCGCTGGATGTACTCCGCGCGCTCCGAATACCACTGCTCCCGGTCCGCGACGAGCTCGTTCTTGAGGTTGGGCATGGCGAACCCGCGGCGTATGCGCTCCCACAGGTCCGAGGGAGCGGCCACGCTGGCGACCTTCTCGTGCGTGGCGCTGCCTTGCGTGATGGACTTCAGGGGCGCGCTCGGGTACTCGTGGGCGGCCGGGGCGGCGTCATCGTCGGCGGGCGTGGGCGGGGCCTGCAGGTTGGCACAACCGGACAGCCAGATCAGGCCGCTCAGGGCGGCAAGATGCAGCCATTTCATCGGAAATCGTTTTTCCATTGGCGAAGGGTCGCGAGCACGGCGGCCGGATCGCGGGGGTCGGTGTTCGGGTCGTGCGCGCAGGCGCCGCGGATGACGGCGGCCGCCCCCGTGCGCAGGAACGGGTTGACCGCCAGTTCGGTGGCGAGGGTCGAGGGCAGCGTGGGCTGGTGCGCGTCGCGCAGCTGCCTGCACGCGAGCAGGTAGCGCTCCAGTTCGGCGTTGCCCGGTTCGACGGCGCGCGCGAAGGCGAGGTTGGACAGCGTGTACTCGTGGGCGCAGCACACCCGGGTGGCGGGCGCCAGCGCGGCCAGTTTCGCCAGCGAGGCGTGCATCTGCGCCGGCGTGCCTTCGAACAGGCGCCCGCAGCCGCCCGAGAACAGGGTGTCTCCGCAGAACAGGGCCGGCGCGCCGTCCAGGTCCGCGCAGTAGAACGCGATGTGGCCGGCGGTGTGGCCGGGCACGTCGATCACCTTCAGGCGCAGGCCCAGCGCCTGCACCTCGTCGCCCTCGCGCAGGGCGGTGAAGGGCGGCGGGATGGCCTCGCGCGCGGGGCCGTAGACGGCGGCCGAGGTCGCATCGCGCAAGGCGGAGACGCCCCCCGTGTGGTCGCCGTGGTGGTGCGTGACTAGAATCGCGCGCAGCGACAGTCGCATGCTGCGCAGCGCCTCGTGCACGGGCGCGGCATCGCCCGGATCGACTACCAGGGCCTCATGCCCATCGTGCACCATCCAGATGTAGTTGTCGGAGAAAGCGGGCAGCGGCAGCAGTTTCATGAACGGCAAAATTATAGGTTTCGATGATTGGCTTGATTCGCCTCCAGGCCGCTATTTGCTTGCCTGGGAGCAGGAGCGCTATGACGAGCTGGTGGCGGACTTCTTTGGCTACCACGCCCTGCAGCTCGGCCTGCCGCGGCTGCAGGGCCTGCGTGCCAACCGCATGCAGCACCGGTGGCTGGCCGTCAACGCCGCGGACGCGTCCGAAGCCGGGGCCGCCCCCGCGCTGTGGGCCGATGCCGTGCAGCTGCCGTTCGGCCCGGCCAGCCTCGACCTGGTGCTCATGCCGCATACGCTGGAGCTCAGCGTGAGCCCGCACGCGGCGCTGCGCGAGGCGGCGCGGGTGCTGGTGCCCGAGGGGCGCCTCTTGATCAGCGGCGTGAACCCGTGGAGCCTGTGGGGGCTGCGCCAGAGCCGCATACAGTGGTATCGGCGCCTGGGTGCACGCGGTCCCTTGTTCATTCCCCAGGTGCAGGAATTCTTTTCGCCGTGGCGCCTGCGCGACTGGCTGCGCCTGCTGGATATGGAAGTGGAAACGCTGAGCCTGGGCTGCTTTCGCCCCGCGATACGCGGCGGCGGCTGGCTGGAGCGCATGGGCTGGCTGGACGCCCTGGGGCCGCGCGGCTGGCCCGTGTTCGGCGCGGGTTATGTGATGGTGGCGGTCAAGCGCGTGGCGGGGCTGCGGCTGCTGGAGCCGGCGTGGCGCAGCGCGCGCACCCCGCAGGGCGCCACGGTGCCGCTGGCACGGCGCGGCGCTGCCGGCGGTGCGCCGCTGGCGCGGGACGAATACAGGGAGTGATGGTGGAATCGATCGAGATGTACACGGATGGCGCATGCAAGGGCAACCCCGGGCCGGGCGGCTGGGGGGTGCTGCTGCGCCACGGCAAGACGGAAAAGGAACTCAGCGGCGGCGAGCGCCTGACCACCAACAACCGCATGGAGCTGCGGGCCGTCATCGAGGGGCTCTCGGCCCTCAAGCGCCCCTGCGAGGTGGACGTGTACCTGGACAGCCAGTATGTGCGCCAGGGCATCACCCAGTGGATCCACGGCTGGAAGAGCAAGGGCTGGCGCACCGCCGCGGGCCAGCCGGTCAAGAACGTGGAACTCTGGCAGCAGCTCGACGCCCTGGCGCACCGCTCGGATCACGCGATCCGCTGGCACTGGGTGCGCGGGCATGCGGGGCACCCGGGCAACGAGCGCGCCGACGCGCTGGCCAACCGCGGTGTGGAGCAGGCCCTGGCGGTGCCGGAAAATACCTGATTTGCTCCTGAAAAAAGAGCTGCCAGCGCTTGTGCAGCAAGCGATGGAGGCCGTTTTGGCTTAAAAGTCCTTGATCAGCGACACCCTCACGCTGCGCCCCGGCTGGGTGTAGGCGTCCAGCACCGCGGAGTGGGCGGATTGCCCGTAGACATCGGGCCAGAGCCAGTACTTGCGGTTGGTGAGGTTGTACAGCGCCAGGTTCAGGCGCGTGTCCTTGGCCAGGCGCCACTGCGCGCCCACGTCCAGCGTCGTGAAGGCGGGGGGCGCGAACTGGGTGTCGGGCTTGGAGTTGAAGATGGCCGTGCTGTCGATGTCGCTGGCCTTCTTGGCCTGCCGGTAGCGCACGTGGGCCCAGACCGACCAGGGCGCGGTGTCGTAGCGCAGGCCGAGCATGAGCTGCGCCGGGTCCACGGAATTGAGAGGCTGGCCCGTCTCGCGGTTGGTGCCGCGCGCCATGCCCCAGGCGAAGGTGCTGGACAGGCGGCCGCTCGCCACCACGCCCCAGTCGTAGCTGCCCTTGAGCTCGAAGCCGTGGATGCGCGCCCGGCCGATGTTCACCGACTGGAAGTAGCGGTCGATGCCCACCTGCTGGATGAACTCGGCATCGACGATGAGGTTGGAGTAGTCGTTCACGAAAGCCGTGAAGTCCAGGTTCAGGTGCTCGAAGCGCCCGCGCGCGCCCAGCTCGAAGCCGCGGCTGCGCTCCGGCTTGAGGTTGGGGTTGGGCTGGATCAGGACGTGCGAGCCCGGCACCGTCAGCTCGAAGTAGTCGTTGAGCTGCCCCGGCTCCGGCGCGCGAAAGCCCTCGGAATACTGGCCGAAGACGCTCCAGCTCGGCGTGGCGCGCCAGAGCACGCCCAGCTTGGGCAGGACGGCCGACTGGGCGAGCGATTTGCCCGGCTGCGAGGAGGGCGGGTAATACCCCGCCTGGCTGGTCACGTCGATCGCGAAGTGGTCGATGCGCAGGCCCGGCGTGAAGGTCCAGTCGCCCCAGACCGATTCGTTCTGCACGAACAGCGCGCCGGTGGTCTCGCGCGTGTCCGGGAAGCGCTTGAAGGGAAAGACCTCGGGCGGCAGCGGCGCCTGGCCGTCGTAGAGATTGCCGATGTTGTTGCGGGTGTACTCGGCGCCATAGACGATGCGGTGGGACCACGCCTCCGAGCGCAGCACCTTCTCGGCCTGCAGGCCCAGCTGCCAGATGCGCTCGTCGTAGCGGTTGTCGCGCACGCGGTGCACGCCGCTGTTCAGGTCGCTCGTGCCGATGCGCCGCGATTGGCTGTGCTGCGTGGCCACGATGGTGCGCAGGTGGTCGGCCCAGGTCGCGGCGAGGTCGTAGCGCGCATCCCAGGCGAGGCGGTCGCGCCGCGCGTCGTAGCGCGAGGTTTCATGGAGGATGTCGCCCGGCTTGGTCGCCACGGGGGTGCGGCTGGAGAGCAGATCCACGTCCGAGTCGCGGTTGACGTGCTCGAAGGTGAGCACGTGGCGCTGCGCGCCGCTGGGGCGCACGACCACCTTGGCCAGCAGGCCCTGGTCGCCGTCGCTTTCGGGGTTGGCGGTGGTGCGGTTGGCGTTGGGTGCGTCGTTCTCGCCCATGGTTTTGGGCGCATGCGAGCGCCGCGCCGTCGCCGTGAGCATCCACTGCACCGTCTCGCTCGCCTTGCCGGCCACGGTGCCGGCCAGGGTCTTGCCGTCGTCTTCGCTGGCGTACTGCGCGGAGATGCGGCCCCCCACGGTCTTTTGCGGGCCGCCGTCGGCGCCGCCCAGGAAGTCCTGCGGATCGAAGGTGACGAAGTTCACCACGCCCGCCAGCGCGTCCGAGCTGTACAGGGCGGAGGCGGGTCCGCGCAGCAGCTCCACGCGCTTGTACAGCTCGAGCGAGAGGTACTCGCGGTCGAAGATCGCCGAGCGCGAGACATAGCTGCGCGGCATGCGGATGCCGTCCACCGTCATCAGGACGCGGTTGCCGCCGATGCCGCGGATGTTGATGCCGGTGTTGCCGTCGCGCGCGAACGACGCGGAGGACGCGCCCACGGCCAGGCGCGAGGGCGCGGTGCGCACCGAGGTGTTGGGCAGGTCCTGCAGCGCGTCGCGCAGGTTCTGGCTTTGCTGCTCTTCGAGCTGGCCCGCGTTGATGACGTCGATGGACTGCGGCAGGTCATCCGTCGGCTGCTCGCGCATCGAGCCGCTCACCACCATCTGCGGCAGCGTGGCCGTCGCGCCGGTCTGCGCCAGGGCCGGACGGCTCAAGCCGCAGGCGAGCAGTGCGCAAAACGCAACAGTGTGGAGGTGCGGGCGGGGCGGGGTCGAATGCGGTCGCATGGTGGGATGCCGGGTCGAGGGAGAAGCCGGGTCGGATGAATAGGGTGAACCCTAGGATCGCAGAAGACTAACCTGAAGGTGTTACCTTTGAGACAAAAGGTAGAGTCTTTTGGTATGCCTTTTTGGGGGCGAATGCAAACCGTAGGGATAATGAACCAAAGGTCGCCGGACTGTCTTGCCGCCCCCGGTTGGCTCACTATAGGAGACAGGGTGGCGTTTTTCCAAGGAACGAGAGAGGATCGAGCATGAAAATCCGCCCGATGACGACCGTAGCAGCGCTGGTGCTTTCCACCATCGCGGTGACCGCTCTGGCACAGGACAAGAAAGGCGCCACCCTTCCGCAGGCTGAAATCAACCTGCAGGCCGGCTCCTCCCCCGTCGGCGAAGCGCTGATGCACCAGAATTCCAACCCCAAGGCGCCCGCCATGACGCAGGCGGAATTCGACAAGGCGCGCCAGATCTACTTCGAGCGCTGCGCGGGTTGCCACGGCGTGCTGCGCAAAGGTGCTACCGGCAAGCCGCTCACGCCCGACATCACGGTCGAGAAGGGCACGGACTACCTCAAGACCTTCATCGCCTACGGCTCGCCCGCGGGCATGCCCAACTGGCAGACCTCGGGCGAATTCGACGAAGCCACCGTCGACCTGATGGCCCGCTACATCCAGCAAGACCCTCCCACGCCGCCCGAGTTCTCGCTGGCCGACATGGAAAAGACCCGCAAGGAATACATCCCGGTGTCCGCGCGGCCCAAGAAGAAGCTGAACAACTACAACATCAACAACATCTTCTCCGTCACGCTGCGTGACGCGGGCGAGATCGCGTTGATCGACGGCGACACCAAGCAGATCATCAACATCATCAAGACCGGCTACGCGGTGCACATCTCGCGCCTGTCGGCCTCGGGCCGCTACCTGTACGTGATCGGCCGCGACGCGCGCCTGAACCTGATCGACCTGTGGATGGAGAAGCCCGACAACGTCGCCGAGATCAAGATCGGCCTGGAAGCGCGCTCGGTCGAGACCTCCAAGTACAAGGGCTGGGAAGACAAGATCGCGATCGCCGGCACCTACTGGCCGCCCCAGTTCGTGCTGATGGACGGCGACACGCTCAAGCCGCAGAAAATCGTCTCCACCCGGGGCATGACGGTGGACAACGAGTACCACCCCGAGCCGCGCGTGGCGGCCATCGTGGCCAGCCACCAGAAGCCTGAGTTCCTGGTCAACGCCAAGGAAACCGGCAAGATCTTCATGGTCAACTACACCGACCTGAAGAACCTGGACATCAAGCAGCTCGACGCCGCCAAGTACCTGCACGACGGTGGTTTCGACTCCACGCGCCGCTACTTCCTGACGGCCGCCAACGCATCCAACAAGATCGCGGTGGTGGACACCAAGGAAGACAAGCTGGCCGCCCTGATCGAAGTGGGCAAGACGCCGCACCCCGGCCGTGGCGCCAACTTCAAGGACCCCAAGTACGGTCCGGTCTGGGCCACGTCGGGCCTGGGTGACGAGAGCATCTCGATCATCGGCACCGATCCCAAGGGCCACAAGGACAGCGCCTGGAAGGTGGTGCGCACGCTCGAAGGCCAGGGCGGCGGTTCGCTCTTCATCAAGACGCACCCCAAGTCCAACAACCTGTGGGTGGACACCGCGCTCAACCCCGAGGCCAAGGTCAACCAGAGCGTGGCGGTCTATGACATCCGCGACCTGAGCAAGAAGCCGCAGATCGTCGACATCGCCGCCTGCGCGGACATCAAGGACGACGGTGCCAAGCGCGTGGTGCAACCCGAGTACAACCAGCGGGGCGACGAGGTCTGGTTCTCCGTCTGGAGCGCCAAGGACAAGCAGTCCGCCATCGTGGTGGTCGATGACAAGACCCGCACCTGCAAGGCCGTCATCAAGGACCAGCGCCTCGTGACGCCGACCGGCAAGTTCAACGTCTACAACACGCAGCACGACGTGTATTGACGAAGACTTCCCCGGCATGCCGGGGAATGCCCAACAACAAAGGCCAGCCTGAGCGCTGGCCTTTGTCTTTGCGCCGCCGGTTCACGGCCTGGTTTGAGGCGCGGCGGGGGCGGGGCGGTGCAGCACCGCCCGCGCGGGCGTGATCCGGACCCGGTCGCCCTCGATGCGCGCGGTGCCATCGACGATCAGGGAATAGTCCCCGGCCCCGAGGGGCGGCCAGACCAGCGCCACCTCCGCGCGTGCCTGCAGGTTCTGGGTGGTCCGCTGCCCTACCCCTTGCACCAGCAGCGTGGCGCCGTCCGGCACCGGCGTGATGGCGATGGCGCGCGGCGCGCCTTGGTCGGAGCCGGTCAGCAGATAGGCAAAGCGGTAGCGCGCCAGGGTCTGGGCCAGGTCGGACAGTTCGACGGGGATGCTCATGGCGGACCTCCGGGGTGCCGTGGGTTATTTGGTGCCGAAGATGCGGTCGCCCGCATCGCCCAGGCCGGGCAGGATGTAGCCGTGCTCGTTCAGTTGCCGGTCGATCGCGGCGGTGTAGATCGGCACCTCGGGGTGGGCCTTCTGCAGCGTGGCGATGCCTTCGGGCGCGGCGAGCAGGCAGACGAACTTGATCGAGCGCGGCTGGGTCTGCTTCAGGCGCGTGAGCGCGGCGCTGGCCGAGTTGCCGGTGGCCAGCATGGGGTCGACGACGATCACGTCGCGCTCGTTCATGCCCGAGGGCATCTTGAAGTAGTACTCGACGGCCTGCAGCGTCTCGGGGTCGCGGTACAGGCCGATGTGGCCCACGCGCGCGCCGGGCACGACGTTGAGCATGCCGTCCAGGAAGCCGTTGCCCGCGCGCAGGATGGAGACGAGCACGAGCTTCTTGCCGTCGATCACCCGGCCGGTCATGGTTTCCAGCGGCGTTTCGATCTCGATGTCCTGCAGCGGCATGTCGCGCGTGACCTCGTAGGCCATCAGTGTCGCGAGTTCGCCCAGCAGGCGGCGAAAGCTGTTGGTGCTGGCGTCCTTGCGGCGCATCAGCGTGAGTTTGTGCTGTACCAGCGGGTGGTCGATGACGTGGACGTGGCTCATGGAAAAGGATGGATGTCAGTCGGAAATGAAACGGGCGTAGCGGGGCAGATCGACGTTGCCGCCGCTGATGATGATGCCCACGCGCTTGCCGTGCAGGTCGATGCCGCCCTGGCGCGCGCCGGCGAACGCGAGCGCGCCGGTGGGCTCGGCCACCATCTTCATGCGCTGCGCGAAGAAGCGCAGCACTTCGAGCAGCTGCGGATCGGACGCGGTGAGGATCTGCGGCGCGGCCGCGCGGATGATGTCGAACGCCATGGGCGCGAGCGCCGTCGTCTGCGCCGCGTCGGCGATGGTGCGGGGATGGGCGATCGTGACGATCCGCCCCGCCTTGAGCGACTGCCGCGCATGGCTGGCGGCCTCGGGCTCGACGCCGAAGACCTCGCAGTGGCTGCCGGCCGCCCGCACTGCGAGCAGGGTGCCCGCCAGCAGCGCGCCGCCGCCCACCGGCACGAAGAGGTAGTCCAGCTTGGGCACCTCCTGCAGCAGTTCGAGCGCGGCGGTGCCGTGGCCCGCGATGATCCGGGGATGGTCCGACGGCGGCACGACGGTCATGCCGCGCTCGGCCGCCAGGCGCTGGCCCAGGGCCTCGCGGTCTTCGCTGGCGCGCTGGTAAGTGACCACCTGCGCGCCGTAGCCGCGCGTGGCTTCGAGCTTGGTGACGGCCGCGTCGTCGGGCATGACGATCAGCGCCGGGATATCGTGCTGGCGGGCCGCCAGCGCGATGGCCTGCGCGTGGTTGCCCGACGAGTAGGAGAGCACCCCCTTGTCGCGCTGGGCCGCGTCGAACTGCGCCAGCGCGCAGTAGGCGCCGCGGAACTTGAACGAGCCGGTGCGCTGCAGGTTTTCGCACTTGAAGTGCAGCTCGGCGCCGAACATCCGGTCGATCGTGGCCGAACGCAGCACCGGCGTGCGGTGCGCCACGCCTGCCAGCAGCCGGGCGGCGGCCGGGATGTCGGCGGGCGTGGGCGGGGGCAGGGTGGGCAGGGTCGTCATGGCTGTACCTCGCGCTGGGTGGTCGGGCGCCGGGAGGGGTGCTGTGCGAGCGCCCCGGACGTCCAATGATGAACCTCTTTCTATCTCTTGCTGCCGCCGATCAGGCTGCCCAGGGCGCCGCGCAGCAGTTCGCGGCCCATGCGGCGGGCTTCGCCCTTGACAATGTTTTGCACCAGGCCGTCGTACTGGCCCCCGCGCGGGCCGGTGCGGCCGAAGAGGGCTTCCTTGACCATGGTGCCGATGCCGTCGAACATGCCGCCGCCCTCGGCTGGCGCGGCGGGGGCCGCGCCGCCCGCCGTGGCCTGGGCGCCGCGCTGCGCCAGCAGTTCGTAGGCCGATTCGCGGTCCACCGGCGTGTCGTAGGTGCCCGCCACCAGCGAGCCCTTGATCAGCGCCTGGCGCTGCTCGGCCGTGATCGGCCCGAGCTGGCTGCCTGGCAGCAGCACGTAGACGCGCTCGGTCTCCGACGGGCGGCCCTTGGCGTCGAGCAGGCTCACCAGCGCCTCGCCCACGGCCAGCTCGGTGATCGCGGCCTCGACATCGAGCCCCGCCTTGGGCCGCATGGTGCTGGCCGTGGCCTTCACGGCCTTCTGGTCGCGCGGGGTGAAGGCGCGCAGCGCGTGCTGCACGCGGTTGCCCAGCTGCGCCAGCACGGTGTCGGGGATGTCCAGCGGGTTCTGCGTGGCGAAGTACACGCCCACGCCCTTGGAGCGCACCAGCCGCACCACCAGCTCGATGCGCTCGATCAGCACCTTGGGCGCGTCGGCGAACAAGAGGTGCGCCTCGTCGAAGAAGAACACCAGCTTGGGTTTCTCGGGGTCGCCGATCTCGGGCAGGCGCTCGAACAGATCCGACAGCAGCCACAGCAGGAAGCTGGCGTACAGGCGCGGGGCGTTCATCAGCTTGTCGGCCGCGAGGATGTTGATCACGCCCTGGCCGCCCACGGTCTGCATGAAGTCCTCGATGTTGAGCATGGGCTCGCCGAAGAACTTGTCGCCGCCCTGGGTCTCGATCTGCATCAGGCCGCGCTGGATCGCGCCCACGCTCGCGGCGCTGATGTTGCCGTACTGCGTGGTGAAGTCCTTGGCGTTGTCGCCCACGTGCTGCAGCATGGCGCGCAGGTCCTTCAGGTCGAGCAGCAGCAGGCCGCGGTCGTCGGCGATCTTGAAGACCAGGTTGAGCACGCCCGCCTGCGTTTCGTTCAGGTCGAGCATGCGCGCGAGCAGCAGCGGCCCCATGTCCGAGATGGTGGCGCGCACCGGGTGGCCCTGCTCGCCGAAGACGTCCCAGAGCGTGGTGGGGCAGGCGGCGGCATCGGGCAGCGGCAGGCCGCGCTCCTTGAGCACGTCGGCCAGCTTGCCGCTGACCTGCCCCTTCTGGCTGATGCCCGTGAGGTCGCCCTTGACGTCGGCCATGAAGACCGGCACGCCGATGCGCGAGAATTCCTCGGCGAGCTTTTGCAGCGTCACCGTCTTGCCCGTGCCCGTGGCGCCGGTGATCAGGCCGTGGCGGTTGGCCAGGCCGGGAAAGAGTTCACAGCGGGCGCTGCCGTGCTGGGCTATCAGGATGGGGTCGGCCATGGCGTGCTCAAAAGTAGAATCGCAGGCTGCAGATTAAACCAAAGTAGATCAAAGGAAAGCGTCGTGGCAGGACACAGCAAATGGGCCAACATCCAGCACCGCAAGGGCCGGCAGGATGAAAAGCGCCAGCGCATCTGGACCCGCGTGGTGCGCGAGATCATGGTGGCGGCGCGCACCGGCGGCGGCGACCCGACGGCCAACCCGCGCCTGCGCCTGGCGATCGACAAGGCCAAGGCGGCCAACATGCCGGCCGACACCATCAAGCGCAACATCGACAAGGCCACGGGCAACCTGGACGGCGTGACCTACGAGGAAATCCGCTACGAGGGCTACGGCATCGGCGGCGCGGCCATCATCGTGGACACCATGACCGACAACCGCGTGCGCACCGTGGCCGACGTGCGCCATGTCTTCAGCAAGTACGGCGGCAACATGGGCACCGAGGGGTCGGTGGCCTTCCAGTTCCGGCATTGCGGCCAGCTCGTCTTCGCGCCCGGCACCAGCGAGGACAAGGTGATGGAGGTGGCGCTGGAAGCCGGCGCCGACGACGTGATCGCCGATGACGAAGGCGCGATCGAGGTGCTGACCGAGCCCGCGAACTTCGAGGCTGTGAAGCAGGCGCTGGAAGACGCGGGCCTCAAGCCCGAGGTGGCCGAGGTGACGATGCGCCCCGAGAACACCATCGAGCTTTCGGGCGACGACGCCGAGCGCATGCAGAAGCTCCTGGACATGATCGAAGACCTGGACGACGTGCAGGACGTCTATCACAACGCCGCACTATGAAAATCCTCGTGATCGGCGGCGGCGGGCGCGAGCACGCATTGGCCTGGAAGCTGGTGCAGTCGCCCAAGGCCACCAAGGTCTATGTGGCCCCGGGCAATGGCGGCACGGCCCTGTCCCCGCGCCTGGAGAACCTGCCCATCACCGACGTGCAGCAGCTCGCCACCTGGGCGCTGGAAAACAAGATCGGCCTGACCGTGGTGGGCCCCGAGGCGCCGCTGGCGGCGGGCGTGGTCGATGTCTTTCGCGCCCAGGGGCTGCGCATCTTCGGGCCGACGCAGGCGGGCGCGCAGCTGGAAAGCTCCAAGGCCTTTTCCAAGGCCTTCATGCGCCGCCACGGCATACCGACGGCCAATTACGACACCTTCACCGATCCGCTGGCGGCGCACGCCTTCGTCGATCGGCTGGGCGCGCCCATCGTCATCAAGGCCGACGGCCTGGCCGCGGGCAAGGGCGTGGTGGTGGCCGCCAGCCTGCAGCAGGCGCACGAGGCGGTCGATGCGATGCTGGTCGATGACGTGTACGGCGGGGGGGCCGACGAGGGCGTCGCCCGCGTCGTGATCGAGGAATTCCTGGCGGGCGAGGAGGCCAGCTTCATCGTGCTGTCCGACGGCCGCCACGTGGCGGCGCTGGCGACCAGCCAGGACCACAAGCGCCTGCAGGACGGCGATGCCGGCCCCAACACCGGCGGCATGGGCGCCTACTCGCCGGCGCCGGTGGTCACGGCCGACGTGCATGCGCGCGCCATGCGCGAAGTCATCCTGCCCGCAGTGCGCGGCATGGAAAAAGACGGCATCCCCTACACCGGCTTCCTGTACGCCGGCCTGATGGTCGATGCGCAGGGGCAGCTCAAGGTGCTCGAATTCAACTGCCGCATGGGCGACCCCGAGACCCAGCCCATCCTGATGCGCCTCAAGAGCGATCTGGTCGATCTGATCAACGCCGCGGTCGATGGCAAGCTCGACGGCGTGGAGCTGCAGTGGGACCGGCGCACCGCGCTGGGCGTGGTGATGGCCGCGGCCGGCTACCCCGACAGCCCGCGCAAGGGCGATGCGATCACCGGCATCCCGCCCGAGCAGGACGACGCCATGGTTTTTCATGCGGGCACGCAGCTCGAAAACGGCACACTGCGGGTGACTGGCGGACGCGTGCTGTGCGTGACGGCACTGGCCGACAGCGTGCGCCAGGCACAGCAGCGCGCGTATGAGGTGGTGTACGGCATCCACTTCGATGGCGCGCAGTACCGCAACGACATTGGACACAGGGCCATCAAATGAGTCAATTCAACCCTGCGGGCACGGTGCAGCCGGTCCGCAGCTACCTCGTGGGCTTGCAGGCGCGCATCATGAACGCGCTCGAAGAAGTGGAAGGCGCGGGCGGCGCGCGGGCCATCACCGACGCCTGGGAGAAGGCCCCGGGCGAGCAGCTGCAGGGCAATGGCATCACGCGCATCATCGAGGGCGGCCTGGTCTTCGAGCGCGCGGGCTGCGGCTTCTCCGACGTCAGCGGCCCGCGCCTGCCGCCTTCGGCCACGCAGCACCGCCCGGAACTCGCCGGCGCGCCGTTCGAGGCCATGGGCGTCTCGCTCGTCTTCCACCCGCGCAACCCCTACGTGCCCACGGTGCACATGAACGTGCGCATGATCGCCGCGGGCCATCCCGGGCAGGAGCCGGTGTGCTGGTTCGGCGGCGGCATGGACCTGACGCCGTACTACGGCTTCGAGGAAGACGCGGTGCACTTCCACCGCGTCTGCCGCGACGCGCTCGCGCCCTATGGCGAGGGGCTGTACCCGCGCTTCAAGACCTGGTGCGACGAGTACTTCTGCAACAAGCACCGCGGCGAGCAGCGCGGCATCGGCGGCATCTTCTTCGACGACTTTTCCGAGCTCGGCTTCGAGCAGAGCTTCGCCATGCTGCAGAGCGTGGGCGACGCCTTCCTCACCGCCTACCTGCCCATCGTGCAGCAGCGCAAGAACATGCCCTGGGGCGAGTGCGAGCGCGCCTTCCAGCTCTACCGGCGCGGGCGCTATGTCGAGTTCAACCTGGTGTGGGACCGCGGCACGCACTTCGGCCTGCAGTCGGGCGGGCGCACCGAATCCATCCTGCTCTCGATGCCGCCGCAGGCCGCCTGGAGCTACCAGCGCACCTTCGAGCCCGGCACGCCCGAAGAGCGCCTGACCAGCCACTTCCTCAAACCTCGTTCATGGATTTGATAGCTGCTCGCGCTTGACTGACAAGCGCTACAGCCCGATTTGATCTGAAAAGCCAAATCCCCGACACTTTGCACTTCCAACCACTTCACTCTCAGACCCGATGACCACTGCACCCGCCACGGACGCTGCCGCCAAGAAATCCCTCGCCAAACTGCAGCGTGCCATCGTTGACGGTCTGGAAGACGTGAAGGCGGCGGACATCCGCGTGTTCGACACCACCCACCTCTCGCCGCTGTTCGAGCGCGTGATCGTCGCCACCGGCAACACCAACCGCCAGACCAAGGCGCTGGCCGCGAGCGTGCGCGACGCCGTGCGCGATGCGGGCTTGCCCAAGCCGCGCAGCGAAGGCGAGGACAACGGCGAGTGGATCATCATCGACTGCGGCGCGGCCGTCTGCCACATCATGCAGCCCGCCATCCGCCAGTACTACCGGCTGGAGGAAATCTGGGGCGACAAGCCCGTGCGCATGAAGCTGGGCGACGTCAAGCCGCGCAACCTCGCCGCGCCGCCGGAAGACGTCCCGGCCCCCGCGCGCAAGACGGCCGCCAGGAAGACCGCGGCCCCGAAGAAGGCGCCTGCCAAAAAGGCAGCGCCCGCCAAGGCACCGGCGAAAGCGCCCGCCACCGCCAGGAAGGCCCCCGCCGCGAAGCAGGCCGCCCCCCAGCGGGCGCCCGCCAAAAGAGCCCCCGCGAAGAAAGCCGCGCCCGTCAAGACCGTCCTGGTGAACAAGCCCGTGGCCAAGAAGGCGGCCCTCAAGCGGGCGGCCGACGCCGCCAAGAAGGCGCCCGCCAGGAAGACCCCGGGCAGGAAGGCGTAGCGCCGGCCCGATGCGCCTCGCCATCGTCGCCGTCGGCCAGCGCATTCCCGCCTGGGCGCAGACCGCCTACGACGACTACGCCAAGCGCTTCCCGCCCGAGCTGAAGGTCGAGCTCAAGGCCGTCAAGACCGAGCCGCGCGGCTCGAAAACCTTGCAGACCCTGCAGGCGGCCGAGCGCGAGCGCATCGAAGCCGCACTGCCGCGCGGCGCGCATCGCGTGGCGCTCGACGAGCACGGCACGCGCCTGACCACGCAGGCCCTTGCCACGCGGCTCAAGGAATGGCAGCTGGCGGGCGACGACGTCGCGCTCCTCATCGGCGGCCCCGACGGGCTCGACCCGGCGCTGCTCTCCGGCGCCCACGAGCGCGTCCGCCTCTCGGACATGACGCTGCCCCACGCCCTGGTGCGGGTGCTCTTGATCGAGCAGCTCTACCGCGCGTGGTCGGTGAATGCGGGGCATCCCTACCACCGCGAGTAGCGCGCCCTACAGCTTCTCCGTCTCCCCCGCCTTCGGCTGCCACACCATCAGCCGCTTCTCGATCGCGCCGACCATCTCGTCGAGCGCCAGCGCGAACGCCGTGAGCACCAGGATGCCGGCCATCACGGTGTTGATGTCGAAGCTCCCTTCGGCCTGCAGGATGAGGTAGCCCACGCCCTGGCTGGAGCCGAGGTATTCGCCCACCACCGCGCCGACGAAGGCCAGGCCCACGCTGGTGTGCAGCGAGCTGAAGACCCAGCTGGTGGCGCTGGGCAGGTAGACGTGGCGTAGCAGCTGGCGCTGGCTCGCGCCCAGCATGCGGCTGCTGGCCAGCACCACGGGGCTGACTTCCTTCACGCCCTGGTAGACGTTGAAGAAGACGATGAAGAACACCAGCGTCACGCCCAGCGCCACCTTGGAGCCCATGCCCAGGCCGAACCAGACCGCGAAGATGGGCGCGAGGATGATGCGCGGCATGGCGTTCAGGCCCTTGATGTAGGGGTCGAGGATGGCCGAGGCCATGGGCGAGAGCGCGAGCCACAGGCCGCAGGCCAGGCCCCCCGCGGCGCCGATGACGAAGGCCATCACGGTTTCGGCCAGGGTCACCCACAGGTGCTGGTAGATGTCGGCGTTGGTGTAGAACCAGTCGCCGATGACGCCGAAGATCTTGATCGGCTCGCCGAAGAAGAAGGCCGCCTGCTTGTCGTTGTCGAACATGAAGGGCGGGATCAGCCCCGGCTTGGTCATCACGTGCCAGAAGACGAAGAGCAGCACCAGCAGGCCGAGCTGCCACAGGCGCAGCGTGGCGGGGCGCGGCTTGATCAGATTCCACATGGTTGCGACCTCATGCCTTCTCCAGTTGCTGCGCGTAGCCCTTGAGCACTTCCTCGCGCAACTCGCCCCAGATGGCGGCGTGCAGCTCCAGGAAGCGCGGCTGGGTCTTGACCTCGGCCACGTCCCGCGGGCGCGGCAGGTCGATGGCGAACTCGCCCATGGGGTGCGAGGCGGGGCCGGCGCTCATCACCACCACGCGGTCGCTCATGGCGATGGCTTCGTCCAGGTCGTGCGTGATGAAGAGCACGGCCTTCTTCCTGGCGTGCCAGAGCGCGAGCACCTCGTTTTCCATCAGCTGGCGCGTCTGGATGTCGAGCGCGGAGAAGGGCTCGTCCATCAGGATGATGTCGGGGTCGAGCACCAGCGTCTGCGCCAGGCTGGCGCGCTTCCTCATGCCGCCGCTCATCTGGTGCGGGTAGCGGTCGCCGAAGTCCGACAGGCCCACGCGCGAGAGCCATTCCTGCGCGCGCGAGCGCGCCTCGGCCTCGCCCATGCCCTGGAACTGCAGCCCGGCCATGACGTTGGCGAGCGCCGTGCGCCAGGGCATCAGGCTTTCGGCCTGGAACATGTAGCCCGCGCGCCGGTTGATGCCGGAAAGCGCCTCGCCGAAGATGCGCACGCTGCCCTCGCTGGGGGTCAGCAGCCCGGCCGCGACGTTGAGCAGCGTGCTCTTGCCGCAGCCCGTGGGGCCGACGACGCTGACGAACTCGCCCGCGCCGACGGTGAGGTGAACGCCCTGCACGGCGGTGTAGCGCTGCCCGGGGTGGTCCTTGCTGACGAAGGTGCAGGCCACGCCCTGCAGCGCGATCGCGGGTGCGCTCATGCCGGCTCAGCCCTTGGGGTACTTGGCGTTGGCCTTCTTGGCGAACTCGTTGGTGTAGATGGCGTTCAGGTCCACCTTGGCCGCGGCGATCTTGGGGTCGATGCTGGACATGGCGCGGTAGGCGGTCTGCGGGCCCTTGGCGGGGAACAGGCCGTCGTGCGAGAGCGCCTGCTTGGCGGCGAGGAAGCCGTCGATGTAGACCGCGCGGTCGCCCAGCAGGTAGCTTTCGGGCACCACCTTGATCACGTCGCCGGGGCCGGCCTGCTGGATCCACTTGTCGGCGCGCACGATGGCGTTGGCCAGCGCCTGCGCGGTGCGGGGGTTCTTGTCCAGGAAGGGCTGCGGCGCGTACAGGCAGGCGGCGGGCATGGGGCCGCCGAAGACCTTTTCGGCCTCGTCGGGCTTGCGCGTGTCGGAGACGATCTTCAGGTCGCCCGAGCGCGCCAGCAGCGTGATCACCGGGTCGAGGTTGGAGATGGCGTCGATCTGGCCGGCGCGCATCGCGGCCACCGCGCCGTTGCCCGCGCCGACGCCGACGAAGCTCACGTCGCTGGGCTTGAGCCCCGCCTTGCCGAGCACGAAGTTGGCGACGATGTTGGTCGAGCTGCCCGGCGCCGTGACGCCGATCTTCTTGCCCTTGAGATCGGCCACGCTCTTGTAGTGGGGCAGGGTCTTGGGGTTGATGCCGAGCACGATCTGCGGCGCCGCGCCCTGCAGCACGAAGGCGCGCATGGGCTGGCCCTTGAGCTGCATGACGATGGTGTGCTCGAACGCGCCCGAGACCACGTCCGCGCTGCCGCCGACCACGGCCTGCAAGGCCTTGGAGCCGCCGGCGAAATCGACGATGGTCACGTCCAGGCCCTCGTCCTTGAAGTAGCCCAGCTGCTCGGCGATGGTGAGCGGCAGGTAATAGAACAGGTTCTTGCCGCCGACGGAGATGGTGATCTTCGGCTTTTCCAGGGCCTGGGCCAGGCCGAGCGTGGGCAGGGCGGCGGTGGCCAGGCCAGCCGCCAGGATGTCGCGTCGTTGCATGAAAGTGTCTCCGTCTTGGGTCTGAACCCGAAAATCATAGTGCCAGTCGGCGCCCCCGTGAACTCGGCAGGCACAAGCGCATGTCGGACAATGCGCGCCATGCCCGCTTTCATCTATCTGGCGTCCCAGAGCCCGCGCCGCCGCCAGCTGCTCGATCAGCTCGGCGTGCACCACGAACCGCTGCTGCCCAACGCACCCGGGGACAGCGCCGAAGACGCCGAAGGCATCGAGGCCGTGGGGCGCGGCGAGGCGCCGGCCGCGTATGTGCAGCGCGTCACCGGCCTGAAGCTCGACGCCGCGGTGCTGCGCCGCGAGCGCCGCGCGCTGGCGGCGGCGCCCATCCTGTGCGCCGACACCACGGTGGCCCTGGGGCGGGACATTCTGGGCAAGCCCGCCGATGCCGAGGACGCGGCGCGCATGCTCGCCCGGCTGTCGGGGCGCGAGCACCGCGTGCTGACCGCGGTGGCGCTGCAGGCCGATGACCGGCGGCGCCTGTGCGCGCTCAGCGTCTCGCGCGTGCGTTTCGCCCCCATGACGGCCGGCCAGATCGACGCCTACGTGAGCAGCGGCGAGCCCATGGGCAAGGCGGGGGCCTACGCCATCCAGGGCGCGGCGGCCCAGTACGTGGCGCGCATGAGCGGCAGCTACAGCGGCATCATGGGGCTGCCGCTGCATGAGACCGCGATGCTGTTGCGGGCGGCGGCCGTCATCAGGGATGCAGAGCCCACGCGCCTTGCAGGTCGCTGAAGGGCAGGCGCCGGCGTTCCCGCAGCGTGCCGGGTTCGCGCAGCGAGAGCCATCCCTGGGCGCCCGGCGTCACCAGGACAGGCACGCCGTGTGACAGCACGAGCCGGGTCTGCGGCGTTCCGCCGAGTTCGGCCTGCGGCTGCAGGGTGTCGGCATCCAGCCGCAGCCAGGCGCCATCCATGCGCTGCAGCCACAGGGCGTCGGGCGCGGCGGCCGCGTGGACGATGCGCATCGCATGGGCGGGCAGCGCGGCGCCCGTCCCCGGCTGCCCCCGCGGCAGTTCGATCGGCGCCATGGCGGTGTCGATGCCGGCCAGGGCCAGCCGCAACTGTCCGTCCTGCTTCCAGGCCGCCGATGCCGCGGGATGCGGCGTGCCGGCCATCTGCCAGGACGTGATCTGGCTGCGCGTGTCCAGATGCAGCAGGCGCAGGGTGCACGGCGCGGGCGGCTGGCAGCGCTCGGCGCCCACCACCAGGCGCGTTCCCGGCGGTGCGAGCAGCTCGGGCAGCGGCGCGGGCAGGGGAGTGCGGCGCACGCCGAGGAAGCCGCTGCGGGGCAGGGCCTCGCCCATGCGGTAGTCGTGCACGAGGCCGTCGAAGATGGGGGCCGCGTCGGGGTCGTAGGAAATTTCCCACAGCTCGTTGAGCGCGTCGGGCGCCAGCAGCCAGCTGCGCTGCCAGGCCAGCGTGAGCACCTGCGCGGCGCGCGTCTGCTGGCGGCCGTCCGGCGACGCGAGGGCGATGCGGCGTGCCGGGGCCAGCGCGGCATCGAAGATCTGCACGGCGGCCTCTTGCGCGCCGGCGGCCAGCAGCCAGCGTCCGTCGCCCGAGAGCGCCAGGTGGGGCGCGCCGGGGCCCAGCCCGGCGGGGACGTGCGCCGTGGTCGCCAGGTCCGGGAGCGCCAGTTGCAGGATCCCGCCCTCTTCGGTGCCCCAGTACAGCCGGGCGCCGTCCGGCGCGGTCTGCGGAGGGCCGGAGAGCCGCCCGGGCAGCTGCCGGGTGGCCAGAACCGCGCCGTCCTGCCCGTCCAGCAGGGTGAGCGCATGGCCCGCGCCGTGCAGCACCAGCATGGCCGATGCCGGGCCCGGCGCCTGCGCCTGCACGCAAGGCGCCGCGGCGAGCAGCAGGGTGCAGATCCATCGGGCAAGAAGGCGCATGAGCCGATCCTACCTTTCAGATCGTCAACACGTTCTCAGGCATGATCCGAATCCAGTTGGGGACTTCGATGCAAAACGATATTTTGATGAACTGGTCGCCGCAGGAGATGCGCGTGGCCGTGGTGGAGAACGGCGCGGTGCAGGAGCTGCACGTCGAGCGCACGCTCGAACGCGGCCTCGTGGGCAACATCTACCTGGGCAAGGTCTCGCGCGTGCTGCCGGGCATGCAGTCGGCCTTCATCGATATCGGCCTGGAGCGCGCCGCCTTTCTGCATGTGGCCGACGTCTGGCAGCGCCACGACGGCGCCGACGCCGCGCCGCGCAGGGGCGAGGCGCTTCTGCCCATCGAGAAGCAGATCTTCGAGGGCCAGGCCCTGATGGTGCAGGTCATCAAGGACCCGATCGGCACCAAGGGCGCGCGCCTGTCCACGCAGATCAGCGTGGCGGGGCACCTGCTGGTGTTCCTGCCGCAGGACCAGCACGTGGGGGTCTCGCAAAAAATCCCCGCGGACGAGCGCGAGGCCCTGCGCGCGCGGCTCGTGGCGCTGGCGGGGCAGGAGGCCCTGGGCGCGGGCGGCGGCTTCATCCTGCGCACCAACGCCGAGGATGCGAGCGACGAAGAGCTGCGGGACGACATCGCCTACCTGCGCAAGACCTGGGCCAGCATACGCAGCGCGGCGCAGCGGTTGCCGGCGATGTCGCTGCTGCACCAGGACCTGAGCCTGCTGCAGCGCGTGATGCGCGACCTGGTGGGCGAGCAGACGCTCTCCGTGCGCATCGACTCGCGCGAGCAGTTCGCCCAGCTGCAGGCCTACAGCCGCGAGTACATGCCCAAGGCCGCCGACCGCCTGCAGCTGTACAAGGGCGAGCGGCCGATCTTCGACCTCTTCGGCATCGACGAGGAAATCGCCCGCGCGCTCGGGCGCCGGGTGGACCTGAAGTCCGGCGGCTACCTGATCGTGGACCAGACCGAGGCGCTCACGACCATCGACGTGAACACCGGCGGCTACGTGGGCGCGCGCAACTTCGACGAAACGGTCTTCAAGACCAACCTGGAGGCGGCCGGCGCCATCGCGCGCCAGCTGCGCCTGCGCAACCTCGGGGGCATCGTGGTGGTGGACTTCATCGACATGGTGCGCCAGGACCACCAGGCGGCGGTGCTCGACGAGCTGAAGAAGCACCTCATGCGCGACCGGGTCAAGACCGTGGTGGGGGGCTTCTCGCCGCTGGGCCTGGTGGAGATGACGCGCAAGCGCACGCGCGAATCGCTGGCGCACATGCTGTGCGAGCCCTGCCCCACCTGCCGCGGCGTGGGCGAGGTCAAGACCGCGCGCACCGTCTGCTACGACATCCTGCGCGAGGTGCTGCGCGAGGCGCGCCAGTTCAACCCCAAGGAATTCCGCGTGATCGCCGCGCCCAAGGTGGTGGAGCTGTTCCTCGACGAGGAAAGCCAGCACCTGGCGGGGCTGTCGGACTTCATCGGCAAGCCGATTTCGCTGCAGGCGGAGAATGCGCTGGGGCAGGAGCAGTACGACATCGTGTTGCTGTGATGCTCGCCGTTCGCCGCCCTGTGGCCCGCGCGCGCATGAACTCCGCTCGATCCATCCCCGCCCCAAACCCCGGCCCGCGCTGATCCTGGCTGTGTTCGACGACGATGCTCCGCAGTTCACCGTTCGGGTCGCGTACGGCACCAGCCAGCGCACGACAGCGTTGCACCGGGGCGAGTTCTCCATCCTGCGTGAGCGCAACGCGGCGGCCTACGCGGCGGCTGGCCTGAGCTACGACACCAAGTTCGACCTCGGGCAGGCCCTGGACCTGCCCTACAGCACGCAGTGGTTTTCGGTGCCGCCCGCCGCGCCCCACGGGCAATGCCCCAAGCTCGGGGTGCTGCATCCGTCGCTGGTGCGTGCGGTGCAAACGGCCTACCAGGCGGCGAGCACATGATCAGGCGCCTGTCTGCGTTGATGGCACCCAACATGCACAACACCGTTTCCCCATGAGAAACGGCTCCAGCGCTTGCTGATCAAGCGCCAGCAGCTCTCGCTTTCATAGCTTTCGCAACCGCCCCAGCGCCTCGCGCAGCGTCTCGTCCTGCTTGGCGAAGCAAAAGCGCACCACGCGCTGATCGAACCCGTCGGCGTAGAAGGCCGAGAGCGGAATGGCCGCGACGCCGATCTCGCGCGTGAGCCACTGGCAGAAGTCGGCGTCGGGGAGGTCGCTCACGGCGGAGATGTCCACGCACTGGAAGAAGCTGCCCGAGGAGGGCAGGAGCTTCAGGCGCGAGCCCGCGAGCCCTTCGCGGAACAGGTCGCGCTTGGCCTGGTAGAAGCGGCCCAGGCTCTCGTAGCTCGCGGGGTTGGCCATGTACGCGGCGATGCCGTGCTGCATCGGCGTGTTGACGCTGAAGACGTTGAACTGGTGCACCTTGCGGAATTCGGCGGTGAGCGCGGCGGGGGCGCAGACGGAGCCGATCTTCCAGCCGGTGACGTGCAGCGTCTTGCCGAAGCTCGACACCACGAAGGCGCGCTCGGCCAGATGCGGAAAGCGCGCGGCGCTCTGGTGCTGCTCGCCGTCGTAGACCATGTGCTCGTAGACCTCGTCGGAGAGCAGCAGCACGTTGGTGGGGGCGAGCAGCGCTTCGAGCGCGCGCATGTCGGCCTCGCTCCAGATGCTGGCGCTGGGGTTGTGCGGCGAGTTGATGATGATGAGGCGCGTGCGCGGCGTGATCGCGGCGGCGATGCCCGCGATGTCGGGCCGGAAGCTGTGCGGGGTCAGGGGCACGTGCACCGCCACGCCGCCGGCCAGGGCGATGTTGGGCAGGTAGCTGTCATAGCACGGGTCGAGCACGATGACCTCGTCGCCCGGGTGCACGCAGGCCAGGATGGCGGTGAGGATGGCCTGCGTCGCGCCGGCGGTGATCGTCACCTCGGCGTCCGCGTCGTAGCGGCGGCCGTAGAGCGCCTCGGTCTTGGCCGAGACGACCTCGCGCAGGCTGCTCACCCCGGCCATGGGCGGGTACTGGTTGTGGCCGGCCCGCATGGCCCGGGTCACGGCCTCGACGAGGGCCGGGTCGCAGTCGAAATCGGGGAAGCCCTGGCCGAGGTTGACCGCGCCATGCTCCGCGGCCAGCGCGGACATGACGGTGAAGATGGTGGTGCCGACCTGCGGCAGGCGGCTGGGGAAGGCGGGGGTGGGCATGGGCAGGTGGTTTACAGGCCGTAGTCTTCGGCGTTGCCGGACATGGCGCGCTCGATGAGCTGGCGGCTCAGGCGGTCGCTCACCAGTTCGGCCAGGCGGTACACGAAGTGGCGCAGGTAGGCGCCGCGCTTGAAGGCGATGCGCGCCACGCTGTGGCCGAACAGGTGGCCGGCCGGGCGCGTCACGAGGTCGGGCGGCAGGGCTTCGCGGGTGGCCATCTCGGCCACGATGCCGATGCCCAGCCCCAGGCGCACATAGGTCTTGATGATGTCCGAATCCATCGCCTCCAGCACGATGCGCGGCTGCAGCTTGCGCAGCGCGAAGGCCTGGTCGATGCGGCTGCGGCCGGTGAACGACAGGTGGTAGGTGATGAGCGGCTCGTGCGCCAGGTCTTCGAGGTCGATGCGCTCCTTCTTGATCAGCGGGTGCGTGGTGGGCAGCACGAGCACGTGCTGCCACTCGTAGCTGGGCAGGGTGACGAGGTCGGGATAGTCGCTGAGCGATTCGGTGGCCATGCCGATCTCGGCCACTTCGTCGAGCAGCATGCGCGCCACCTCGTCGGGCTTGGCCTGGTGCAGGCTCACGTTCACCTTGGGGTATTGCTCGCGCAGCTTGGCCACCGCGGGCGGCAGCACGTAGCGCGCCTGCGTGTGCGTGGTGGCGATCGAGAGCGTGCCGCTGTCCTGTGCGCTGAACTGCTCGCCGATGCGCTTCAGGTTGCCCACCTCGCGCATGATCACTTCGATGCTCTTGAGCACGTGCTCGCCCGGCTCGGTGATGCGCTTGAGGCGCTTGCCGTGGCGCGCGAAGATGTCCACGCCCAGCTCGTCCTCCAGTTCCAGGATGGCCTTGGAGACGCCGGGCTGCGAGGTGTGCAGCGCCTTGGCGGCCTCGGTCAGGTTGAGCTGGCGCCGCGCGGCTTCCTGGACGAAGCGGAATTGGTGAAGATTCATAACCAAAATGGCATAAAAAACATTTTTATTATGCCTTCATTTGCGCCCGCGCACTACTGGCGCAGCACCAGCCAGCCGAATGTCGCCAGGGACAGCACCGAATAAATGAGGCCCGGCGCCGCGGCGCTGAGCCAGGGCGACCAGTTTCGCAGGTTGCCCGCGAAGCCGAACACGTTGTTGAGCAGGAAGAAGCTGATGCCGGCCATCACGCCGCCGAACACGTAGGCGGCCATCCCGCTCGACCGGAAGTGCAGGTAGGCGAAGGGCAGCGAGAGCACCACCATCACCAGGCACGAGAGCGGGTAGAAGACCTTGTGCCACAGCTCGATCTCGTAGCGCTGCGCCGACTGGCCGTTGGCCTGCAGGTGGCGCACGTAGAGGAAGAGGTCCACGGTGGCCATTTTCTGCGGGTTGAGCAGGGAGGCGGCCACCATCGAGGAGGTGATCTGCGTGGGCCAGTGCCAGCCGTCCTCGCGCTGGCGCTCGACCCGGGCCTGGTCGGTGCCGATCTGCACGAAGGTGTTGCGCTCCACCTGCGCGAGGTCCCAGCCGCCCTCGCCGAAATGGCCCTGCGCGGCCCGGGCGGTAAGCGCGAGGCGCCCCTGGGCGTTGAAGCCGAAGATGCGGATGCCGCGCATGAGGCCGTCGGGATCGAGCGCGCGCACGTTGATGGCGTAGGAGAGATCGCCTTGCTGCTCCTTGAGCCAGGCGCCGGTCAGTCCCGTGCTCAGGGGGCCGAACTGGCGCGCGCGCACGATCTCGGCGGCCCGCTCGCTGGCCGGCGCCACGTAGTCGCCGATGGCGAAAGTCCCGGCCGCGAACGCCACGCCCATCAGCGCGGCCGCGCCCAGCGCCCGCCAGGGGCCCATGCCGCTGGTGCGCATGATGGTGAATTCGGAGTTCTGCGCCAGGCGCGCCATCACGAAGATGGTGCCGATCAGCACCGTGATCGGCAGCAGCTCGTAGACGTGCTGCGGCTGGCGCAGCAGCACGTACAGCATCGCCGTGGAGATCGGGTAGGCGCGGCCGGCCGAGCCCACGGCGCGCAGCTCGTCCACCATGTCGAAGAAGAAGAACAGCGCGACGAAGGCCAGCGTGGCGAAACCCACGCTCAGCGCCACTTCGCGAAAGAGGTAGCGGCGCAGGGTCTTCATGCCGCGCTCCGGCGCGCCAGCAGGGTGCGCCAGCTCCAGTGGTTGTGGCGCACCACCAGGATGAGCAGGCCGAGCGCCAGCATGCCGCCGTGCAGCAGCATCACCAGCTCCAGCAGGCTCAGGCGTTCGGCTTCCACCCAGCGCTGGCCCACGTTCATCAGGTTGTAGTAGGCCATGAAGGCGAACAGCGCCGCCATCACCCCGGCGCTGCGCCCCGCGCGCGGCTGCACCACCGCCACGGCCAGGCCCAGCACCACCAGGTTGACCACGGCGAACACCAGCCCCAGGCGCCAGCCGAGCTCGGCGCGCAGCTCGGGCGAGGCGCTGGTGGCCAGCAGCCAGGTGCTGGCGGTCTTGGCCGAGGGGGCGTCCTGCACCGCGCTGTCGGTCTTGCCGACCTGGGTGCCGTATTGCGCGAATTCCGCGATGCGCAGCCCCGGCTTGGCCAGCAGGGTTTCGACGCGCTCGCCGTTGGAGAGCAGGGCGATGCGCTTGCCGTCCTCCACCACCAGCCGCGCGCTCTGCGCGGACGTGACCGTCTCGCGGTCGGGCGTGGTCGAGGCGATGAAGACCTTGCTGGCGGTGTTGGCGTCGGGCGTGTCCTTGTCGATGAAGAACACGCGCGTGCCGCCGGCCGTCTCCTGGAATTCGCCCGGCGCGATGCGGTCCACGTCGCTGCGCTGCTCGTAGCGCGTCTTGAGCTCGTCGATCTGCTGGTTGGCCCAGGGCCACACGATGAGCGCCAGCGCGCCGACGGCCAGCGTGATCGGCCAGGCAAAGCGCAGCAGCGGCGCGAGCATGCCGAGCAGGCCCTGGCCGGCGCCGAACCAGATCACCATCTCGCTGTCGCGGTACATGCGCGAGAGCGTGTTCACGATGGCGACGAACAGGCTCAGGCTCAGGATCGTGGGCAGGTGCCCGAGCACCGTGTAGCCCATCACCAGCACCACGTCGCCGGGCGCCACGCCGCCGCGCGCGGCCTGCCCCAGGGTGCGCACGAGCATGATGGTCATCACGACGGTCACCAGCACGATGAGCGTGGCGCCGAAGCTGCGGGCCAGCTCCTTGCGAATGGATGAATCGAATAACATTGATCGCAGGGTGATGCGGGGCGCGCCATCGGGCAAAGAAGGCCTTGCGCCATCCGGTGAGGAAGACAACCATGGATTTTGAACTGAAAACGCTCCCGCTCGCGAAAGCACAGGCGCAGCGCTGCGATCTGCTGGTGCTGCTCGTCTGCGAGGGCTTCGCGCCGGGGGCCGATGCGCTCTCGTCCCTGGCCGCCGTGGCGCTCCGGCAGGGCGACCTGAAGGCGCGCGCCGGCGGCATGCTGCAGTGCTACGCCCCGCCCGCCATCACGGCGCGGCACGTGGTGCTGCTGGGCGCGGGGGACGGCGGCGCCGCCGCCTTGCGCAAGGCGGTGCTGGCGCTGGCGCCCATCCTCAAGGCGGGCGCGCCCAGGCATGCCGTGATCGCCTTCGGCTGGGCGCCGCAGCCCGGCGCGGCGGGCGCGCTGGTGCGTGCGCTCTCGGAGGCCAGCTACGTCTATACGGCCACCAAGAGCAAGCCCGAGCCGCGCACGCTCCTGCGCGTCACCGTGGGCGTGCCCGAGGCGGGCGCGGTGCGCGGCGCGTTCGATACGGCGGCGGCGGTCGTCGCGGGCGTCGAATTCGCGCGCGAGTGGGCCAACCGCCCGGCCAACCACGCCACCCCTGCGCTGCTGGGCGAGGCCGCGCGCTCGCTGGCGCGCGATGCGGCCATCGCCTGCAAGCTGCATGGGCCGGCGCAGGTGGCGCGGCTGGGCATGGGGGCCTTCCTGGCAGTGGCGCAGGGTTCGAGCGAGCCGCTGCGCTTCATCGAGCTGAACTACCAGGGCGCGCCCAAGGGGCAGGCGCCGGTGGTGCTGGTGGGCAAGGGCATCACCTTCGATGCCGGCGGCATCTCGCTCAAGCCCGCGGCCGGCATGGACGAGATGAAGTTCGACATGGGCGGCGCGGCCAGCGTGCTGGGCACCTTCCGCGCGCTGGCCGAGCTGCGGCCCAGGATCAACGTGATCGGCCTCATTCCCAGTTGCGAGAACCTGCCCGACGGCAAGGCCATCAAGCCCGGCGACGTGGTGACCAGCATGAGCGGGCAGACCATCGAAATCCTCAACACCGACGCCGAGGGGCGCCTGGCGCTGTGCGACGCGCTGACCTACGCCGCGCGCTTCAAGCCGGCCGCGGTGGTGGACATGGCCACGCTCACGGGCGCCTGCGTGGTGGCGCTGGGGCATGTGCGCAGCGGCCTGTTCGCCAACGACGATGCGCTGGCGGCGCAGCTGCAGGCCGCGGGCGACGAGGCGCTGGACCCATGCTGGCGCCTGCCGCTGGACGACGAATACGCCGACGGGCTCAAGAGCGCCTTCGCCGACGTGGCCAACGTGGCCGGGCGCCCGGCGGGGGCGGTAACCGCGGCCAAGTTCCTGCAGCGTTTCGTGGGCGCCTACCCCTGGGCGCACCTGGACATCGCGGGCACGGCCTGGAAGACCGGCTCGGCCAAGGGCGCCACCGGCCGCCCGGTGGGCCTGCTGGTGCACTACCTGCTGGCCGTGGCCGGCACGGCGCGCCCTGGCCGGCGCGGGAAATAGCCATGATCGCCGGACGCACGCCGCCGCGCTTCGTTCCCACGCTCACCGACGTGGTGGACCTGCCCGCGCAGGTGCCGCAGGCCCGTCCGACCGCACCGGCCCCTGGGGTGCCGGCCGTGGCGCAGGTGCGGCGCGATGCACCCGCGCAGCCCGCCTCCGCGCCTTCGCCCGATCTCGAAGCGGAGATTGCCGAGCGCGTGCAGGCGCTGCTCCAGGAGCGGCTCGGCCAGGCCCTCCAGCTTGCGCTGCAGGAGGTGCGGCCCCTGGTGCGCGAGGCGGTGGCGCAAAGCCTGTCCAAAACTAGGGAATACCCTTAAATACGCCCTTGCGGCCCGTGTGCGGGCGGCCAAATCGGGAGTGAATTTCCTCTATCGCCTTGCCGGGTGGGCGTGATTCACTACTATTTTTGGTTATTTAGTAATATGAGCATCGATTGATACATGTGCCTAGAATGCGTTGCACGGGGATACGCATGCACTTTCGTTGATCCTGGCTCCGGTCATACCCGATGCATGCGTGCCTCCCTCCCAGGGTTTTCACCACGACACACAGGAGAGAGCAATGTCAGATCGCAGAAGTTTCTTGAGGAGCAGCGGGTTGGCCCTGGCTGCCGGCGCCACGGGCGTGGCGGTGGGCACCAGCGGGTGCGCCACGGCGGCGCCCGCCGTCAGCAGCGGGCGGCTCGCCGATTTGCCCAAGGCCAAGGGGCCGCGCCTGGTGGTGGTGGGCGGCGGCACGTCGGGCCTGACGATTGCCAAATACGCCAAGAAGGAATTCCCGAAATTCGATGTCGTGCTGGTCGAAAAGCGCGACATGTATTCCTCGTGCTTTACCAGCAACCTCTGGTATGCCGGGCTGATCACGCTGGAAAACCTCGCCAATCACAGTTTCCTGGATGCGGCGGTCAATAACAACTACATCTATTTCAATGCCACGGTGACGGGGCTCGACCGGGCCGGCAAAACCCTGGCGACGAACGAGGGCGACATCAAATACGATTACCTCGTCATCGCCCCGGGTATTTCCTACGATTACGACAAGATCGGCGTGAGCGACATCGACACGAAAACCGCGCTGCGCCAGATTTACCCGGGCGGCTTCGTCTCGCCCACCGAGCACATCACGCTGCACCGCAAGATCCGCGAGTTCGAGGGGGGCGTGTTCGTGCAGACTGTGCCGGGCGGCAATTACCGCTGCCTGCCCGCGCCGTATGAGCGCGCGTGCCTGATCGCCTCGCTGATCAAGAAGAACAAGCTCAAGGGCAAGGTGGTGCTGCTGGACGCCAACCCGGACGTGACGATCAAGGCCAAGGGCTTTCACGCCGCCTTCGACGAGCTGTACAAGGGCATCCTCGAATACAAGCCGAACTCGGCCGTCAAGGGCGTGGACGTGGCCAAGCGCACGATCGAGACGGACTTCGACAGCATCCAGTTCACCGACGCCGCGATCTACCCGAACGTGCGCGCGTCCACGCTGATCGAGCAGCTGGGCCTGCTGGCGCCGGCCACCAAGTCCAACCAGAAGGAAGCGGACATCGACACGCGCTTCTACAACATCGTCGGCGACACCTCGGTGTACGTCACGGGCGACGCGCGCCCGCATCCGTACTCCAAGAGCGCCAACACCTCCAACACCGAGGCGCACTACGTCGCCAAGGTGCTGGCCGCGCGCGCCCAGGGCAAGGAGATCAGCTGGGTGACGCCCGAGACCATCTGCTACTCGGTGGTCAACGCGTTCCCGATGGAGGCCATCTCCGTGAAGGCGCACTACGTGTACGACGCCGGCAAGGACGCCATCACCGGCTTCTCGCCCGATACCAAGACCTTCGAGGACCGCGACGTCGCCAAGGGGCAGGCGACGCTGGAATGGGCCAAGGGCCTGTACCGCGACATGTTCAACGCCTGAGCCTCTGCACTCGCACCACAAGGCCACCCCAGCGTGGCCTTTTTCGCTTGAAGGAGACAAAAATGGACCGCAGGGGTTTTACGCAGTGGTGTTCGGGCGCCTTGCTGGCGCCGGGCCTGGCGAGCTGGGCGGCGCCGATCGAGGATTACGCCCGCATTGCGCTGGTGCATCCCGACGGCGCGCCGCTCAAGGCGTCGGAGGTGGGCACCGACGAGGCCATGGTGTTCGCCTATCCGCTCAAGGGCATACCCTGTTACCTGATCAACCTGGGCGAGCGCACCCCCACAACGCAGGACTTCACCTCGCCCGACGATGGCGACTACACCAACCCGCCGGGGGTGGGGCCGAAGGGCAATCTGGTGGCCTTCGTCGCCATCTGCACGCACCAGCTCAGCTACCCGACGCCGGTGGCGAGCTACCTGCGCTACGCGGCCTCGGGCAGCGAGCTCGGGGGCGGGCCGGGGCGCATCGTCTGCTGCGCGCATGGCAGCGTCTACGACCCGGCGCAGGGCGCGATGCGGGTGTCCGGGCCGACGCAGAACCCGCTGATGCCGGTGCGCCTGAGCCATGACCCGGCGACGGACCAGCTCTTCGCCACGGGGGCGGTGGGGCGCAAGTTCTTCGAACGCTTTTTCCAGAACTACAAGGGCGAGCTGATCGAGCGCTTCGGCCCCGGCGTCTATCGGCAGGAGGTCGAGGGCACGGCGGTGACCGTGCCGCTCAGCACCTACTCGCGGCAAGTACCGGCCTGCTGAGAGGTGTGATACGGATTCGCATTCAATCGTCTAATTCCATTTCCAGATCAACCGATCACTTTGTCGGCTTCGCTTGCCGTGCTACAGCACTGTCTGCGCTTCGCCTTCGCGTGCTCGATCGATCTGGAAATGGAATAACTTTGTTGGTTTGCCTCGCCGTGCTACAGCACTGCCTTCGGTTCCCGCCGCGTTATCCGATCGAATGCGAACCCGTATGAGCGCTGCGGCGCAGGCCGTCGATCGTGGCCGTCGGGGTGATGGCCTGCGGGTCGATCAGGCAGTGGATCAGCGCCGGCTTGCCGCTGGCGCGCGCACGGGCGAGCGCCGGCGCGAATTCCTCGGTGCGCTGCACGCGCTCGCCGTGGCCGCCGAAGGCCTGCGCGTAGGCGCAAAAATCCGGGTTCCTGAGTTCGGTGGCGCTGACGCGGCCAGGGTAGCGGCGCTCCTGGTGCATGCGGATGGTGCCGTACATGCCGTTGTCCAGCACGATGACGACGATGGGCAGGCCGTACTGCACGGCGGTGGCGAATTCCTGGCCGTGCATCAGGAAGTCGCCATCGCCCGCGAAGGCCACGACCTCGCGCCCGGGCCACAGGCACTTCGCGCCGACGGCGGCCGGCAGGCCGTATCCCATGGAGCCGCTGACCGGGGCCAGTTGGCTGGCCCAGCGGGTGAACGGCCAGAAGCGGTGCACCCAGATCGTGAAATTGCCCGCGCCGTTGCAGACGATGGTGTCCGCGGGCAGCACCTCGCGCAGGTGCCGCATCACCGCGCCCATCTGGAGCGGGCCGGGGATGGCGATGCGCGCGGGGTCGCTCCACAGGCGCTGATCCGCGTGCGCGGCCTGCGTGTGCGCGGCCCAGGGGATTTCGGCGGGAGCCTGCAGGCCGGCCAGCGCGGCCGCCATGGACTGCGGCGTGGCATGGATGGCGAGCTGGGGCTGGTAGACGCGGCCGAGCTCCTGCGCATCGGCGTGGACGTGGATCAGCGCCTGGGCCGGCGCCGGGATCTGCCAGAGCGTGTAGCCCTGGGACGGCACGTCGCCCAGGCGCGTGCCGATGGCGAGCACGAGGTCGGCGTTCCGCAGGCGCTCAAGCAGCAGCGGATCGGCGCCGAGGCCCAGGTCCCCCGCGTGGCAGGGGTGGCCCGCCGGGAACAGCATCTGCCGCCGGAACGTGGTCACGGCGGGAAGCTGCCAGCGCGCGGCGAAGGCCGCGATGTCCTGCACGGCCTGCTGCGACCAGCGGCTGCCGCCCAGCACCATCATGGGGCGTTGCGCGTGGCGCAGCCGTTCGGCCAGCGCGGCGATCTCCTGCGCGCCGGGGCGGGTTTCGAGCGCCTGGCTGGGCCGGGCATCGGCGGCGCTGGCGCCTTGCGCGAGCACGTCCTCGGGCAGGGCGACGACCACCGGGCCGGGCCGGCCGTTCATGGCGACGTGAAACGCCCGCGCCACCAGTTCGGGGATGCGGCGCGCCTCGTCGATCTGCACCGCCCATTTCGCGAAGCTGCCGAACACGGCCGGGTAATCGACCTCCTGGAACGCCTCGCGGTGCAGCACGCCGCGCGCCACCTGGCCGACGAAGACGATGAGCGGCGTCGAATCCTGCTGCGCGATGTGGATGCCGGCCATGGCGTTGGAGATGCCCGGCCCGCGCGTGACGAAGCAGATGCCGGGGCGGCCGGTGAGCTTGCCCTGCGCCTCGGCCATCATGGCCGCGCCGCCCTCCTGGCGGCAGACGACGACCTGGATCGCCGCGTCGTGCAGCGCATCGAGCACCGCCAGGTAGCTTTCCCCCGGCACGCAGAAAAGCTGCTCGACGCCGTGCACGCGCAACTGATCGACCAGGAGATGCGCGCCGGTGCGCGAAGGTGGGGTGGGCGATTCGGACATGGGCCGCGGCGTGGGGTGCAAGAATGACGCGCCCATTATCCTTGCGGGCCTGTTCCATTTCACCATCGCAGAAAGCACCGCCCCATGGCCATCCAATGGTTTCCCGGCCACATGCACCTGACGCGCCAGGCGATCGCCGAGCGCGTGAAGAGCATCGACGTCGTCATCGAACTGCTCGACGCGCGGCTGCCGGGCTCCAGCAGCAACCCGCTGCTGGCCGAACTCGCCGGCCACCGCCCCACGCTCAAGGTGCTCAACAAGCAGGACCTGGCCGACCCCGAGCGCACCCAGGCGTGGCTGGCGTGGTATGGCGCGCAGGCGGGCACGCGGGCCATCGCGCTCGATGCGTCCGACCACGCGCCGGCGCGCCGCCTCATCGAGGCCTGCCGCGCGCTCGCGCCCTCGCGCCACGGCATGGCGCGGCCCATGCGCGTGATGATCGTGGGCGTGCCCAACGTCGGCAAATCCACGCTCATCAACACCCTGAGCCGCAAGAGCCAGGCCAGGACGGGCGACGAGGCGGGCGTCACCAAGCAGGAGCAGCGCATCGTGCTCGACGACGACTTCTACCTCTGGGACACCCCCGGCATGCTCTGGCCGCGCGTCATCGTGCCCGAAAGCGGCGTGCGGCTGGCGGCCAGCGGCGCCGTGGGGCGCAATGCCTATGACGAGGAAGAGGTGGCGCTGGACCTGCTGGGCTACCTGAAGAAAAACTACCCGAATCTGCTCGCAGCGCGCTACAGGCTTGCGCTGACAGCTACTGAAACAGGTGCAATGCATGACGATGAACTGCTCGAAGCCATCGCCCGCCAGCGCGGCGCGGTGATGGCGGGCGGGCGGCTCAACCTGCAGAAGACGGCCGAGATCGTGTTGACGGACTTCCGCGGCGCCGCGATCGGCCGCGTGACGCTGGAGACCCCCGACGAATACCTCGTCTGGCTGGCCGCGGGCCGCGCGCAGGATGCCGAACGCGCGCGGCGGCTGCAGGAGCGCAAGCAGGCCCGCGCGGGCCGGGCGCGCAGCGGCCGCGTCGACTAATCCATCTGCCTGGGCGGCTGCGGCAGCAGCGCGAAGCCCAGGGCCGAGAGCGCCAGCCAGGCGGCGATGCAGGCCATGACCACCGTGTACGGGTCCGCGCCCGCGCCCTTGGCCCAGGTGGCGATCGCGCCCGTGGCCCACTGCATGACGGCCACGCCCATGAACATCGCCATGGTGAACGCGGCCATCGCGCGGCCGGTGATCCCGGCCGGGTAGGCGCTGCGCACGTCGGCGTACTGCAGCACGATGAAGCCGCAGATCAGCCCCACCGCGAGCATGCAGGCCACGTCCAGCCAGGCCGGGCGCGCGTAGGCCAGCAGGACGAACAGCGCCGCGGTCAGCAGGGTGAAAAACACCATCCAGCGCCTGCGCCTGGCGGGGCCGGGGTCGAGCGGCCCGAACAGCAGCGGCCCGATCAGCGCCACCAGCGACAGGGCCAGCGCCACGTTGCCGCTTTGCACCAGCGTGTAGCCGTGGCGCTGGACCAGCATCGGCCCCATCCAGAGGCCGCGCAGCGTGATCAGCGCGGCGTAGGTGGTGCTGCCCAGCACCACGATACCCCAGGTGTGCGGCAGCAGGAACAGCGCGCCGAAGCGCCTGAGCGCCATGCCCACCGATTCCGGCCCGCCGCCGGCCGGGGGCGCCGGCTGCTGCGCCGGCTCATGGACGGCGCGCCACATCCACAGCCACGCCAGCGCGGCCAGGCCCGCCAGCACCCAGAAGCCGCCGCGCCACGACCAGCGCTCGATCACCCAGGCCAGCGGCGTGCCGGTGATCAGCATGCCGACCGTGCCCACCGCCAGCGCGATGCCGTTGACGGCGGCGAAGCGCTGCGGCGGAAAGTGGCGCGCGATGAACACCGTGCACACCAGGAAGGCCGGCGCGCAGCCCAGGCCCGTCATCACCTGCGCCAGCGTGAGCGGCACATAGCCCGGCGCCAGCGCCGAGACCACCGCGCCCGCGATCGCCAGCGGAAACACCGCGAGGATGGTGCGGCGCACGCCGTACAGGTCGATGCCTATGCCCATGAAGAGCTGCATCGCGCCGAAGGCGAAGTGAAACGCCCCCGAGAACACGCCGAGCTGGCGCGCGGTCAGGCCGAAATCGGTCTGCAGCGGCGGCGCCATGATGGCCGCGACGGTGCGAAACGCCTGGCTCAGGCTGAAGCCCGAGACCAGGGCGAGCAGCATCCACAGCGCGGTGCGCGAGGGAAGGGGAGCGGATGGGGTGGCTGCGGGAGGCATGGGCCCGAGCCTACCGCGCCCGGCCCCGGCCCCCGTGTCGCGCGCGGCACCATGAAGAGGCTCTACATGGCCTTGAACAGCGGCGCGTACAGGCGGCTGACGGCCAGGCGTTCGGCGCGCCCGCGCAACTGCAGCCACAGGCGCCCCGCTTCGTCGCGCTGCGCGCTGGCGATGGCATGGGCGCGCACCAGCGTGCCGCGGTGCACCTGCCAGAACTCCTGCGGGTCCAGTTGCACGGCTAGTTCCTTGAGCGGCGTGCGGATCAGGTGCTCCTGGTCGGCCGTGACCGCGCGCACGTATTTGTCCGCCGCCTCGAAGTACAGCACCTCGGTGACGGGCACGAGGCGGATGGCCGGTCCGCTGCCCACCTGCAGCAGGCTCAGGCGCGCAGGGGCGCTGGCCGCGCCGCCCGCGAGGCCGGGCATGGCGAGCAGGCGCCGCAACTGGTCGAGCGCCGCCTCATGGTCGATTGCGGCCTGCGTCCGTTGGGAAAGCGCCAACCGCAGTTTGTCCACGGTTTTTTGCAGGCGGACCGGCTCGATGGGCTTGAGCAGGTAGTCCACCGCCTGCGCCTCGAAGGCCTGCACCGCGTACTGGTCGTAGGCGGTGGTGAAGACCAGCAGCGGCAGGGGCTGCTCGCCGGGCCAGGCGTCCAGCAGCTCGGCCGCGGCGTCCAGCCCGCTCTGGCCGGGCATGCGGATGTCGAAGAACAGCACCTCGGGGCGCAGCGCCAGCGCCTCGCGCGCGGCCGAGAGGCCGTCGCCCACGGTGGCGGCGACCTGCAGCTCGGGCCAGGCGTGGGCCAGTTCGCGGCGCAGCGCATCGGCCAGCAGCGGTTCGTCCTCGGCGATCAGGGCGCGCGGGTAGGGCAAGGTCATTGCAAGGGAAATGTGATGTTTGCGCAGGTGTGTCCTGCGCTGTCAGCTATCAATTCAAAAGTGGCCGCGGCGCCGTAGAGCGTGTGCAGGCGCTCGCGCACCTGCGCCAGGCCGAAGGCGCGGCCCGGCGCCGCGCCGGCCGGGGGCAGGGGCGCGGCGAGCGGGGCGCCACTGTTGCGCACCTGCAGCGCCAGCAGTGTGCCGTGCGGCGCAGCCTGCGTGCGCGCGCTCACCTGCACGCTGCCGCCCGTCACCCGCGGCTCCAGCCCGTGGCGGATGGCGTTTTCCACCAGCGGCTGCAGCAGCAGGGGCGGCACCTTCGCGCCGCGCAGCGCGTCGGGCAGGTCGAGCCGGTAGCTCAAGCGCGGGCCCATGCGCACCGCGATCAGTTCGAGGTAGTCGCGCAGGCGCTCGAACTCGTCCTTCAGCGGATGCAGGGTCGCGCGCGAGGCGCCGAGCGTGGCGCGCAGGTAGGCGATCAGGTGATCCAGCATGAGCTGCGTGCGCTCGGGGTCGCTCGCCACCAGCACGCGCAGGTTGGCCAGCGTGTTGAAGAGCATGTGCGGTTCGAGCTGCGTCTCCAGCAGTTTGAGCCGCGCCTCGGCTGCGTCGCGTTCGATGCGCGCCATGTCCAGCTGCAACTGGCGCCGCGTTGCGCGGCTGTAAAAGTAGAACGAGATGGCCACCGCGGCGGCCACCGTGATCGCCAGGGGCGTGGGCAGCGGGCCATGGCCCCATGGGGCCGTGGTCTCGCCGCTGTAGCGGTTGCCGATCAGCGTGCCGAGCACATACCCGCAGGCCACGCCCGCCGCGACCAGCAGCAGCCAGCGCCAGCCCCGGGGCCAGCCGCCGGCGTTCGTGGCCGGGGCGAGCCAGCGGCGCCCCAGGTCGATCGTGAGCCACGAAATGAGTCCGATCGCCAGCGAATAGACCAGTTGCACGTCCCAGCGGCCCTGCCCCGTGGCCGTCAGCGCCGCGGCAATCGCGCAGCAGAAGGCGGCGGTCGTCAGTCCGTGGCGCGCGAAGGTGCGGGCATCGAAGGCGTGCATGGCGCTATCCTACTGTGGCGGCTGGCGGCGCAGGTGCTCGCGTTCGCGCGCCAGCAGCTGCTGGTAGAGCGAGCCGTCCGATGCGCCCAGCCAGACGCCGGCGCCGTGCAGCAGCAGGCCCAGCCCCCAGCCCAGTGCCGGATAGATGGCCCAGGCATGGGCGCTGCGCGCGGACAGGAAGGCCAACAGAAGATTGACGCACACATAGACGCTGGCGTGCATGTACCAGCCGAGCTTGGCCGCCGCCCGCTTGCGTGCAAGCCGCTCGATGGTGTCGGATGCGGGCATGTCGTGATCGCTCATGGCGGGCCCCCTCACGCCAGGGCCACGCGGGTGCGCTGCACCAGCCGCCACAGGCGGACGACGCGGGCGAACAGCAGCCCGTTGAAGAGGCCATAGAGCAGCGCGATGTCCAGCGCGAAGCCGTGGTCGGCGGCCAGCGGCGGCTGCAGGGCGAGTTCCACGCCGACGATGTACTTGGTCATGAAAATGGCCAGGATCAGCAGCAGGGGCACGATGCTCCCGGGCAGGTGAAAGCGCAGCGTGGCCGCGTCGAAGCGCAGGCCGTCGGGGGCCTGCGCGCGCAGGGCGAGGGCGATCAGCGCCGTCGCGCCGCTGGCCATCAGCCAGGCCAGCCGTGAAACCATGTTGGCGCAGTTGCTCGATGGCGAACTGGATCTGGCCCTGGGCCTGTTCCCCGAACTGCCTCAGGACATCACCGTCCAGCCCCTGTTTGCGGATCGCTTCATCAGCGTTGCCGATCGCCAGGTGCTGCCTGCCAGCGGCGGCATGGCCCTGGAAGACTGGCTCGCACGCCCACATGTATTGATGGCCATGCGCCCGGATGCTTTCGATGAAATCGAGCGCGCACTGGCCGCCCGGGGCCTGCAACGCCGTATCGCCCTGGCCTTGCCGCACTGGAGTGCGGCAGTCGAAGTGCTGGCCGGCCCCGACCTGATCCTGGGCGGTTCCAGCTACGATGACCTGGCCCGCGCCCGCGAGCTGCTCGACGCCGGGGCTGACTACATCGCCTTCGGCGCCATGTTCCCCTCGCGCGTCAAGCCGGACACCGTGCGCGCGCCGCTGTCGGTGCTGACCGAGGCCCGCGCGCTGGTCGAGGAGCGCGACGCGCCGCGTCCGGCCGTGGTCGCCATCGGCGGCATCACGCCCGACAACGCCGCGCTGGTGGCCGCCGCCGGCGCCGATTCGGTCGCCGTCATCACCGGCCTGTTCGAGGCGCCCGCCATCCGCGCCGCCGCCGCGGCCTGCGCCGCGCCCTACTCCATCAACCGCAACCAGAAGCCCTGACCGCCATGTCCCGTAACGCCCAGCTTTTCGAACGCGCCTGCCGCAGCATCCCCGGCGGCGTCAACTCGCCCGTGCGCGCCTTCCGCTCCGTGGGCGGCACTCCGCCCTTCACCGCCCGCGCCCAGGGCCCCTACCTGTGGGATG